>Ga0207927_1000603_pt1 | contig 15277 bp, 14 predicted proteins | sample NGESurdeep072012_2_FD_184456 | JGI IMG/M metagenome (GOLD analysis project Ga0207927, IMG submission 184456) | Arctic peat soil microbial communities from Barrow, Alaska - NGEE Surface sample 210-2 deep-072012 (SPAdes) | ecosystem: Environmental > Terrestrial > Soil > Wetlands > Peat ... | reverse complement strand
CCCCTGGATGCGCAAGGTGTTGGGAGCGGACAAGGCTGACTTCCCCGGCTTCTCCTCGACCACCACGTTGGACGGCAACATGGCCTACGGCGTTGGCTTTGGTGTCGCGTTCGTCGAAGCACTCAAGGCCACCGGTGCGAACTTCACACGCGCCAGCTTCTTGAAGACGTTGACGCACACGACGTTCACCCAGACGCCGTCGCTCGTGCCGCTGCAGTACACGCCGTCGAACCACCAGGGTCTGAACGGTGGGTACCTCACCACCATCACGAGTGCCACCGCGACCGCGGCGCTGGACGGCAAGGTCTACACGACCGACAGCACGCCCAATGGTCCCGTGGTCTCAGCCAAGAAGTTGAGTTCGGGTATCCCGTCCTGGCTGAAGTAAATATCTGATCCAACGACGAGACCCCGCCGGGCAACCGGCGGGGTCTCGTCGTTGGTCACCGGCGGTTCGCCGCTATGATCTCGAGCACAACGGTAGGGTCAGAACATGGACGACGTCTACGTTGACGGGAGTATCGAGTGCGGCCCGGATAGGTTACGAATCCACTGGTACTACTTCCCGTGGGGAACCAAGTCGATCGCCTACTCGTCAATCCGAGGCGTTCGCCGAGTGAACATCGGCGCGCTCAGCGGACGCGGGAGAATTTGGGGCACGGCCAATCCGCGGTACTGGGCCAGCCTCGACGCCGCGCGACCAAAGAAGACCGCCGGCCTGATTCTCGACGTTGGAGGGTTCGTGAAACCCTTCATCACACCCAGCCATATTAATGAGGTCGAATCGATACTGCGCGAACGAGCACACCTGGCGCCGAGTGGTAAGGCGACGGGCGGACCTCTCCTGTAGCAGCGCTCGCTCGAAGGCGCGTCGCTGACACGAGGTGTCAGTCCATGAACGCGCCGCCATTGACCGAAATCGACTCTCCCGTGATGAACTGGGCGTCGTCTGACACGAGGAAGGCAACGACCCTGCCCACGTCCTCGGGCGTCTCGAGACGGCCCAGTGGCGTGTCGTTGATCCACATCTGTCGCACGGTCTCGGGATCCGTGTCGCGCAACGTCGCTTCCCAGGCGAGCTCGCGTGTCTGCATCGGCGTCGCGACGAAGCCCGGACAGACACTGTTGACCCGAATGCCGTGGGGGGCCAGTTCGAACGCCATGGCCTGGGTGAGACCCAGCACCGCGAACTTGCTCGCCACGTAGTCCGCGAGAAAGGGGACCCCACCCTGCTTGGCGGCCATCGACGCCGTGTTGACGATGCAACCTGGTGTTCCCAGAGCGATCATCGCGCGGGCGGCCGACTGCCCGCAGTAGAAGACGCCGTAGGTGTTGACCTCAAAGTTACGCACGAGGTCCGCTGGCGCGATGTCGATGAAGCGCTGCATCTTGGAGATGCCGGCGTTGGACACCCAGACGTCGAGCCGTCCGTGTTCATCGACGGCCTGACGTACGATCTCGTCGCAGGCGGCGGGGTCGGTGACGTCGAGGGCGAGCGCCTGCGCACTGGCGAGGGCGCTGGCGACCGACTGCGCGCTGTCGATGTCGAGATCGGTGACGACCACGTGATAGCCACGGCTGGCCAACGTCGTCGCGATCGCGGCACCGATGCCCGATCCGGCCCCGGTGACGGCGGCAACTGGCTTGCTCATGATGAACTCCTCGCTAGTACGTGTGAAGTCGGCGTGGTGACGTCGCTCAGCTGTAGAAACTCCTGGTACCGCTCTTCGTAGAGAGCCACATGCTCTGCTCTCGGAGAGATCGTCTCGGCGACCTCGAGCGCACCGGTCACGTAGGACCAGTCGCCGATGAGGCCGGTACCGACGCCGGCGATGACCGCGGCACCGTAGGACGCACCGGGGTACTCGACGAGTGAGATCAAGTCGCGATTCAAGACGTCGGCGAGAATCTCTCGCCAGAGACGAGACTTCGATCCGCCATTGGTCACGCGCGTCGTGCCGATCGTCAAGCCGCCCTGTTCGAACACGTCGAAGTGCGCCTTGAAGCCGTACGCGATCGCCTCGAGGAACGATCGGTGGATATCGCCGCGCGTCGATCCCAGATGGAGCCCGACGATCACGCCTCGAAGGTCGGGGTCGTGGAGGGGTGTCTTCTCGCCGAGGAAGTACGGCAGGCTGAGCAACGCACCCGGCTGGGCCGCAGCGGCGGCCTCGTCGAGTTCCTCGAGCGCTACCGCATTGAAGATGGACTGCTCCCAGCGCAGCAACGAGCCGCTCGTCGCCATGCACCCGTTCGGGAGCCACTTGCCCGGCATCGGATGACGGTCGAGATAGAGACGAGCGTCAAGGAAGACCTCGTCACTCACCGCCAATATGTCCCCGGCCCCGCCGAGTTTCACGAGGCAGTCGCCCTGATTGATGAGTCCGGCGCCGTACGCAGAGAGGACGTGGTCCGCTCCCCCGACCACCAGCGGCGTGCCGGGTCGAAGCCCCGCCGCGTCACCAGCCTCGCGACTGACGGCGCCCACAACGGTCCCGGGCATCCTCACGTCGAGCAGATCCGGCCACGCAATACCGGTCGCGCGCGGGATCTCGTGCAGCGGAGTCATGTCGATGTTGTACAGGCCGCTCTCGAGCGCCCAGTTGCACTCGACGTACGCCTCGGCGCCGAGTTCTCGAGCGAGCCAGTCGTAACTGCCCTGGATGGACCGCGTCTTGAGCCACACTTCGGGCTCGTGGCGCGCCAACCACAACGCGGTGGGCGCAACCGACTGTTGGGACAGCACCGACCCGGTTCGCTCGAGCAGGTTGAGGTCACCCGCCGCGTCTTGAACCTGTTGAATCTCGTGCGACGCCCGCGCGTCATTCTGAAGAATCGCGCGACGCAGTGGTTGGCCCCGGTCGTCGATCGCGAGGACCGCCGGCACCATGCCGGTAACCCCCACACCCGCGACGTCAGTGCTCGAGGCGTTGGCCGTGGCGAGGACCGCCGGGACCAAAGAGCAGACCGCACGCCACCACTCCTGTGGATCGGCTTCAGCCCAGCCGGGATGATCACTGAAGAGGGCAACCTCTTGGCTCTGTGAAGCGACGATGCCGAGATCGGGGTCGAGCAGCACCACTTTCACCCCGGACGAGCCGAGGTCGATGCCGAGCAGCAGGCGACCCGAAGATTCAAACACTGCGCGCGGCGTCCACGAACCGCTTGACCCGCTCAGGGTCCACTTCGTTCCAGGTGTAACCGTCGCGCTTCAAGTCACTACCGACGATGCAGCCGTCGGCGAACTTGAGATACTCCTTGATCGTCGCGGCCTTGGCCCCGGTGTTGAGAAGGACCGGGACCGACGCGTCCACGGCGGCGCGCACCTCTTCAACGACGCGCACGTCCGGTTCGCTTCCCGCCATCGGCCCAGAGACCAGGATCACGTCCGCGAGACTCGACACGACCGTCGACTTGGCCATCTGCGCCGGTGAACGATGACCGATGCTCGAGGCGAATTCCGGCGTGATGTTGGCGAACACCGCCAGATCGTCGCGGCCGAAGTACCGACGGTTACGCAGCACGGCGGCGGCGTCGGGATTCCAGGAACCCATGTCTGACTCCCACGAACCGGTGACGACCTCTCGCATGAAGGACGCGCCGCTGCCCACCGCGATCGCGAGGGCGCACTGTGGATCCCACAAGAAGTCGACACCGAAGGGTCGGTCCGTGGGGCGACACTCGGTCGCCACCCGCGTCATGACCGCCGACGCCTCCAACCCGGCGTGCAACTGGTACGGACGGTCACCCTCATTGCAGAACAGGATCGCGTCGAATCCGCCTTCGAGGAGCAGGTCGGTGTCGCGCTTCACCTGATCGATGAGTCCCTGTACGCCGGCGACTTCGTCGTAGAGGGGGGTGCCGGGCAGTGGCGGCACGTGCGCCATCGCGATGAGTGGCTTGGCCACGTCGGGAAAGATCGTACGAAATCTGGACATCAGTCCTTCTCCTCATTGGTCGGCTCCACGTGCAGCACCTCGACGCCTCGGCTCTTGATCTGTCGAATCGTGGCGTCCTCTGGCGACGCGTCGGTGACGAGCAGGTCGATCGCCGTGACGGGCGCCACGGTCACGAAGGCGACCCGTCCGATCTTCGACGCGTCGGCGAGCACGATCGTCCTTCCGCCCGAGGCGAGTGCCGCGCGCTTCACGTTGGCGTCGTCGAGGTTGTACTCCGTCAGCCCCTTGGTGTCGCTCACGCCCGCGACGCCCAGGAAGACCGTGTCGCAGTTGAGGTCACTGAACGCGGACTGGGCCCGCGGTCCGACGAGACTCATCTCACCGTGGCGCACGACGCCACCGGTGACGACGGTCTTCACCGACCGGCGAGTGCTCAACTCAGTGGCGATCAACAGTGAGCTCGTGATCACGGTGAGTGACACGTCCTCATTGATGGACTTGGCCAGTTCGTGGGTCGTCGTTCCAACGTCGATCACCACCGTCTCGTTCTCTCGCAGGAGTTGCGCGGCGGCCGCTCCGATGCGCCGCTTGGCTTCGGCTCGGTGCGTCGCCCTTTGGAGAATCGGTGGTTCGAAGGAACGTCGCGGAACCGAGATGGCGCCACCTCGCGCGCGCCGAGCGAAGCCTTCGCCCTCGAGCAGGTCAAGATCGCGACGAATGGTCATCTCTGAAGTCCCAAAGAGAGCGGCCAATTCGACGATGGATGCCTCGCCGGTGACGCGCAGACGCTCAACGATGGTCGCTCGGCGAGTCTTGGAATCCACGCGGTAATGTTATGTTATTTTCGGACAGAATTCAACGCAGAAATGTTAAATCCGAACATAATGCTTTGAGTAGTTTGGATGTTTTGAACATTCCTTACTACTGTCGGCCCGACGGGTCGAGCGAGCGGCATCTCAGACACCGTCGAAGTCCAGCCATCCGGTGCGATTCCGCCAGTGCGATCCGGACCGCAGGACGCGAACGATTGCCCGCTCGAGCGACGTGGACTGTGGCAGATTCTCGAGCGCGGTGTCGGGACGGCGAAAGACGAATTCGATGACGTCCCCGTCGTCTTCGTACCATTGGGGCAGGAGTGTGAAGCGCTGTTGGAAATGCACGATGTTGCTGCTTGACGAGAGCATTTCGCGCAGTCGATCATCGAGCATCCAGGTCTGACAGGTCGCCAGGCGCCGGCCCGGCGCCGGCCACACGGCACCGAGCACCCGTCGCGCCTGATCGAGCGAAGCGTCGACGCTGTGTGGTGACAGGTCAGCGCGATCGGGGATGTGGATGCCGAGCGAGGGATCGCCGACGCGAAAGCCGACGCCCCGCGCCGCTATCTCTTCCTCGTCGTACCAGGGAAAGGGCGAGAGCGTGCCCACCCCGAGCGTGACACGGTGATACTCCAGACTGCCGACCTGGACGAGCTCACCGCGCAACAGCAGCAGCATCCACCAACCTGCGTCGACGCCCGTGGTCTCGTACTTTCGCTGATGAATCGTCACGTGACGGGCAAAGACCCCGAGCGTCGCGTCGACGACCGCGTCGGCCACACCGGCGCGGCGAAGGAACTCCCGAGTGGCCCTCGCGCAAAGGGCAAAGGCGTAGGCGTAGAGGAGGCGACCGTTCGATCCGCTCTCCTCGAGGTCCGACCACATCGGAATCGGAGTGTCGGCGTGACCACGCTGGCGATCGACCCACTCCACCATGCTCGCGAGCAGTTGCACCCACGGCGCCTCACGACGGAACCCGTCCCAGTTGTCGACCACGTCGCGCACGACGTCGCGGCTCAGGTCGAGATCGTTGAGTGACGCGACGAGTTGCTCGCTCGAGAATCCCCTCACGAGGTCGAGTCCCGTTGCCGTTGGAGGCGCCATGAACTCGCGCATCAGCGAGAGCGTGCGTTCGTCGCTCATGCTTCGGGGTCGAGGGAACGAAACCGAACGCCCATGATCGCCAATCGATCGAGTTGGACCTCGAGCCGGGGTCGAACATCCTCCAGGGTGGTCGGGGTTCCCCACACCACCTCGCTGAAGACCGTGACGCGAGGGAAGGCCATGTAATCGAGGTGATCGCGGGTCGAGATGTACTCGGTCCACAGTTGGGCCTGCGCGCCTCGAACGTGGTGGTGCAGTTCGCTCTCCAGTCCCGGCGGCACGACCGAGAAGCCGTAGACTTTCTGCCACGTCGTCGCGTACGGCACGGGTGCCTGCGCCGTCGGCTCTTTGGGATCGACGCTGTTGAGCCAGTCGAAGTACAGGAACTGCATCGGCGCCATGACAACGTCGAGTCCCCGCCGCGCCGCCTCGACACCCTTGCTCGAACTGCGCCACGCGCAGACGACCGTTCCGGGATCGACCCGCGCGTCGAGCACTTCATCCCAGGCGACGACCTCGTGACCCTCGTCGCGCAGTGCGGCGCTCAGGCGATGAGTGAAGAGCCCCTGCAACTGACGAGCATCACCAAACCCCTGTTCGACCATTACGTGCCTGGCGATCGGACTGCGTTCCCACTCACTCGTCGGACATTCGTCACCCCCGATGTGCACGGGACTCTCGGGAAAGAGTCCCGCCACGTAGCGAATGACGTCCTCGGCGAAGGCGAGCGCCTCGGCGCCGACGTTCAGTACGTGTTCGGAGATGCCCCAACGAGTCCACACCTCGAGCGGCTCTTCCACGTTGCCGAGTCCGGGGTAGGCCGCGATGACGGCCTGGGCGTGACCGGGCAGATCGATCTCGGGAACGATCCTGACGAACCGTCGCGCCGCGTGCTCGCGTAGGTGCACCAGATCGTCAGCGGTGAAGTAACCCCCGTGTGGGGTGTTGTCGTCCATCGCCGCGTCCTCGTGACCCACCGGCGACGATCGACGCCAGGCGCCGACGTCGGTGAGCCGCGGCCAGCCGGGAATCTCGACGCGCCAACCCTGGTCGTCGTTGAGATGCAGGTGCAGCGTGTTGAGCCGGTGCGCCGCGAGCAGATCGATCAGCCGACAGACTGACGCGACGTCAAAGAAGTGACGAACGACGTCGAGATGGACCCCTCGCCAGGGGAACGCTGGTCCGTCGTCGATGACCACGCGCGCGATCTCGCAGCGTTCGAGTGTCGATCGCGTTGGCGACCAGAGCTCGACGGCGCCGAGCTGGCGCAGCACCGTGAGCGCGTAGCTCGCGCCAGCCGGCGAACCGGCCGTGACCACCGTGACGTCGTCGACGACCACGCGGTACTCTTCGGGACCGAGCGCGGGGTCGAGCGCGATCTCGAGGTCACCACCGGTCCCGGCATCGACGAACGCCACGTCCCAGCCAACGGCGGTTTTGAGATCGAGGGCGAACGTCGTGACGGCGCCTCGCAGGTCATCGGTCACCGCCACGCGCAACGGAGACGCCCACGAGACGCTGCCCGTTTGGTACTCGGCCGAGCGCGGTAGCGGCAGTAGTCGTGTTCGCATTACCGCTTCACCGCGAAACAGGCCGCCCGGTTGGTGGGCGACAACTCGACCATCGCGGGCGTGTTCAGGCGGCACTGTTCCATCGCCAGGGGACAACGCGGGGCGAAGCGACAACCGGGCCCCGGATCGATGACCTTGGGCGGTTCACCCAGGTCCTCGGAGCCTTCGTAGTCCGCGAGTGGCAGTCGCGGGTCGGGTGCCGTGGACATCAAGAGGCGCGTGTAGGGATGTTGGGGCGAACCGATCACCTCTTCGGTGCTCCCCTCTTCGACGATGCGCCCGGCGTAGAGGACGATCATGCGATCAGCCACGTAGCGCGCGCTCGCCAGGTCGTGGGTGATGTAGAGCAACGAAACACCTTCGTCGTCGCGAAGTCCCTTCATCACGTTCAACAGTCCGATGCGGATTGAGACGTCGAGCATCGACACCGGCTCGTCGGCGAGGATCAACGACGGTCGTGACGACAACGCCTGGGCGAAACCCAGGCGTTGGCGCTGTCCACCCGAGAGTTCATGGGGATAGCGCCCTAACACGTCGGCACCCGGCGTCAGGCCCACCTTCTCGACGAGGGCGACGGCCTCGTCGAATCTCTTGGACTTGTCGATGTCCGGTCGGTGCAGCTTCAACGATCGCAAGAGACTGTGGCCCACGTGCAGCACGGGGTTGATCGATCCAAAGGGGTCTTGGAAGACCATCGGCATATGTCCTCGCACGGCGCGGCTCGAGCGTCGTCCCACCAACCGACCTTCGAAGAAGATCGACCCTGACGACGGTGGATAGAGACCCGCGAGCACGCGCGCGATGGTCGACTTGCCTGAACCCGACTCGCCCACCAGGGCGACGATCTCACCCGACGCGACCTCGAAGGAGACCTCGTCAATCGCGTGAAGTTGGCCGCGAGAACGAAATCCGCCGACGCGAAAGAACCGCGAGAGACTCTCGACCTTGAGGATCGTCTCGTTCACGAGCGCACGACCGGATTGACCAGGTGGCAGCGCACGGCGCGCTCCTCGTTCGTGATGAGTTCGGGGAGAACCGAACGGCACTCGTCGGTCGCGTGGGCACAACGCGGCGCGAAGAGACACCCGGGCGGAGGATTTACCAGCGACGGCGGAGTGCCCGCGATGCCCGTCAGTCGTCGCGGTGCGCCGAGCAGCGACGGGAACGCCTCCATCAGGCCCTTCGAATAGGGATGTTCGGGTCGGTCGAAGACCTCGCGCGTTCGCCCGAGTTCGACCACCTGGCCCGCGTACATGACGGCGAGTCGATCCGAGAAGTGCGACACGACGCTCATGTCGTGGGTGACGAAGAGCACCGAGAAACCGAGTTGACGGCGAAGCGACTCGACCTGGCGCATCAACGAACGCTGCGCCACGACGTCGAGAGCCGACGTCGGCTCGTCCATGATGACCAGTTTGGGTTCGAGTAACAGCGCCATCGCGATCATTGCTCGCTGGCGCATGCCGCCCGAGAGTTGGAAGGGGAAACTCTTCAAGTGCACGGCGTCGATCGAGACCATCGACAGCACTTCGACGGAACGCTCGTGGATGCGCTTGTCGTCCCATTCGGTGTGGGCTCGACAGGCGTCGGCGAGTTGGGCGCCGATGGTAAGCGTCGGATTGAGCGCGTTCATGGCACTCTGCATGACGACCGAGATGTCGCGCCATCGGCGAACACGAAGCTCTTCGGGCGAGAGCGCCGTGAGGTCGACGCCGTCGAAGAGCACCGAACCGCCGACCGTACTGGCGGGGTAGGTAAGTAGTTGGGCGACGGCGAAGAGCAGCGTCGTCTTGCCGCAGCCCGACTCGCCGACGATGGCGAGGAACTCGCCTTGCGCGAGATCGAGCGTCACGCCGTCAACCGCCCGAGCCGCTCCGCTGGACGTCGCGTACTCGACGCGCAGATCTCGTATCTGAAGGATCGGTCGACTCACGCGTGCACCCGCTTCAGCCGCTGCGCTCGCACCGGGCGAAGCGCCGGGTTCGCCACCTCGTCAAAGGCGTAGTTGAGCAGTGCCAGCGCACTACCCAAGACCGCGATCGCCACTCCCGGGGCCAACGCCCACAGCGGCAGCCCCGTCTGGAGTGCTTCGTTGTTCTGCGCCCAGTAGAGCATCGTGCCCCAGGACTGATCGTTGATGTTGCCGAGACCCACGAACTGAAGACCAGAGGCCGCTAAGACGGCGTACAGCGCCGCGCCGAGGAAGTTCGCCACGATCAGCGAGGTCATCGGCGGGATGAGTTCCACGCCGATCACGTACCAGGTCGACTCGCCGCGAGCCTTCGCCGCCAAGAGATAGTCACGATTCCGAAGCGACAACGCCTGCACGCGCAGTTGACGCGCACCGTACGACCAGCCGGTGAAGACGAGTACGAAGACCATCAGCCAGAAGCCGGCGTTCTTCACGTAGGCGGTGATCACGATGATGAGCGGGAACGTCGGGATCACCAGCACGACGTCAGTGAACAGCGCCAACGCGTCGTCAGCCAAGCCACCGACGTACGCCGCGGTGATACCAATGGCGACCGACAGCACCGTGCAGAAGAAACCGACGATCAACGCGATCAGCACCGACTGTCGGGTGCCGGCCATCAACTGGGAAAACACGTCCTGGCCGAATGACGTCGTGCCCAAGAGGTGCGACCACGACAGACCAATGCCGGGGGTGTAGATCTCCGCCGAAGGATCGTGGGGTGTGAACCACGAGGGAAAGGCCGTGATGAGGAGAAGGACGAACAAGATGATCGATCCAGCCATCGCCTTCTTGTCACGGCGCAGGAATCGCAGCCCCCTCAGGAGCACGCGGAGTATCGAACGAACGAGTCTCATGAGCTGTTGCGCGTCCGGGGATCGAGAATCGCTGTCGCGACGTCAGACAGGAATATCGCGAGCAGCACCGCCACGGTGATGAGCAGGAACAACGACTGCATCAACGGATAGTCCTCGTTCTCGACCGCCTGGAGCAGCATGAAGCCGACGCCCGGGTAGTTGAAGACGTACTCCACGAGGATCGCGCCCGAGATGACGAATCCGAGCGACATGGCGAACCCGGTGAGGTTAGGCAACAGGGCGTTTCGCCCGGCGTACTGCCAGAGAATGCGACGAGGCTTCAAGCCCTTCGCTCGTCCCATCTTCACGTAATCCTCGGCGACGACGGTGATCATGTTGTTGCGCATCGTAAGGATCCAGCCACCGATCGACGTGATCAGGATCGTGAATGCCGGTAGGACGGCGTGGTCCAAGATGTCCAGCACGAAGGAGAGGTTCCACATCGGCGTCGCCGTCTCGGTGTAGCCGCCCAAGATGGGGAACCACCCGAGCGTCAGAGCGAAGAACCAGATCGAGAGCAGTCCAATCCAGAAGTAGGGGAACGCCGAGATGATGATGAACACTGGCGGCAGGACACTGTCGAGTACACCGCCGCGTCGCCACGCGGCGATGGCACCGAGTGCGGTGCCGATGAGAAACCCCAAGATCGTGCTGACGCCAACGAGACCGAGCGACCAGGGCAGCGCGCGCATGATGACGGTACTTACGGGCAGCGGGAAGTCGGTGAGAGATATTCCGAGATTGCCGTGCAGGGTGTTACCGAGGTACTGGAAGTACGCCGAGATGAGGCTCTGGTGCGTGTTGACCCCGAAGGCGACCTCCAGGGCGTGGATGGCGTTGGGGTTCACGTGGCCGCGAAACCTCCCCATCATCGCCTCGGCGGGATTGCCGGGCATGAGTCGGGGGATGAAGAAGTTCACCGTCAGGGCCGCCCACAGTGCTACCAGCAGGAAACCCAGTCGACGGGCTATAAATCTCATCTCCCCGACTCAGTCCGACAAACAACTACTTAATTGGCTTCAGGTGCAACAACACGACACCCCAGTCGGGGTTGTTGTACAGACCAGGCTGCGCGTAGGCGTTCGACGGCGTCGGGAAGCCTGAGAAGGCCTTGGTGTTGTACTGGAACCAGTCGACTTCCTCGAGCAGCGGGATCACGGGCAGCTGCTGGACCATGATCATCTGCAGCTTGTTCACAATGGTGTGCTGGGTCGCCGTGCTGGTCGTCGCCGCGTACTGGTTCAGCAACGCGTCAACGGCCGGACTCTTGAAACGCTCCCAGTTCGACGAGGCCGCCGTACCGATCGGCGCGGAGTTCTTCGAGTAGAGCCACTGACGCATCTCGTAGAAGGGAGCCGGACCACCAGTTTCCGCGTTGTACGCCAACTGGTACTTGCCGGCGTAGACGTCGGCGTAGAAGTTGTTGGCCGCGACACCGCTGACCGTCAACTTGATGCCTACTTTGGCCAGCTCGTTGCTCACGACCTGCATCGTGGCGACCCAGTCGGAGTAGCCACCGTTGGTGATCACCGTGAGTGCGAGTTCCTTGCCGTTCTTCGCGAAGATTCCGCTGCTGTCCTTCTTGTAGCCGTCAGCCTTCAGGATCGACTCCGCCTTCGCGGGGTCGTAGCTCTTTCCGGCCGCGGTGACCGCGGCACTGCTGGACCACGAGGAGAACGTCGGCGACACGATGCCGGTCTGACTCGCCGGCGGCTCATAGCCGTACTCGCCGATCTTCGAAACGCTCGCGCGATCGATGCCGTAGCTGATGGCTTGGCGAACGTGAACGTCGTTGAGCGGCGTCACCTTCAGGTTCGGGAAGAGCGCGACGTTCGCGACCGGCGGGAACCAGTAACTGTTCCCGGCCTTCTTCGCGATGTAGGAGGTCATGATGTTCGGAATGAACTGCGAACCCCACTGGGACTGACCGGTGGCGAGGTACTCGTTCGCGGTGTTGTTCGTCAGGAAGGCCGGCATGTTGACGACCTTCACCTGCGCGAGTCCCGCCTGCCAGTAGTGCGGGTTGGCGGTCCACTGGACGTTCTGGCCCGTGCACTTGGACATGAGATACCCGCCCGTGCCGACCGGCTTGGCGATCGGGTCGGTCGTCGGATTCTTCAGTTTGCTCCAGATGTGCTGCGGAACGATGGGAACCTGTCCCGCGACGTAGTAGAAGTACGGCACCGCCGAGGTCGAGAAGTTAAAGACGACCTGGTTGCTGCCGACCTGCTTAACGCCGGACAACACCGACCACACCGCGTTCAAGTCGAGTGAGGGGTACTTCTTGATCAGATTGAACGTGTAGGCGACGTCAGCGGCCGAGAAGGGCTGTCCGTCGGTCCACTTCACGCCAGAGCGGATCGTGAAGGTAAGGGTCTTGTTGTTGTTGCTCCAGACGTACTTGGACGCCAGCCACGGGGTGACCTTGGCATTCTCCAGCGCGTTCACGAAATCCAGCGTCTCGTAGGTGACTCCCACCGACAACGACAGAGGGACCGAAGGGATGAACGGATTGAACGAGCACGACCAGAGGGAGCCCTGCTCGTTGTCCAGGTTCAACGGGACCTGTCCCGAAGCGCCGGCCAACGACGGCGCGACCACACACGTGCTAACGACGAGTGCAAGCGCGGAACCGATGAGGCCCGCCCTAAATTTTTGTCTCACAGTGCAACTCCTTCATTAGAGAACCCGAGGATTCTGCGATTGACGGTACGAACGACCGCAAACTTCGACAGGCCCACTCGAGAGACACTCGGCAACGTGACGACACTGACGGTTGCTCGCTGTGTTCAATCGATGTGAACCGCCGTACGCAAGAATCACGCTGGTTGCCTCCCCTCTCGATTGCACCTTCCGCCAACATAGTGGAACCCTCTTCACAGGATCGTTCGGGATTACGCGCTGAGCGTCACCTTGTTGAGACCCGGCGACGTGTCGATCGGTCGATGGCGCAGTTCGCCCAAACGCAGTGCCAGAACCTGACCCACGATCACCTCGCCCAGACCGAGCGACAGGTTCGGCATCGACTCGGGAAGGACGATGACGTCGTCACCGACCAAGGCGTCACGTTCGGGAGGACGCAACACGACGGTTCGCATTCCCGTTTCGCGACAGGCGTCAAGGACCTCGCGACACAAAGCATCGGTCATCTCCTCGGTCACCGCCAGCAAGAGCGTCGATCCGCTCCCGTCGGCACCGATCGGGCCGTGCACGTAATCGGCCGCGGCGTAGGACTCGGATCGAATCCCGGTGACCTCGCGAACCTTCAGTGAGATCTCCGATGCCACCGCGAAGCCGATCCCGCGTCCGACGACGGTGAGCCCGTGTTCGGCGTTGAGCAGCGTCGTTGGTAGCTCTGTGGCCAGCGCCCACTCGGCGACACGCTCCACCATCTCGGGCAGCTCATCAAGCCCTTCGAGCGCCATCCCCTTCAACGCACACACCAACTGCGCCGTGGCGTGCCACGTCGCGGAGAAGGTCTTGGACGAAGCGATGGCGCGCTCAGGTCCCGCCGACAGGTCGATGAGGTGCTGACTACCCATCGCCAGTGGCGACGTGACGTCGTTGGTGATGGTCGCACTCGGACGATGCTGGCGCTGGGCCTGCTCGAGCACCTGGACCATGCCGGGTGAACGACCCGATTGGGAAATCACGAGCACGCCCGAACCCGCGAGCCCGATCGGGCGCGCACCCTCGAAGAGCGACGGGGCCGCGAGCGCCACGAGGAGTCCGAGTTCCTGACCGGCCAGATACTGAAAGAAGATGGCGCCGTTGTCCGATGACCCGCGCGCGGCGACGAGCGCGTAAGCAACATCGTCCCAGGTCGCGGCGACTCGCTCGGCCTGTTCCATTCCCGTCTCAGCGCGACGACGGAGAATAGCTCCCTGTGATCGGATTTCCTCTTCGAAGATCGTCGTCATTCAACCTCAATCATGTGACTACCGTCGGCCAGACTTTCCGCCACGGGTTCGCGGCGCCGCCCCACCATTAAAGCAACAACTCTCGGAGTGTCGGCACGAGGTCGATGAATCTCGTGAACTACCGCTCGAAGAGCCGAGCGGCGCCGCGTAGCGTGACGTCGTTGCTGCTAATAACGATCTTGCGACGTAGGTCATCGAACCGGGCGGGATCGACGCGTCGGGCGTTACCACCGCCGAAATGGATCGTGTCCGCGTCGAACTCCGCGACGAAATTGCTGACCGCGACGTGCAGCAGGCCGCTCCAATGTTCCTCGTCCACTGAGCGCGCGTTCTCGCCCAAAACTTGGTCGTAGGTCCGTCCATCGATGAATACCTCCGCCCCGACGTCGCGAATTCGCTCGATCGATCCGTCGTCGACGAGCGCAATGCCAAAGCCGGTGCCCAACGTGAAAACGATCTCGGTGCCGCGACCCTCGCTGCAACCGAGAGCGGCCAACGTCGCGTCGTTGACCACGCGCACTTCTTGACAACACGCGACGCGCAATGCGGCTTCGAAGTCAAAACCCCTCCACTGCTGATGAACGACGGGATCGATCTCGGTCGTGATGCCGCCGACACTCGAGAGATTGCCGGGCTCGATGACCAGCCCGCCCTCGAACTCACCGGGAAAACCGACGCCGACGCGCGAGCAGCGACTCTGGGCGATCTGTCGGGCAACGACGTCAACGAGCCGTGACGGCGAACATGGGTACGGCGTGGGAAGACGCACGACGGCGTCGAGCAGTTCGCCTCGGTCGTCGATAAGACCGAACTTGATTGAACTGGCACCGATGTCGATCGCGAGCGTGGCCCCGAGTTCCGAGGCGACCCAATGGGTCATTGGCGAATTGTACTTTCCACTTCACGGAACGTGAATTCCTCGGCGACCTCGACGTGGATCATGTCGCGACGTGGACGCGACGGTTTCGCGGTCGCCCGTGGTACTTTGTCGCGGCGCGAGTACTGGTTTTGGGTGCCGGATTCGGCGGACACGAGTTGACGGCTCGGCTTTCCGAGGAGTTCGGCGACGTCACCAGCGTGGGAACCACGAAGGCCGGTGTCTTCACTGAAGGGCAATCTTCGGTCGTGGCCAAGCAGAT
>Ga0207927_1000602_pt1 | contig 15304 bp, 9 predicted proteins | sample NGESurdeep072012_2_FD_184456 | JGI IMG/M metagenome (GOLD analysis project Ga0207927, IMG submission 184456) | Arctic peat soil microbial communities from Barrow, Alaska - NGEE Surface sample 210-2 deep-072012 (SPAdes) | ecosystem: Environmental > Terrestrial > Soil > Wetlands > Peat ... | reverse complement strand
GAAGTGGTGAGCGGTTATTGCATTTTCCGGAGGGTGGCAAATGGAGTGGGGGGCTTGACCCGGGAGGCGGCAGTTCACGGCAGGTTTCACAGCTAACATCAGGGGGCAGGGGCAAAAAACAAAGGGCACCCGGAGGTGCCCTCGCTTAAGTTCTGGCTGTAGAGACTAGCGCCGGCCCCAGCCGCCGCCGCCACCACCACCACCGGATCCGCCGCGACCGCCGCCGCCGCCGCCACGGCCACCACCGCCGCCGCCGCCAAAGCCGCCGCGACCGCCGCCACCACCACCACCGCCGCGAGGACGGTCAGTCTTGGGACGGGCTTCATTGATGTTGAGGTTGCGTCCGCCGAGATTGGTCCCGTTCAACGCTTCCATCGCCTTGGTTGCCGCGTCGTCATCCGTCATTTCAACGAATGCGAAACCGCGGGGCTGGCCGGTGTCGCGATCGGTCACGATGCTCGCCTTATCGACCGGGCCATAGGCCTCGAACAAACCGCGAAGCTGGTCTTCTGTCGCATCGAACGGCAGGTTCCCCACATAAATGTTTTTCATAGTTGCCTCACTTCTCAGATGGGAGGCCGTTTCGCGGATCAGGGATCGATGGCGCAGCGCGGCCGCTGGTTAGGGTGTTTAGGTCTGGTGAATGTGCTAGCAACGACGTACAGTCGGTTAAAGCACCACGGAGAGCAGATTGCTCTGCTCTCCGTGGTTGAACTCCAATTAGAGAACCTGAACGTTCTCTGCCTGCCAACCCTTTGCGCCACGCTTCACGTCGAAGCTGACTGCCTGGCCTTCCTGCAGCGAACGGAAGCCGTTCGTCTGGATAGCCGAGAAGTGAACGAATACGTCTTCGCCGTTCTCACGTGAAATGAAGCCAAAACCCTTTGCGTCGTTAAACCACTTAACTGTTCCTTGTTCCATTTGTTTCTTCAATGTCCTTGATGTTGATGTTGCGCTGCGGGATCGGTAAGTTACAGGCAGGAATCGCTCGAACTAAGGGAGGGATGGCTGCTAACGCGCCGTTCAAACACACGCAAATTAACTATACACCATTTGGCGGACCCCCACTAATCGGACTATCTCCGTCTAGTTGTTACCAAATGCCAAAATGGGACTCCCTTCGCAGACGGGAGTCCCATTTTGAGGTATCGTTCGCAGCTACTGCTTCGCCAAACGCTAGCCAGAATGGCAGTTAGCCTACTGAGCTAACAACAGCATCCGGCTGCCTGAATCGATGTAGACCGTGGTCTTGGACGATTGCAGAATGGTTCCCGGCTCTCCCATCGAGTAACTCGCGATCGTAATATCCTGCAAATAAGAGACGCCCGGCCGCATCGCGGTTTCCGCAACCGAAGTCGCTCCCCGGACCCCAAGCCCCTTATTCAGGGTATCGCTTCCGGCGCTTCCCTCTGTACGTCCAGCCGCCTGTGACATCTGGCTGACCCGGCCGGCCGATGCCGCCCCATTATCGGCTGCTACCGGATCCACTCCACCGGGCTCCCATCGCGGAGCAACACTAACCAGCGCCAGCATCAGGGGAACTTCCTTACCATCCTTCAGCTGCGCTTTGTCGAAGAGGAGCCCGAGCTTTGACGGTCCTTCTTTGTCCGCTTTTACTTTAATTTCCGTCACTTTGCCGACGATGTGAGTACCTTTCGGAAGCTCACTTCCGTCCTTCAGTTTGGTTGGTTCGGTCATGCGAGCAGAAACGGCGTCTCCAACCTTCAGCTTCTTGGGGTGAACGATCTTCTCGAGAACGGCATGGATCTCAGGCGAAGTCGGCGGCGCAGTTTCAGCGGCCTGACCCTGAGCACGGGAAACCTGGGGAACCGAAATAACCAATACAACAACGGTGAACGCAAGCAATAAAAACCAAAATGTGAGACTTCGTGAAGACATGGTCGATGCTCCGATGAATTGAATTGCTTAGACCTGACCGCATGGAATTGCGGAAATCATAAGTACATCACTGAGGATATACCTCTCGACCGCTGTACTTAAAGAGGCGACCAACATCGCGCTGTGACGGAGCGTGGATGTGAGTCGCGTCACCGTGTGGAAGTCATGTCGCCACCCACGCTCGATTGTGATGGGCCAAGGTCAAATCTCGGACGTTCCGGCTTTGACCAGGAATCATGACGGCGAATTCGTTCGCGAATGACGCATGTCCGGTGGCTCGCTTTTCACTGAGATCACCCGCACCAGCCTTCGCGCCATCGTATTCCTCTCCCGCTTGATGCAACCCTAGAGCCGCGCAGAACCGGCACAAATCGCGGGTGCTCGCGGCGCACTTCGGTGGGTCTTCACCCTCCATCAAACGGGGCTTTGCCAACGAATATGACGTTCACTTCCATAATTGCTTGACATCCCAAGGCGAGCCACCGCAGAATGCCTGAACTGGGACCCATCAGGTCAACTGTTGAAGACGATAACAACCCCTCCCAAAAACCCGGCCGCCCCTGCCGAAAGGGTGACATTGGCCAACTCATGCGCCTCATGCGTCAAAAGGAAACTCCTATGCAATTCGGAAGAGTGTTGAAAACTGTTCTGGTAGCTGTAACGGGACTGTTGTGCATGGCGCCAGCCTACGCCCAGCAAGTTCGATATTTCCCGGATTTCTCCACCGGTGGCAGTAACCTGAAGTTTAACGGCAGCGCACATCTGGCGACGTTCAACTCTGCCAAAGTACTTCGTCTCACCGACGGATATTCGGGAGTGGGAATTTACCATCCTGAAACCGCTTCGAGTTGGTTTGAACTCCCTCCAACCGTGGATGTCAACTTGGGAAGGCAAACGCTGAACTTGGGATTCACCACCTACTTCAAATTCCAAATTCATGCGGCTGCGATTTGTTGCACTCCCGCTGACGGTTTCGCTTTCGTCGTTCAGAACTCCTCGAAGACCGCACTTGGCACGGGATCAGGAGGACTGGGCTACTCGGGAATTCCCAACAGCCTGGCCGTCGAGTTTGACACGTTTCAAAACACGCCTTGGGATCCCAGCCCCAATCACGTGGCAGTGCAGAGTTGCGGCACTGGCACCAACACTTCGAGGCACGACACCACTTGCCTTGTGGCTTCCGGAATCAACAGCAACATTCCGCACCTCGGCGTAACTTGTGGCTCTTCCGGCCCGTGCACCGACGGGATACCGCACGAAGCGGTTATCGAGTATACTCCGCCCGCCAGCGGTATTGGCAACGGCACGTTGATGGTCTGGATCGATCAGCCCTTCATCCCCACCACTCACACTCCGTGCCCCAACAACACAACCCCTGGGTGTCCGGTTGCGGCGGTGGCCGCTATCAACATCCCCTACAACATTGACGTCGCACAGAACAGCAGCAGCGGTCTTTCGCTCCTCGGAGGCAAAGCGTGGGTGGGGTTCACCGCCTCCCAGACAAATATCCCGGAGGCCCACGACATCATCGCCTGGGAGTTCACACCGCATGCCGCGACCCAGGTGACACAGGTCATTCCGCCTGGCGGGACCGAGGCGGATTACGTATTCGGCGGCCACCACATGGGTGTGAATTATTTCTGCAATCCCAATGTGGTAAATGGTTGTTTTGCCAACAACCCCAATGATCCCGTCACGATGACGGTTTTGGCGACCCCGGTCGCGCCCAGTGTGTTTCGATCCACCCGGCTGACGGGAACACCATTCTCCAAGGAGCGTTGCGTAACGTACCTGCAGACTGGTGGAAACTGCATCGTCTATTCCGTGACGTGCCAAAATAACGAGGGCCCCGTGGCTTGTCCTGTTGCCCCGTTCTGCACCACACTTGGTGACACTGTGAACTGCATATCCTTTAACACCAGCTTCTATACTGCGGATCCCGTCACGCCGCAAAATGCGGATTATCTCAAGGCGGATCCCGTCGGAACCAACAACTGGGTGAGCATCTTTGTCTCCTTTGACCCGAATGTCTTAGACGGCAAGACAACGGGTACCGGCAACACTCCCTCGGACTTCGTAGCTACTTGGGACAAGCCACTACCGTAAGGTCACTGCTGTTCTTTCGATGTTCGTGCAAAATTCAACACCCCGGCTTCAGCCGGGGTTGTTCTTTGCCCATCGATCGCATAGGAGAAGTCTGGCAGCCCTGAATTTGTCGATTTCGGAGATAACCAACAGCAGCTAAAGAGCTGGTTCACTATGAGCACTCGCTATCGACTGCGGAGCAGGATGGAAGCGCGAAGCCTCAAATCAAGGCGGACCCTACGCCGCGCCTTGGTATGACTTGACGGCATCGTGGTACACGTCTTTCAGGTCAGAGCGATCCAGAAGCCGGCCCGCTCCGCTTTCCTTGCTGAGCGACTCAAGTATTCGGACTGCTTCCTGGTACTGCGGCGCGTACTCCTTGGTCCTTCCGCCGGCGCTCAGGACTTCGCCCATGAGGAAATGAGCTCTCGCCTGTTCCACCAGTAGACCGAGCTTCTCGGCGCGATTCATTGCCCGGTCCAACTCCTGCTGCGCATCCGCCGGCTTCTTGATGGCCAGCAGGGCTTGGGCCAGGTAGATCGACGACTGCACCGACAACGCCTGCAATCCCAATGACTCCGAATCCTGCTGCAAATTCTTCAATACCGGAATGGCCGACGCCGAGCGGCCCTGCACAACATCCAGTTTCGCAAGGTTGAAGCGCGAAACAGCCAGCAGCTCGCGGCTCCTCGACTTCGTCGCAACCTGCTGCGCCTTGTCGTACTGCTGGCGGGCCGAACCGTAATCGCCGCGATAGAAGTAGCTGTCACCGAGATAATTCAGTGCCTGGGCCAGCACGGTGTCATTCTTGACCTCGGCGGCAAGCTTCACGGCGTTTTCGAGGTTCTTCTGTCCCTCGTCCCAACGCCCCACTTCAGACAGCGCATTGCCATAGCGACCGGTGGCTTCCACCATAAGCCAGGTCTGATCGTTGGTCTGCTGAAAATCCTTCAGTGATTCCTGCAACGCACTCAGTGCGGAAGCGTACTTGCCTTGCTCCGTGAACAGCGCCCCCAGACTGCTGGAGTTGATGGCCACTCCGTTCTGGTCTCCGCTGTTTCTCCGTATTTCTAGGGCCTTGAGATACTGTTCGACGGCCGTGTCGTACTTGCCCAGATCGACATTCGTCTCTGCCAGGTTATGCAGCGACTCAGCCATGTCATCGGTGAGCTTCAGCTTCTCTCGGATCTGGTAAGCCTGCTGGTAGTAGGTCAGCGCATCCTGGAAGTTGCCCATATAGCTGCGGATGGAACCAAGATTATTCAGACACAATGCCTGGCTGGCGTCGTCGCCCAAATCACGAAAAACGGTCAGCGCATCCGTGGTGCTCTTCAATGCGTCATCGTACTTGGCGTGGTCCGCATAATAGGAGCCCAGATTCATCAGCAGGAGCGCGGTACCGTGCTTGTCGCCAATGTGCTGGTACGCCGCCAGGGACTCCTTGTAATTAGTCAGGGCCTCGCCGGAATTTCCCAGCTTGTTCTGTACCGTGGCGATCATGTTCAGGCTGCTGGCAACCCCCTTCTCCAAACCGAGCTTCTTGCGTATCTCCAACGCCGAGGTGAAGTTCTTCAAAGCTTCATCGAACTTGTTCAAGCTAAGGTAGGCCGCCCCCATCTGTTGTTCGATCGACGCCTTGGCTTCGTCATTGCCAAACTGCGTCGCCAGACTATAAGCGGAATTCAGGAATTCGAGTCCCGCCTGGGAATTGCCGGCCTCTATCTCCACCCTGCCACTAGCCAGGAGCGCATCGAGGTTCTTGGAGTCGGACGACCGTACACGTGCCAGGCGCTTCCGAGCTTCGTCATAATTGCTGACTTGCTGATAGAGGCCAGCCAGCGCCAGCTGCGCATCGTTGTCGTCGGGATTGACCTTCGTCAGGCTTTCGTAGGCCGAAATTGCCTTGGCCGTGTCGTTCATGATTACGGCGTGATTGGCCGCAACCAGGTACTTCTGCTGCGCCGGCAGGTTGTCGCTCAGCGTCATCGCGCGGCGGGACGCCTGCTCCGCTTTGTCGTCGAATCCCAGGCTGTGATAGGACCGAGCCAGCCTCGAATACGCCATGGCAAAATTCGGATCCTCGCCGATGGCCGCTTCAAACTGCTTGGAAGCATCCTGCTCTTTGCCAGAACGGGAAAGTTGTAGCCCTTCGTCATATGCACGCAATGCGGGCACCGATTTCGTCAATACATATTGAGCATTGCCTTTCAGGTCCTTCTGAATATCGGGATCTGACGACAAATTGGCGCGTACCTGCCCAGCCAGATTGTCCAATCCAGCGAGAAGGTCCTTCTCGCTGGCAACATCGGTCTTGAGTTCGAAATTGCGATCGTGCTTCAGGTCGTACACGGTTGCATTGATGCGGATCTGTTCGCCAAACTTCTGGTACTGCCCATACACAATTGTGTCGGCATTGGTGAATTCGGCGATGCGCTTCAATGTCGACAAGTCAAGCTGCGACTGCGGCAAAATGTGCAAGTCGCGGAGGCCCTGTTGCAAGCGGCTGGGGGAAACCAATCGCACCCGCTGCGTTTGGCCAATGTCAGTACTCAGGGTTTCTGAAAGGCTGGAGGCCAGCCAATTCAGGCTTGGGTCGCTGGACGCGTTATAGAACGGGACAATCGCCAGCGAGAGCGCTGCCGCCTGTGTCACTTGCGTTCCACCACCGATGCCGCCAGTCTTCCATTTGACGGCAATTCCCGCTCCCGCCGCCAGGACAACTCCCGCCGCGCCGATCGCAACCCACTTCATGGGGAAGCGCTTCTCAGTTCCCGCGCCAAGGGCCGGCGTTACGGTGCTCCCTGCTCCAACTACTTGTGCGTCATACACCGAGGCGCCCAGTACTGCTCGCCCCGTGCTGCTCGATCGCGACCGCTTGCCCTCGAAGATATCGAGATCGTCCAACAATTCCTGGACAGAGTTGTAGCGCGCTTTTGGGTCACGTTCCAAACACTTGGCAGCGATCAGGCTCAAGCTAGGCGGAATGGTCGGATCGACGTCCGACAAAGGCACCGCGCGCTCCTGGGTGCGTTTTACCAAGCTGGCAATTGCGCTCTCAGCGCGGAACGGAATGTTCCCCGTCAGCAGCTCATAAAAAATCAGGCCCATGGTGAACAAGTCGGAACGGGCATCGAGTTCCGAGCCCATCGCCTGTTCCGGGGACATGTACTCCATCGTTCCGATCATCATGCCGGTCTGCGTCATGCCGTCGCTTTGCACGGTTTTCGCCAGCCCAAAATCCATGATGACCACGCGACCCGACCCGTCGCGCATGATATTGCTGGGCTTCAAATCGCGATGGATCACGCCTTCCTGGTGCGCCGCCAGCAACCCCGAACACGATTGCCGCATGATGTTGACGGCTTCCTTCGGTGGTAGCTTGCCCTCACGCGTCAGGATGGTGCGCAAATCTTCACCCTCGATGTATTCCATCGTGATGAACTTCACGCCCTCGGCTTCGTTCAGATCGTAGATGCGGATGATGTTGCGATGCGTGACCTGTCGCGCCAGCACCAGTTCCTGTTTGAATCGCGCGAGAATAGCGGGATTGCTGGAGAGATCCGGCCGTATGACTTTGAGCCCCAAGGTCCGGTCAACCTCGAGATCATGCGCCTTGTACACCGCGCCCATGCCTCCCATACCAAGCAGCTTCTGGATTTCGTAGCGCCCACCGAGGACGGTTCCGATCTCCAAAATGGTCGCGCCGATGGCTGCGTAAATAGGACTGGGGGTTCCAGAACTGGCATCACGCTTCTTCTGAGTGGGCACGATAGTGGCATCGTTGGAGGAGTCGCGCTTAGCTGGGGCGGGCGACGATACTGGCTTTGCCGGACTGGGGGAGGCTGGCTCCGCCATGGTGACGTCGGGAGGAACCGGGACGCCTAGCGACGTCATTGCATCCGAGTCGAGAGCAGGCTTGGGCACAGCGATGGAGCTGTCACCGCTGGACACAGCAGTGCCCTCTTGCGCTCTCCGAGACTCTCGGTCCGCGTCGTCTCCCATGGTCCCCACAGTGTGTCTGGCTTGTCTTGATCTGGTGGAAAAGATCGTACCAGAGCCAAGTATCTCAGCAGTATATCTTGCTTTTAGCGTTCCCGATTGCGGATTCTACGTATGTCATCAGTGGTTAACCGTGCTCCAGTTAGGTTGTCATTACAGATAACACAGAGGTAGATTGTTGAGTAGCACCTAAGTCGTGCTCTCGCCGTCAATCTCGGATTTCGGGCGCCACAACCGAAGCGCGAGGGCCCACATCGCAGCTGGCAGAAACATAGCCATCCCCGTTCCAACCGCCACGGCTCGGGGAGATACTCCGGCATCGAGCACTTGTCCTGCAATCCAACTTGCGGCTGCCAGGACAAACATTGAAATCGCAAGGTCTGCGCCGAAGATTCTTCCCAGAAAACGATCTTCTGTGTTCAGGTGCAGGAGAGTGGTGGAAAACACCCAGACGGTTGACGTACCGGAGTGCGCCAGCACGATCACCGCGAACGCAATCCAGATGGTGTGAGCGCCACCGAGTAGTAGGTACCCGACGCCGCCAAGGATGAAGCCCAGCAAGACACCCAAGCGAAGACTGCTCTCACGCTGTCCCGTCCAGCGGGATGCAAGCAGCGGTCCGAGCAGAGCACCAACACCACGGCCTCCCATCAACAAGCTCATCCCGAACAGGGCCGCACGTGCATGCGAAATGCCTGCCATCGCCACTGGGAAAATGCGCTCCCCCATCACCGGAAGCAATACCCACGACGCACCCAGAATACTGACTCCGGCCTTCAGCGAAACGAGAGCGGCCAATTTAGGATCGCGGGCAATATATCGAAATCCCGCGCGGATCGATGACCAACCTGCGCCCTGATCTTCGGGATGACGGTTCATTTCGTCGGCATGGGATTCGGCAAAGTGCATCCGGCTGATCATCAATGCCGAGACTGCAAACGACAACGCGTTCAGCACGAAGACCGCATCTCGCCCCAACCCGGCCGCGACAATTCCACCCAGCACCGATCCAATTGCCAAATCAAACGACCACGTGGCGGAAGAAAGTGTATTGGCAACGATCACGTCGCCTTCTGCCACGATGTTGGGAATGACCGCGTTCCGGGCCGGTTCGAAAAACGCCACCATGACGGTTTCCAGAAACAGCAAGGGATAAATCACCCACACCGAGCCACGCGAGCGCACCAGCAGCATGCAGGCCACGACCACCATGCGCAGCAGGTCGGTGGCAATCATGATTTTTCGGCGGCTGAAGCGGTCGTTGACCATCCCAGCAAGCGGCCCCAACAGCGTGTGCGGGAGCACCTGTAGCACCAGTGCAAGTGCAACCGAAGAAGCTTTGCCGGTCAGGTCGAGCAGCAGACTGTAGATGGCAAGCGTGTAGAACCAGTCCCCGTTTTCGCTGACGATCTGGGCGATCCAAAGCCTGCGGAAGTTGGGGTTTCCGCGCACCAGTCGGAGATAGTTGGAGAGGCTGATGCCAGAGGATGCCATGCGACGCACTCAGCCTATCAAAGGAAGCAGTCACGTGTGACACTCGGTCGCCAACGTCCCTGGCCTTGGGCCTGGTTGTCAGTTGACGCCTGCGTCCGACGCTCTTAAATTACGCGGCAGAGTTCACTGTACGCCGGAAATCGCAACACCGACGGGCACTGCCGCTACGATGGATGGCCTTGGCTCCTCTTCAAGCGGAGGCGTTGGCTGGCGCCGCATTGCCGTGATCGCCATCCGTCCGACGTCATACATGCCATAAATGATGTTGGCACGCCAGATGTCGTTGCGGAAGGTGAGGATTTCCCGTCGCACGTAGCGGAATGCGTGGTTCCCCGGCCTGAACTTGCCGCCGTTTGAGTTCGCATTGAGCTCGTGATTGGCAGGCTCGCAGTCCTTCAACTGGACAACCGCAATTGAGCCATCGGTGCGGACGGCGTCTCCTGTCGCATTTTGCGTGATGGTGGAAATACCCGGCCGCGCGACATAGCTGACAGAACTGACACACCCAGCGAAGTTCAGGTCTCGAATCACCTTGCTGCGCTCATCGTCGATATTGGGAGAGATGTGGTGCACAAAACCGCGGTATTTCACGGACAGGATGGCGCTGGTGTCGTGGGTCGAGGAACTTAGCCAGACGGTGTCAGAATTCTCTTCTCCGCTCCACTGCCAAATGCGCAGATGGTCGCGACGGCCGTAACTGTTCAGCCCTTTCTGCCAGTTCATGTCTTCAGGCTTACCTTCCAGCAGAAAGGTCTTCATCGGCTGTAGCGCATAACCGCTGTTGTTCAGCAAGGCATAGAGATTGTGCTCGAACGAGTGTTTCGATACCGGATCGCTATTGTGCCATCCCGCCTCGCGAAACGCTGCCTGTACTTGCTCGCGCGATCCCAGAAACACCAGGTTGAACAAGTCGGCGTCCACGTATTGGGTGGTCGTCGAGCGCTGAGGCATCTTCTGGATCCAGGCATCAAGTTGTGGCGAACCTTGCAGGTCGCCTTCCTGCACCGGGTTTGTCATGATGGGAAATGCGGAAACGGCAGCCTGCATCTTGAGGCGCATGTCGGTCCCGGCAGGGTAGTAAATCTCCGGCTCGGGAAAAATCGGAAACGTCGCCTTGTAAATAATCAGCCCAAGATCCGAGTAGGGATTCCATGTAGGAAGATGAATCAGGCGGCTGTTGACTCTGCCCTGAAATGTATCGCTGCTAAGAACGCCGTGAATGACGCCGTTCTTAACGTGCTCGCGAGCGTTTTCCACTTCCTCGACGCGAGCCGACATCTCGACGGTTGCACCGTTTGCCAGGACCGCCTGATTGAATTCGAGTTCGAGCGCAGCGGTTTCGTGACGTATGCCCCACCCAACCTTGCGTTTGCTGCGAACCACGCCGTCGATGGTGGTACCCATCGGCAGTAAAACGTCGGAGCCACAAACAACATCCTGCGTCAGGACCGCATGAACCGGATCTCCCACTTGCGCCGAGTAGGTGGAAACAGGATTGGCCAGCCGAACCCAGAGCGAGTGGCCCTCAGGCAATTGGTCGCAACCCAGCGCCAGCGCGGCACACCACATTAAGTATAGGAATGCGAGCCCGCGGGCCAGACCGAGCAGGATTCTCATGCTAACGAAATGCCTTCCCACATCTGATTTAGGTGAATTTTTATGATAACCGATGTCGGCCCGCAGACCCGATGATTTCGCCGTAATTCAACTGGTTCTACTTGTCTGATGAACAGTGTAACTCCGCGATTGCTGGGCCGTTAACGCCTCCCAATCGTGATTGTCGTCCGTGAAAGGCAAACGCCCCGGATCGCCCGGAGCGCTTGCATTCTTCAACTGCCGATTCCGGCAAGTCTCTAGAACTGGTTCCAGAGGTACTGGTTGTAAACGTCGTGATGGTACTGCACCTCGGGGGCCTTGACGAAGGTTCCCAGCAGGCGCGCGCACCGGTCGGCGGAAGCCTGTTTCAGATCAGCATAGCGGGCCTTCACATCAGCACCGAGAAGCTTCGTAGTCCATTCCGACTTGCGCCAGTTCTCCATCGCATCGTAGATGTTGTCAGGCAGATACCGCTCGGCCTGGCGAAGGTTCTTGATCTTCGCAGTTTCGCCGAACAGCCCCGTCTTGAACACCGTGAGCATGACGAGGTAGGGGTTCGCATCGGGAGCAACCGAACGAACTTCCACACGCATGCTCTTTTCGTTACCGATCGGAATGCGGATCATCGAACCGCGATCCACCGCCGAAGCTTTGATCTGGTTCGGTGCTTCGAAGTGCGGATCGAGACGACGGAACGCGTTGACGCTGGAATTGAACGCCAGGCAGGTATCGTTGCCATGAGTCAGGAAACGGTCGACGAACTGCCATCCCATCTTGCTAAGTTTCTCTTCGCCCTTGGGGTCCCAGAACAGGTTCTTGCCACCCTTGTTGATAGACACGTTGGTGTGCATGCCGCTGCCGTTGACACCCACGACAGGCTTGGGAAGGAATGATGCGGTCAAGCCCATATTGGTGGCCACCTGACGGCAGATCAACTTGTAAAGCTGGATCTGGTCGGCAGCCGCGGCAACCTCGCCGTATCCATAGTTGATCTCAAACTGCGAAGGCGCGACTTCAGGGTGGTCCTTCTCATTCTGGAAGCCCATGGCCCGCTGCACTTCCGCCGTCGTATCGATGAAAGTGCGCAGTGGATCGCCGGGCAGCGAGTGGTAGTAGCCGCCGGTATTCACGTATTCGAACTTGCCAGTCTCGTTGTAATGACGCTCGGCGTCCTTTCCGGCGAACAGGAAGCCTTCAATTTCGTTGGCGGCGTTGAGTGTATAGCCTTCATTCTTGTACAAGTCCGCGGCAAACGACTTCAGCACGCCACGAATATCGGCCGCATAAGGAGTTCCACCCTTATCGATGACGTCGCCGAACACGAGGATCTTCCCCGGTCCAAACACATCCGCCGGGCCCCAGTAGAAGGCGCTCCAGTCGATGCCCAGGCGCAAATCGCTCTCGCGTTGCGCCGTAAAGCCGCGAATCGAAGAGCCGTCGAAGGTCATGTTGTCCCAGCTCTTGATCAGGAATTTCTTGTCATAGTCGAGCATGTGCAGGCGGCCTTCGAGATCGCTGAACAGCACCGTCACCGCCTTGATGCGCTTTTCATCGGTGAGATATTTCAGGCGCTCTTCCTGAATTTTGTGGAGGGCCACGCGCTTCAGGCGCTGATCCTTGGCCTGTAGATTCAGCTCCTCCAGTTGGTCGTACGGAAGTGCCAGGAAATTACGCAATTCGTTGAACATGAATCTCCTCAGGATGGGGATTAGGAACCGCCACAGTGAAGTTGGTTTTGCTGGCGATCACTTACGAGGGTATAGCTTGAGCAATTCGCACCGCCAATTAAAAGCGTTAATGAGCGATATTGACGGAATTTATCGAATGTCTGGAGTGCAAAAAAGGGCCATTTCAAAAGGCAATTCCACGATAGTGCAGCCAATTTGATGCAATTCCCTAAACAGGAAATTGTCGGCCACGCCTACAACTTCAGGGTCAGCGAGCCGAGACTCGCTTGCGCATCCGGAGTTCCGTTCCCCCACGCGCGAAGCTGACCTCAGTCATCAGGCTGCGAATCAGGCAGAGGCCGCGACCATGTGACAGCGTGCTGGCGGCGTAGTCCTCAGGATCATCCAATGCCAGATCGAAGCCCGGACTGGGATCGCGATGTACTGGCACCCCTGCATTATGTGTGCGCCGGTCACATGTTGCCTCAAGGAAATGCAAAATTCAGGTTAAAAAGTGATGAATTCCACTAAGCCTAGGAGCCGGTATCGACTTGATTACGTCTATTAATTAGCCGGCCATTGATGTGTCCGCAAACAATGTCGTGCATCTTCGGTCCAGATGCGGGCAACGCTACCTAACCAACGAAGGATTCATAACCGGACTCACGTGCCCGAAACACGCGTGATCTTGAATTGAGATGAAGGACATGATGAGAATCGACATCCAGTCGTGGAATGGTGTGGCAACGCTGAACTGCTCGGGCCGACTGGTCTTCGGAGTCGAATGTGAGATGCTGCGCACCATGGTTCAGTCCAGGCCGGAAGCGTGCGTTCGGATTAACCTCGCTCGGGTGTACTCGATCGATGCCGCCGGCTTGGGTTTGCTGGTGGAACTACAGACTTGGGCCAGAGAAACGAATCGGAGCCTTTTGCTGCTCGACCTTTCGGAACAAGTGTGGGCACTTGTCGTCCTCACCAAACTCTGCGCCACACTCGATATTTCCCATTCGGATATGACCGCGGCCTTCGATAGACAAGAAGATGAATGCGGGCGCAGGATGATCGCATAACCCACGCCGCGACCCCGTCAGTACTGAACTCGCCATGACTCGAGCGTCATCCCGCACGTCGTTACTTGCTCTCCGTAACCTGTACCACCGTCGCCGCCAGGTTCCATCCTCTGAGATTCACTTGCGGCTCGCCTTTTGCCGCCGAAGCTGGATATTCGATGTCGATGTCCTTGCTCTCACCCGGTAGCAACGAAAAATAGTTGTCACCGTAGTAGGCCGGAAGAATACGCGACTTATCGGATGCATTCACCAACGTCAGCTTGTTCGCCAATGCGGCGGCAGTCCCCTTGTTTTGCAATTGGACATGGAGGTTGTTCGTAGCGCCGCTTCGAGTCCACGTCGCTGACGCCGTCACGGTCGCCGCTGGCAGGTGATTGAGTTGCCGGTACGCCGCACTCTTGGCGCCCAGCCAGTACAGATTGTCGGAGAGTAATTGGCCCGTGGTGTTTCGTAGTTCCAACTTCACCAACACGACATCTGTCGTCAGCAGCAGCAGCAGATCGAGCTTGAAGCCGGGGGTCACTGAATTCGCAGCCGCATCCTTGCGTTCTTCGTGATGCAGCAGCGGTTTGTTGTCGAGTGAATACACGTTTGCCGTGATCGTGACACCGGCGTTGGGAGCGGTCGTGGTATTCACCACGGCTACGCTGTAGTCCGACAGGTCGAGTTGCACATGCATAGGTTCGCAGGCCTTCTTGACCCCATAGAACGAAGCCTGCGTGTCGTAATCGGAACTCAGGATCTGCCACATGTTGCTGGGCCACGCGGGCTGCGTCATCCACAACATACGGCCGCTATTTGGTGCCCAAAGATGCGCGTTCATGCCTTCGAAGATGGCTCGATGTTCGACGTAGTTCAGCATCTGCGCCTTGCGCTCGAAGTCTTCCAAACTGGTTCCGGCGCCAAACTCGGCCTCCAGTTCCAACATGAACGGCTCGATTATGCCGTTTCCGCTCTGATGCCAGTCGTGGTATGCCCACGCGTCGCTGATCGGCCACTGATCGGCTTTGGGAATCCAGTAGGCTAACGACTCCTGCGTAGAGAGCGAAGGGACTCCCGTCTCAACCGAGAATCCATGGTTCAGGACGGTGTAGTACATCGACGGCTCCTGGTAACGATACGGTCCGCTTTGCTGCAGGTTGATCTGGTTTGAACTTGGCGAATAGTAGCGAGTTCCGTCCAACGTACTGATCAGGTCGATGAGACCCTGGTTCAAGATCGGTGACGGTACGCCCTCATTGCGCCCGCACCACATCACAATCGAAGGATGATTGCGGAAGTGCAGGATGGCGTCGCGCGCATTGTCGAGAAACAACGGGATATCCAGTGGCTCGACGTTATAGTCTTCCGTCGAGGCCCAGAAGTCGTTCCACACCATCAGCCCGTATTCGTCGGCCAGGTCGTAGAAGACTTCCTCGGTGTTCTGCCCCACCCAATTGCGAATGATGTTGACGTTAGCATCGCGATGCAGCCGGAAGTACGGCTCCAGTTTCT
>Ga0207927_1000601_pt1 | contig 15311 bp, 15 predicted proteins | sample NGESurdeep072012_2_FD_184456 | JGI IMG/M metagenome (GOLD analysis project Ga0207927, IMG submission 184456) | Arctic peat soil microbial communities from Barrow, Alaska - NGEE Surface sample 210-2 deep-072012 (SPAdes) | ecosystem: Environmental > Terrestrial > Soil > Wetlands > Peat ... | reverse complement strand
CGCGCGAGACGTGGGTGTCGACGGGGATGTCACGCAGCCCGTAGGCGAACAGGAGCACGCACGCCGCCGTCTTGCGTCCGACGCCCGGAAGCGCGGTCAGGTAGTCGCGCGCCTGCTCGATCGGAGCATCTCCCAGCCAGTCGAGCGAGAGCTCGTCAGGAGGGTCGCGCGGATCGTCTGAGATCGCCCGCAGGATCGCCTGGATGCGCACCGACTTGACCTTTGAGATCCCGCCGGGGCGGATCGCCTCCTCGACCTCGGCCACGGGCGCCTCACGCACCGCCTCCCAGCTCGGCAGGCGCTCGCGCAGCCGCAGGTAGGCGACATCGCGGTTGCGGTCGTTGGTCGACTGCGAGAGCACCGTCAGGACGAGCTCGGCGATCGGGTCGCCGTGGGGGGCCATGCTCGGGATCCCGTAGACGGCGCGCAGCCGCTCGCGGATCCGCGCCACCCGTGCGGCGCTCGGCGGCTTCCATCGCGCCCGTGATGCCATGCGCGCACGGTATCGCCGGCACGCACACCTATATCCTCGAGCCGTGCCCGAGGTCGGCGACCAGCGCAGCGAGATCGATGGGCTCGGCGTCTTCTGGCGCAGCGCACCCGTGCCCGGCGGCGGCGCGCCCCCGCTCTACCTCCACGGGGTGCCGTCGAGCTCCAACGAATGGATCCCGTTCCTGCAGCAAAGCGGAGGCCTTGCCGTCGACCTGCCGGGCTTCGGTCGCTCCGACAAGCCGGGCTCGCGCGCCTACACGATCGCGGAGTACGACCGCTTCATCGAGCGCTTCCTCGACGAGCTCGGGATCGCGCGCGTCTCGCTTGTCGTGCACGACTGGGGCGCCGTCGGCCTGGCCTTCGCGCAGCGGCACCCGGAGCGGATCGAGCGCCTTGTGATCGTCAACGCCGTGCCGCTGCTGCCCGGCTACCGCTGGCACCGCACCGCACGCATGTGGCGCACGCCCGGCCTCGGGGAGCTCGCCATGGGGACGACCAATCGCTTCACGCTCGGGCTGCTCACGCGCGAGTCCAACGTCACCCCCGGGCCGATGCCCGAGGACTGGCAGGCGAGCGTGCTCGAGCACCTCGACCAGGGCACACAGCGGGCGATCCTGCGCCTCTACCGCAGCTCCCCGCCCGATGTCCTGGCGACGGCAGGCGAGCGACTGGGGACGCTGTCGATGCCGGCGCTCGTGATCTGGGGGACGCAGGACCCCTACATCCCGGCTCGCTTCGGCGCCGCCTACGCACACGCCCTCCCCGATGCCGAGCTCCTCGAGCTGCCTGACGCGGGGCACTGGCCGTGGCTCGACCGCCCCGACGTCGTCGAGCGCGTGACGGGCTTCCTGAGCGGCGGGTGAGCTCACTGCAGAGCCCAGCCGGCGCGCCGAGCCCCATGCGCGCCCGGGCCGCGCGGGCGAGCGCGTCGGGGCGCCACGCTTGGGTCATCACCGCGCTGCTCGGCGTCGTCTACCTGATCCTCGCGCCCTCGAGCCCCGACCTCGCCGCAGCCGATTACCGCAGCAGCGTGTTTGCGCACGCGGGCCTGTCGCTGTGGGACAACTCCTGGTACGGCGGGCACCACCTGCTCGCCTACTCCCTGCTCGCTCCCGGCCTCGGCGCGCTCGTCGGCCCGCAGCTGCTGGCCGCCGTGTCGATGGTCGCCGCGACCGCGCTGTTCGCGCTCGTGATCGAGGACCGCTTTCCCCGACGGGCGACGCGCCTGGCCGCCGCATGGTTCGCGATCGGAGCCTCGATCGGGCTGCTCTCCAGCCGCGTGGCGTTCGACCTCGGCCTCGCGATCGGACTCGGCTGCCTGCTGGCAGCCCAGCGGAGGCGCACCGCACTGGCATTGGTGCTGGCCGTGCTGTGCGCCCTGGCCAGTCCCGTCGCCGGCGCGTTCCTGGCGCTCGCGGGCCTCGCGTGGGCGATCGTGGGCGGCCCGCGCGCGCCGGCCGTCGGGCTGACCGTTCTCGCGCTCGCGCCGATCGCGCTGCTGAGCTTCGTCTTCCCCGAAGGCGGCACCCAGCCGTTCGACGCCTCGGCGTTCTACCCGGCGCTCGCCGGCGTGGCCGTGGTCGGCGCCCTGATCCCGTCCGAGCACCGCGAGCTGTACGTGGGCGCGCTGCTCTATGCGCTCGCTCTCGTCGGCTCCTACGTGATCGCGACGGCCGTCGGCGGCAACGTCGACCGCCTCGGCGCACTCGTCGCGGGCCCGGTGCTCGCGTGCGTGCTCGCCGGTGGCGCGCTCGCGGGCCGAAGGGCCCGGCTGCTGCTCGTCCTGGCCCCACTGTTCCTCTACTGGCAGGCCAACGCACCCGTCGCCGACTTCGCGGCCGCCATCTCGGACCCGGCTGTCAAGGCCTCCTACTACGCACCGCTGCTCGGTGAGCTGCGCGCGCTCGGGGTCGGCTACGGCGCCCGTCCCGCGCGCATCGAGGTCGTGGCCACCGAGGGCCACTGGGACGCCCGCTGGGTCGCGCCGCACGCGATGCTCGCGCGCGGCTGGGAGCGCCAGCTCGACCGCTTCCGCAACGACCTGTTCTACGAATCGGCGCCACCCAGCGCCGCGAGCTACGAGGACTGGCTCGCGCGCACCGCCGTCTCCTACATCGCCCTGCCCGACTCGCCGCTTGACTACTCCGCTGTCGGCGAGGCGGCGCTGTTGCGCGGTGGATCGGTCGGGGGAGTGCGCGAGATCTGGCACTCGCGCCATTGGCGCCTGTTCGCCGTGCTCGCGCCGCGCCCGCTCGCACAGCCGCCCGCCGTCGCCGTGAGCATCGGCAGCGACTCGATGACGATCGCCGTCCCGCGACCGGGGAGCTACACGGTCCGTGTGCGCTTCACGCCGTACTGGGCGCTCGCCAGTGGGGCGGGGTGCCTCAGCCGCGCGGGCGAAGACTGGACCCAGTTGCGCGCCCGCAGTGCGGGCAGCTTCCACATCGTCATCCGCTTCTCGCTCGAGCGCGTGTTCTCGCGCGGTCCCCGCTGCGACTGAGCATCGACTAGGCTTACTCGGCGATGGTCGCCCGCGCTCGTCTCCTTCAAGCGCGCGTCCTGCCGCACGGCTGGTTCGACGTGCTGCGGCAGGTCTCGCTGTTCGCCTCCGCCTACTTCGCCTACCGGCTCGTCCGTGGCCTGGTCGAGCACAACGCCAACCTCGCGTTCGCACACGCCCGCGACCTGATCTCCTTCGAGCGCACGCTGCACCTGTTCGTCGAGCCCTCGATCCAGACGTGGGCGTCGGGCAGCCATGCGGTGATGCTGGGGGCGAGCTGGCTGTACGTCAACGCTCAGACCTCGGTCACGATCGCCGCGCTGCTCTACCTGTACCTGCGCCACAACCGCAACTTCTATTTCGTGCGCAACATGTTCATGATCGCGATGGCGATCGCGCTCGTCGGCTACATCGTCTTCCCGACGGCGCCGCCGCGCTTCATGCCCGAGTGGGGCTTCTTCGACAGCGTGTCGGACCTCACCGGCGTGCGCGTCTCGCACGAAAGCGCCTCGGCCACCGCCCTCTTCAATCCGTATGCGGCCGTCCCATCGATGCACGTCGCGTTCGCCCTCATGATCGGCTGGCCGCTCGCGCGCCTGTCGCGCCGGCGGATCGTGCGGGTGCTGTGGCTGTTCTATCCGCTGCTCATGACCTTCGTGATCGTCGTGACCGCCAACCACTTCATCGTCGACGCGCTGCTCGGCGCGGTGACCGCCGGGGCATCGGCCTACGGCGCCACCTGGCTGGCCCGCGCGCGTCCGAGCGTGTGGCGCTTCTCGACCGTCTCTCCGGCGCGGCTCACCGCGAGCAGCTGAGAGCGGCCGGGAAGACGATGGCACCGAGGCAGAGCGCCTCCTCTCGACGCCGCAACCGCTCGAGCCGCCGCGCCGGCGGGCGCCCTGTGCGCGCCCCGATCGGCGCCGGCGAGCGTCGCGAGATCGTCCGCAACCGGCTGATCGAGTCGCGGCTCACGCCCAACGCGATCTCGCTGACCGGCTTCGTCGGCAACGTTGTGGCTGCCGTGCTCGTGTGGGAAAGGCTGTTCTTTCTCGGCGGCGTCGCCTTCATCCTCGGCTCGATCATGGACACGCTCGACGGGCGCTACTCGCGCATGTCGGGCAAGGGCACGCCGTTCGGCGCGTTTCTGGACTCGACGCTCGACCGCATCGAGGAGGGCATCGTGCTGACGGCCGTCGCCGGCTACTTTGCCCTGCACGGCAACCGCGTCGCGGCGGCCGCGGTCGTCGTGGCCGTGCTGGCGTCGCTGATGGTCAGCTACACGCGTGCCCGCGCCGAGGCGCTCGGCGTCGAGTGCAAGGTCGGCATCGCCACGCGCCCCGTGCGCGTGGTCATCCTGTCGATCGGCCTGCTGTTCGCGCGCGGCGCCTCGCTGGGGAACTTCGAGCTGCTCGAGCCGGCCGTCTACGTGCTCGCTGCCCTCAGCGTGGTCACGGTCGCGCAGCGCATCGCGCATGTTCGGCGCGAGCTGTCCGTGTGACCTGAAGCCCGCTGCGGAGTAGTCTCTCTCGACGGTCCGGCCGCCTGTCCGGACCCCACACCTGAGAAGCCGGCCGGCCCCCGGGGCCCACTGCGTCCGGTCTCCGCACCCTCACAAAGGACATCCCACTCGTGATCAAGCAGCACTCAAACGGCGGCGCCCGCAGCAGCGGCGCGGCCTCCACAAACGGCGCCGGCCGCTACCAGTCCGAGAAGGTGCGCGTCGCCATCGTCGGAGTCGGCAACTGCGCCTCGGCCTTCGTCCAGGGCGTCAACTACTACCGCGACGCCAATCCCGATGAGCGCGTACCCGGCCTGATGCACGTCGACCTCGGCGGCTACCACGTGCGCGACATCGAATTCACGGCCGCCTTCGACATCGACGCGAAGAAGGTCGGCAAGGACCTCGGCGAAGCGATCTGGGCCGGCGAGAACAACACGATGAAGTTCGCCAAGGTGCCGAAGAAGCTCGGCGTGCCCGTCTACCGCGGCATGACCCACGACGGCCTCGGCAAGTACCTCAAGGAGAAGATCACCAAGGCTCCCGGCGAGACCGCCGACATCGTCAAGATCCTGCGCGACACGCACACCGACGTGGTCATCTCCTACCTCCCCGTCGGCTCCGAGCAGGCAACCAAGTGGTACGTCGAGCAGGTGCTCGAGGCCGGCTGCGGCTTCGTCAACTGCATCCCCGTGTTCATCGCCCGCGAGGACTACTGGGACAAGCGCTTCAAAAAGGCGCGCCTGCCGATCATCGGGGACGACATCAAGTCCCAGGTCGGCGCCACGATCGTGCACCGCACGCTCGCCCGCCTGTTCGCCGACCGCGGCGTCAAGATGCTGCGCACCTCGCAGCTCAACGTGGGCGGCAACATGGACTTCTACAACATGCTCGAGCGCGAGCGGCTGGAGTCCAAGAAGATCTCCAAGACCAACGCCGTGACCTCGATCATGGATGACGTCCTGCCCGCCAAAGACGTCTACATCGGACCCTCCGACTACGTGCCGTGGCTGACCGACCGCAAGTGGGCGCACATCCGCGTCGAGGGCCAGGCCTTCGGCGACGTGCCGCTCAACGTCGAGCTCAAGCTCGAGGTTTGGGACTCGCCCAACTCGGCCGGCATCGTCATCGACGCGGTCCGCTGCTGCAAGCTCGCGCTCAACCACGGGATCGGCGGACAGCTCGACGGGCCGTCCTCCTACCTGATGAAGTCGCCGCACAACCAGCGACCCGACGAGCAGGCCCACCGCGACACCGAGAAGTTCATCGCGGCCTACACGGGACGTCCGGGGATGCGCGGCAAAGGCGCCGCCGCACGCGCCGGCGGCAAAGCCGGGAAAGCGCCCGCCCGCAAAGCGGTGAAACCGAGGAAACCGGCGCGAGCCAAAGCGGCGGCCCCGACGGGGCCAGCTGAGTAGCCTGCCGCCCGCGCAGCGAGGGCCCGGGTAACGTGAAGCGATGAGCACGACGTTCTCGATCGCCCACGTCACCCCGTACCCGTGGGAGGCCGAGAATGACGTCAACGCCCACGTCAGGGAGCTGACCGCGGAGCTCTCACGGCGCGGGCACCGCGTGCTCGTGCTCGCACCCTCGCGCTCGCAGGAGCGCGTGCGAGCCTCGCGCAAGGCGATTCGGGCCGCCCGCAACGAGCCCAGCAGCCTGCTCGAGGGGACCGATGACGGCAGCCCGGCGGTCATCGCGGTCGGCGAGGTCCTCGACGTCGCGGGCGGTGCCCGGCGCCGGACCCCGGCTCTGCCGATCGACGTCGCCCGGACGGTCGAGGAAGTGCTCTCCACCGTGGAGCTCGACTTCGTTCACGTCCACGAGCCGTTCGCCCCCAGCACCTCCAACGCCGCCCTGCGCCACTCGCGCGCACTCAACGTCGGCTCGTTTCACTCCTCGACCGAGCGCCTGCTCTCGACCCTGCTCGCGAGGCGCTTCGTCGAGAGCTTCTTCGGGCGACTCGACGCCCGCACCGCCAGCGAGGCGGCGACGGCCGAGCTGATGCAGCGTTACTTCCCCGGTGACTATCGGCTGCTTGACGGTGTCGGCGAGCTCGAGGATCTCTACCGCAGCCTGGCGGCGCGGCGGCATCCGCTCGACGGCGATCCCGAGCTGCGCCGGCGACTGTCCGCCCGGCCGCTGATCGAGGTCGACCTGCACATGCACACCGATCACTCAGGCGACTGCGCCACACCCGTCGAGGTGCTGCTCGCGACCGCGCGCGAGCAGGGCCTGGGAGCGATCGCCGTGACCGATCACAACGAGATCTCCGGCGCCCTCGAGGCGCGCGAGCTGGCGGGCGAATCAGGTGCCCGCCCACCCGTCAAGGTGATCGTCGGCGAGGAGGTCAAGACGGCCGGACAGGGCGAGGTCATCGGGCTGTTCATCGAGGAGAAGATCCCGCGCGGCATGAGCCTGCAGGACACCGTCGCCGAGATCCGCAGACAGGGCGGGCTCGTGTATGTGCCGCACCCCTTCGACCGCATGCACTCGGTCCCCGACTATGAGCACCTGCTGCCGATAGTCGACGACATCGACGCGATCGAGATCTTCAACCCGCGCGTGGCGATCGGCGCGTTCAACGACGAGGCCGTGCGCTTCGCGGCCAAGTACCGCATCCCGGCCGGCGCCGGCTCGGACTCGCACGTCGCCCAGGGCCTCGGCTCGGTGCGGATCAGGATGCGCGACTTCGACGGGCCGCAGGAGTTCATGCAGTCGCTGCGCGACGCCGAGATCATCACGCGACCGTCGTCGCTGCTCTACGTCCAGGCGCTCAAGTTCCTGCAGACGCGGGCCACGCCGCCGGCGGCCCGACGGGCCAGCAAGGCGCGCAGGCTCAAGCGACTCGGGCGCGCTCACGGCAGTGGCGGGCGGAGATAGGGACCCGCCGAGCGACCGCGGGCGCGCAACTACTGATGCACCGTCAAGGACAAGAGGACACCCCGTCAAATCCCTCGGGGTCGATGCCTGTGACCGATGACGAGATCCGCGAGAAGTACCTCGAGCGCGCAATCCGCGAGCTCAACACGCTGACGCGCGAGCTGCAGGCGTGCCCGCACTGCCCGCGCGGCAACCTCATGCCCGTGCTCGGCTCCGGCCATCCGCAGGCCGACATCATGCTGCTCAAGCACTCCGCGCTCCCGTCGGAGATCGAGGAGGGCGTCGCCTTCTACGGGCGCACGGGGGGGGCGCTGATGAAGTCCCTCAAGCGCCTCTCGATCGATCCTCTCGCCGTCTACGGCACCCTCTGCGTCAAGTGTCCGCTGAGCGACGTCTCGCTCGCCGACTTCGCCTGCATCGCCAGGGTCGTCGAGGAGATCGCGATCGTACAGCCGAAGATCATCGTCGTCATGGGCGCCGAGGCGCTGGCGGCCCTCAGCGAGATGGACATCCCGCTGGCGCGAACGCTCGAGCCGAAGCTCGGCGAGATCCAGCAGCTCACGCCGATGATCGACGCCCTGTACGTACCCAACATCGACGAGTCGCTCGACGAGCAGGACGCAAAGCGCTCGTTCTGGGCGTCCTTCCGCGCTCTCGGCGACTGGTACGAGGCGCAGCCGCCCTACTGAGCTCACACGTGTGCGCCATTTCTCCCGGTCCACACGGTGAGACACCGCCCCCGGCGCACCGCCGGGGGCGGCTGCTCAGATGTTGAGGACGATCTTGCCGAGCTTGCCGCCGGCGGCGAAGCGCTCGTAGGCCTCCCGGGCGTCGTCCAGGGCGAAGGTCGCTGCGACCGGCACGCGAACGGCGCCGGACTCGAACAGCGGCAGCACCCGGCGCTCGACCAAGCGGCTGGCCAGCGCCTTCTCCTCCAGCGGCCGCGCCCGCAACGTCGACCCGTGGATTCGGGCGCGCTTGCCCATCAGCGCCAGCAGGTTCAGCTCGGCCTTGGCCCCACCGCCGACGCCGATCACCGCGATGCGCCCGCCCGTCGCCAGCGCCTGCAGGTTCTCGCCGAGGTTGGGCGCGCCGACGAGCTCGAGGATGACGTCGAACGCTCCGTGCTCGGCAAAGCCCTCGACGGCGATCGCCTCAGCGCCGAGCGCGGCGACCTGCTCGCGCAGCGCCTCGTTGCGGACCGTCGCCGTGACCCGCGCGCCGGCGGCCGCCGCCAACTGGATCGCGGCGGTGCCGACGCCGCCCGCCCCGCCGTGCACGAGCAGCGATTCGCCGCCGTTCAGGCCGGCCTGGGTGAAGACAGCGTCGTGGGCTGTCGTGAAGACCTCCGGGAGCCCGCCCGCGCTCGGCCAGTCCAGGACGTCGGGGACGGGCATCAGCTGGCGCTCGTGGACGGTGGCCAGCTCTGCCTGGCCTCCACCGCCCACGATCGCCATCACCCGGTCGCCGACCTTGAAGCGCTCGGCCCCCTCGCCCAGGCCGGCCACCTCGCCGGCGAGCTCGAGTCCTGGGATGTCCGCAGGCGAGCCGGGCGGGGCGGGATAGAGGCCGCGGCGCTGCATCATGTCGGCGCCGTTGAGGCCGGCCGCCCGGACGCGGACGAGCACCTCGCCGGCCCCCGGCTCGGGGTCGGGATGCTCCTCGACGAGCACCTCGTTGTCGCGAACGGTGACGGCGCGCATGTGCTGCAGCCTATCCCCAGCGTCGTGCCAGGGCGGCGCACCGCCGGCCACCGGCCGGCTCTCAGGAGCGCTCGAACACCGCGACGCACTCGATGTGGTGTGTCTGCGGGAACATGTCGACGGGCCGCACCCGCGTGAGCGTCCATCCCGCCTCGACCAGTTCGGCGGCGTTGGGTGCGAGCGTCGTCGGGTTGCACGACACGTAGACGATCCGCCGGGGCGAGGCGTCGATGATCCGGTGGACGACCTTCTTCGACAAACCGGCCCGCGGCGGGTCGACGACGAGCAGGTCCGGGCGCCCGGCGCGCTGCAGCAACTCGGGCAGCGCGGTCCTCGTGTCGCCGGCGAAGAAGTGGACGTTCGTGACGTGGTTGCGGGTGGCGCCTGCGATCGCGTCGGCGACGGCCGGCTCGATCAGCTCGATGCCCCACAGCTCACCCGCGCGCGGCGCAAGCGTGAGGGCGATCGTGCCGATGCCCGAGTAGAGGTCATAGACGCGCTCCCAGCCCTCGAGGGCGGCGTACTCGATGACGATCCCGTAGAGCAGCTCGGCCATCTCCGTGTTGGTCTGGAAGAAGGCCTCGGCCGAGATGCGCAGGTCGAGCTCACCGAGGCGCTCAGGCAGCTCGGCCTCTCCCCATACGAGCTCCGTCTCTCCGCCCGCCGTCGTCTCGGCGAGGCTGCGCGTGCGCGTCCACAGCACGCCGCAGAGCTCCTCGCCGAGCGCCTCGCTGAGGGCGATCGCGAGGGCGCCCGCCTCGAGCTCGCCTTCGGTCGTCACGATCCGGATCTGCAGCATGCCCGTGCGCCTCCCTTCGCGCACGACCAGGTTGCGCAGCTGCGCGCGCCCGTCCGCCGCGGGGCCGGTGCGCTCGTCGCGACCGCGTGGGCCGCGCTCGCCGCGGCCGCGATCCCATGCCTCCAGGCCCTCCCGGCGGCACCACGCGAGCGCGGCCTCACGGGCGCGATTGCCGCGCTCGGAGGCCAGCAGGCAGTCGCCCATCGGCGTAACGCTGTTCCCTCCGGCCGGCGCGTGGAAGCCGCACACGAGCTCGCCCTCCTGCTCGCCGAACGAGTACTCGAGCTTGTTGCGGTAGCGCCACGGTTCGAGCGCCGGGACGATCTCCTCGAGCTGGAAGCCGTCGAGATGGCCGATCCGTCGCAGCGCCTCATCGACCTGCTCGCGCTTGATCTCGAGCTGACGCTCGTAAGGGATCACCTGCCACGGCACGCCCGGGTGCCGGGCCGTGGGCGCGATCCGCTCGGGGCCCGGCTCGAGCACCTCGAGCGTCCTGGCATGGGCGTAGCTGCGCTTGCGCTTGTGGACGACGGCCCTCACGCGATCACCGGGAATCGCGCCGGCGACGAAGACCACGTAGCCCCCGTCGCCGAGGCGCGCGACGCCCTCGCCACCAAACGCGAGCGAGTCGATCCTCAGCTCGAGCTCGTCACCCCGCTGCGGCCGCACGAATGCGGCAGGCTCGGCGCTCACGCGCCGTCCACCAGCAGCTCGAGCAGGGCCTTCTGGGCGTGGCGGCGGTTCTCGGCCTGATCCCAGATGCGCTGGCGCGGGCCATAGAGAACCTCGGCGGTGATCTCCTCGCCGGGGTGGGCCGGCAGGTCATGCATCGCGAACGCTTCCGGACCGGCCGCGTCGAGCAGGGCGTCGTCGACGCCGTAGCCGGACAGCGCTCTGCGGCGCTCATCGGCTGTCTCCTCATCGCCCATGCTGACCCACACGTCCGTGTACACCGCGCTCGCCCCCGCCACGGCCTCGAGCGGGTCGGAGAGGAGGCTCAGCCGGCCGCCGGCACCTTTCGGCGGCTCCAGGTCGGCCTCCAGCGCGTAGCCCTCCGGCGAGGCCACGGCGACATCCATGCCGGCGAGCGTCCCGAGCAGGGCGAGCGAGCGAGCGACGTTGTTGCCGTCGCCCACGTAGGCGAGGCGGACGCCCTCAAGCGTCCCGCACGCCTCGCGCAGCGTGAGGAGATCGGCGAGCGCCTGACACGGGTGGTGCCTCGCGCTCAGCATGTTCACGACCGGCACCGTGCTGTGCTCGGCGAGCTCTTCGAGGATCGCGTCGGGGCCCGCGCGCAGACCGATCGCCGCGACATGACGCGAGAGCACGAGCGCCGTGTCGCGAACCGCCTCTCCGCGCGAGAGCTGCATCTCGTCGGAGCGCAGCACGACCGGGTGCCCGCCCAGCTCGTGGACGCCGACCTCGAAGGAGATCCGCGTCCGCGTCGAGGGCTTCTGGAAGATCAACGCGACGCTCGCGCCGGCCAGCGCCCGAGAGGACAGGGGCTCGTGCTTGAGCTCGAGTGCTCGGTCGAGCAGGCGATCGAGCTCTGTGGCCGAGAGCTCGGCGCCGGTGAGGAGGTGTCGCGTCATCGAATCAGCGAGTCTAGGCCGTGCGGTGCGCCGGCCCGGTCGACAGGCCGCGTGTCCGGCGCACATGTGCAGCCGGCGCCCGGCCGGTGTGCGATCGTCTCGAGCATCTGAATCCGCCGAGAAAGGACCACAAGACATGAAACGAGCCACGATCGCGCTGATCGCCTGCGTCGCGCTCGCGGGCTGCGGGTCCTCGAGCGGCTCCTCGAACAGCTCGACAACGGCGAGCACCGCCTCGACGAGCTCGAGCGGCGGCCTCAAACCCAGCACCACTCCGCGCTTCGCCGCGCCGCCGGCCAATGCGCCCGTCCAGAGCGGAACCGTTCAGATCGCCTACCGCAACATCGCGATCGCCCCCGACACGCTCAAGGTCAAGGTCGGCAGCACGATCAAGTGGACGAACTTCGACTCGGTCGAACACAACGTCACGAGTTCCTCGGGCAGCTCCCAGAACTTCACCTCCAAGGACATCGGCGAAAAAGGGACGTACGAGATCAAGGTCGAAAAACCGGGCCTGATCCACTACACGTGCACGATCCACCCGACGTCGATGAACGGCACGATCTCAGTCGTCAAGTAGCGGACCCGGCAGCTAGCGGTCGAGTTCGGGCAGACCGACCTCGGGGCTCGAGGCGGTCGCGTAGCGGCGGCGGGGGATCCGCCCCGCCGCACGCGCGAGCCTGCCGGCCGTGACGGCGTCGCGCATCGCGCGCGCCATCGTCACCGGATCCTTGGCGCGGGCGATGGCCGAGGCAGCCATGACGGCGTCGCAGCCGAGCTCCATCGCGAGCGTCGCATCCGAGGCCGTGCCGATTCCCGCGTCGAGCACGACCGGCACATCGACGGCCTCGCGAATGAGGGAGATGTTGTACGGGTTGCCGATGCCCATCCCGCTGCCGATCGGCGAGCCGAGCGGCATCACCGCCGCGCAGCCGACATCGGCCAGCCGGCGCGCGAGGACGGGGTCGTCGGTCGTGTAGGGGAGCACCACGAAGCCGTCGTCGACGAGCTCCTCGGCAGCGCGCAGCAGCTCGGGCGCGTCGGGCAGCAGCGTGTCCTCGTCTCCGATCACCTCGAGCTTGACCCAGTCGGTCTCGAAGGCCTCCCGCGCGAGGCGGGCGGTCATGACGGCGTCGCGCGCGGTGTGACAGCCCGCAGTGTTCGGCAGCAGCTCGACGCCCGCGTCGGAGAGGACGTCCACGAGCGAGCCGCGCGCGCCCGGGTCGATACGCCGAAGCGCCACGGTCACGAGCTCTGTGCCGCTGGCGGCGATCGCCTCGGCCATCAGCTCCAGCGAGGGAAACCCGCCCGTCCCGAGCAGCAGGCGCGAGCGCACCGTGCGCCCCGCGATCACGAGCTCATCGCCCGAGTCCTGAGCGGAGGCGGCGCCCGGCGCCGTCCGGGCGCTCGTCGAGTCCGACATCGCGCTCAACCTCCCTGCATCGCCGTCAGGACCTCGACACGCGCGTCGGCCGCGAGCTCGAACTCGGGCCACGCGGCCCGCGGTACGACCTCGCCGTCGACTGCCACCGCGACCCCGCGCGCGTCCGCAGGCAGGCCGAGGTGCGCGAGCGCCACCGCGACCGTCTCACCCGCCGCCAGCTCCGCGCGCTCTCCGTTGAGGACGATCACCGGCCCGTTCCCGCCGTCGGGCGCACGCTCTCGTGGGGGCGCCCGGCCGCGAATCGCCCCGGGTCACACGCGCCGAGCATCTGCTCCGCTGCGGGCGCTGCCTCCGTGCCGGCCAGCACGTCCGCCATCAGCGCGGCCGTGAGAGGCGCCAGCAGGATGCCGTTGCGATGGTGGCCGGTCGCCCACAGGAGCCCGTCGATCGCGCCGGCGCCGATCAACGGCGCGTTGTCGGGCGTGCTCGGGCGCAGGCCGACCGAGAGCTCCTCGATCTGCATCTCGCTGACGCCGGGGACCAGCTCGCGCGCCTCGCTCAGGAGCTCCTCGACGCCGCCCGCGGTCGGACACAGCTCAAACCCCCGCTCCTCGACCGTTGCACCGAGCACATAGCGGCCGTCCCCGCGCGGCAGCAGGTAGCCGCCGTCGTAGCGCACGGCCCGCCGCAGCAGGCCGGGACCGGCGGGGTCGCGCAGGCGCAGGATCTGGCCCTTGACGGGCCGCACGGGCACGCGGGCGTGATCGGGCAGCCCCGGGAGCGCACCGCTCCACGGACCGGCCGCGACAACGAGGCGATCGCAGTCGATCCGCTCGCCGTCCTCGAGTCTCACGCCCGTCACGCGTTCGGCCGCGTCGCATTTGACGCTCGCCACGGCTGTGTGCTCGCGCAGCCCGACCCCGGCCGCCACGCACGCCGCCCGCAGGGCGTCGAGCGCCTGGCGGGGGTCGAGCGAGTGGTCGTCGGGGACGTCGATCGCCATGCGCAGTGTCGGGGCGAGCGCCGGCTCGCGATCGCGGGCCTCGCTCGCGCGCAGGCGCTCGACGGGGAGCCCGAGCGAGCGACGGAAGTCGAGCTGTCGCTCGAGCTCGCGTGCCTCATCTCCGTCGCGCGCCACGAGCAGCGTCCCCGTCGCCGTCAGCGCGACCGGCTCGCCCGAGACAGCCTCCAGCTCGGCGGCGAAGGCCGGCCACATCGCAGCCGACTCGAGACCCAGATCGAGCAGACGGGCGCCGGCGGCGCCGAACTCGACCTCGGAGACCGGGGCGAGCATCCCGGCGGCGACGTGCGAGGTCGCTCGACCGGCCTCCCCCCGCTCGAGCACCGTCACCGACAGCCCCCTGGCGCGCGCCCGCCAGGCGACCGCGAGGCCGATGATGCCGCCGCCGAGGACGAGCACCTCGTGAGGTTGGCTATCGGGCATGCACATGATGCTAGCCCGCCCGTTTGGCCCGGGCCGCGACGGGCGGCGTGCGAGACTGGGACGGCATGGACACGGTCGATCAAGGAGCCGAGCGGCGCGCCCGGCTGGCGCGCTCGCGGCTATACCTCGTGTGCGGCGCCGACCCCGGCGAGCACGCGCTGGCGGATGTCCTGCGCGACGCCTCGGCTGGCGGGGTCGACATCTTCCAGCTCCGCGACAAGCACCTCGCCGACGACGAGCTCTCGGGCGTCGCCAACGCGGCCCGCGCGCTGTGTGAGCGCCTGGATCTCCTGCTGATCGTCAACGACCGCCCGCATGTCGCCCGCGACGCGGGGGCCGACGGCGTCCACGTCGGCCAGGACGACATGCCGCCGGCCGAGGTGCGCGCGCTCGTCGGCGCGGACATGCTGGTCGGGCTCTCGACGCATGCGCCGGGTGAGATCGACGCGGTCGACGCCTCGCTCGTCGACTACATCGGCGTCGGCCCGATCCACGAGACGCCGACCAAGGCGGGGCGCCCGGCCGTCGGCCTCGAGCTGATCCGCTACGCCGCCACCCACTCGCCGGTCCCGTTCTTCGCGATCGGCGGCCTGGACGCCGGCAACCTCGGCGCGGCGATCGACGCCGGCGCGAGCCGCGTCTGCGTCCTGCGGGCGATAGCCGAGGCGAGCGACCCGCGCGCGGCCGCCGCCGCCCTGCGCGAGCGTCTCGACGCTGCGACGGAGGGCACCGGGTGAGCGGCGGGGCCGAGGACCCGGCATCCCGGGCGCGCCGGCGGGCGCTCGCCGAGGAGCAGGCCCGCGCGGCCCTCACGCCGCTCGGCGAGGAGCGCCCCACGCCCCTGCTCGTCGCGGCAGCCGTCTGCGGACTGCTGTCGATCGGCGTCATCGCCGGGGCGCTCAGCGTCCACGACCTCTCACGCCACGGCGGATCCCTGCCGGGGGCGGTGTTCATCGCGGTCCTCCTCGGCGCGCTCGCGCAGGGCATGCTGCGCCGCCGCCACTGGGCCGTGCTCG
>Ga0207927_1000600_pt1 | contig 15314 bp, 10 predicted proteins | sample NGESurdeep072012_2_FD_184456 | JGI IMG/M metagenome (GOLD analysis project Ga0207927, IMG submission 184456) | Arctic peat soil microbial communities from Barrow, Alaska - NGEE Surface sample 210-2 deep-072012 (SPAdes) | ecosystem: Environmental > Terrestrial > Soil > Wetlands > Peat ... | reverse complement strand
CGGGTTTCTGGGCGGCGACGCCACATGGCAGGAGCTGTATCTCGACGTGCGCACATATAGGAAGTTATCGAGCGACGCCCGCCACCGGCTGGCGTTCTGGTTTCTCGGCGACTTCGTGACCGGCGGCACCGCGCCGTACTTCGACCTGCCGGCCACGGCGGCGCAGGATCGTTCCGCGCGCGGATATGCCGAGGGCCGCTACCGCGGCGACCACCTCATGTACGGCGAAGTGGAGTACCGCGGCACGCTGACCAACAATGGGCTGGTGGGTATGGTGCTCTTCCTCAACACGACGACCGTCGACGACCTGGCGGCCAAACAGAAGCTCTTCGATTCGTTCGCGCCCGGCGCGGGATTCGGCTTCAGGTTCCTGCTGAACAAACGATCGCGCACCAACCTCTGCACCGACTGGGGCTGGGGCAAAGACGGCTCGAGCGGATTCTATCTGGCCATCCAGGAGGCATTCTAAGTAATGACGCGCGCGTGTGTCCTCCTCGCGATGCTGCTGACGATCGCGTCCGGCGCCGCCGCGCAAGAGCCCCCTGGCGACGGGCTCACGCCGCAGATCACGCAGGCGCGGCCGTCGCTGCCCCTATCGGCTGACGCGTATGTCCCGATCACCGGCCTCGAGCGCGTGCACTGGATTGTCGACGGCATCGTCGGGCCTCGCAGCCTTGGCGTCGGCGTCCTCGGCGGCATCTGGCAGACCGGGTTCAACACGCCGCAGGAATGGGGCCGGACGCCGAGCGGCTTCGGCAAGCGTTATCTCGAGCGCGAAGCCGACGTGGCGATCTCCAACACGATCGAAGCCGGGCTCGGCGCGATGTGGGGCGAGGAGCCGCGCTACATTCCCTCGGGCCGGCGTGGCCTCCGGCCCCGTGTGCAATACGCGCTCAAGACGGCGTTTCTCGCCCAGCGGCGCGACGGCCGGCTGGCGCCGGCGTGGGGGCGCTACGCGGGAAACGTGTTCAACAATTTGATCGAGAACAGCTGGCTGCCCCCGAGCGCGACCACGCCAGGAGAAACGGCGATCCGCAGTGCCGAGGGCATGGTCAGTCGCATGCTCGGAAACCTCTGGGAAGAATTCTGGCCCGAGGTGCGGAAGCGTATCAGGAGATAGCGTCGGCGATTACAATAGTCCTCCATGGACTCGAGGAGCGCGGGGCGCGTCGCTGTCGCAGCCTGCGCGATGCTCCTGGCGTCATCTCTCCTCCACGCCCAACCCACCCGCTCGGTCGTCGTCGATCAAACCGGCCTGCCGCTTCCGGGTGTCCGCATCGACGTCCATCGAGGCGCCCAGATCATCCAGACGCTGACGACTGCCGCGGACGGCACGTTCGAGCTCGCGCCTGGAGAGCCGAGCGACATGGTTGAAGCGGCGCTCGAAGGATTCGAGACCATGCGGGTGCCGCGTGTAAAGGCCAATCGGATTATGCTCCCGATCGGACGCGCGAGCGAGGTGACCGAGGTCGTCGCCTCCGCGCTCACTTCGTCGGGCTCGGCGATGGAACACCTCGGCAGCACGATGTCGGCGCCGCTGGCGCAGCGTCTGCCGACGATTCGGCCGCACATTCTCCAATCGTTGCCGCTCCTGCCGTCGGTCGTCCGCGGCCGCGACGGTCTGCTCCGGATCGGCGGGACGCGCCCGCACGAATCGAGTCTGTGGATCGACGGCTTCGATGTGACCGATCCGGTCAGCGGCACCACGACGATCGATCTGCCGGACGAAAGCGTCAAGGGCATGGGTGTCGTGCGCGACCCGATCTCGGCCACCTTCAACGGCGTCCTGGGATCGATGGCGTCGATCGAAACGACAACCGGCGGCGACCAGTTCAAGGCGGGCTTGCAGGGGTTCATCCCGCGCCCGCGGCTGAACCGCCAATACGGATTGGGTCGCATCGAGGCGTTCTTCCCGCGCGCCTACGCCAGCGGCCGCGCGGGCGCCGCGCACTTCTTCGCGTCCACGGAAGTCAATTTCGAGCGTGTGCCGGTGCCCGGCGTCACGACCTCGCGCGGCAATCCCGCCTCGGGCGCAACCGGCGTCGTCTCCTTCCTGCGGGTGGATCTTGCCGTCTCGCCGCGGCACACGATCACGCTCGAAGGGCTGTTCATGCCGGGGAGCACCGCATTGTCGGGGCTCAGCCCGTTGCAGCGCCCGGAAGCGTCGCCCGACATCCGCTCGCGCGATCTCTTTGCCGGCTTCGTCGATCGGTTTGTGCTGGGTCCGTCGCAACTGCTCACCGTTCGCATCGGATGGATGGCGCACGGCACGACGATTGGCGCGGGTGGCTCCGGGCCGTCGATCTCGAGCCCGAGCGGATGGAGCCAGAACTGGTTCTCGACGGTCGACACGTGGGGCACGCGGCGCTCGGCCTCGATCACGTGGGATCGCGCGGGGATGTCGGCGCTCGGCGCGCACACGGTCTCGCTCTCCGGCGCCTTTCAGATGCGGTCGATGACCGGCACGCTCGCGCATCAGCCGATTCACATCCAGGACGATGGCGGACGGTTGACGCGGCTGATTGAGTTCGCGCCGCTCGACCGCCAGCTCGCCGTGGGAGATACGACCGGCGGCGTCGGCGTGCGCGATCTCTGGGACGTGAACCGTCACCTGCAGGTCGATCTGAACCTGCGGTTCGACGCGTCGGCCTCGAGCTCGGTCGCGTCGCCGCGCATCGGCGTGCGCTACGCCGTGGACGCGGACGGCCGGACCACGCTGAAAGCCAGCGCGGGACGGTTCGTCGGCCTCGCGCCGCTCGACGCGCTCGCGTACGCGCAGTACCCCGCAAGGACCGACACCTCCTTCGATCCCTCGACCGGCACGCCGATTCGATCGGTCGTGTACCAACCGGAGAGCCGAGCGCTCGAGCTGCCGCACGCGGACGGCATCGCGCTGGAAATCGAGCGCCGGCTTCGCCGGGGGCTGGAAGCGCAGGCCGCCGTGAGACAACGGCGCGGCAGCCTGCTGCCAACGGTCGACGTGCCGGCGGCAGGAGGAACGGTGCTGCTGGCCAGCACCGGCCACAGCGTGTATCGCGAGCTGCAGCTCTCGCTCAGGCAAACGTGGAGCCCGGACACGCAGGCCTTCGTCAGCTACGTGTTCGCGACGTCGCGCGGCGAGCTGAACGACTTCGGCTCACTCTTCACGCGACTTGCCGCGCCGCTGCTTGAGCCTGGCGGCATGGCGCCGACGCCCACCGACGTCACCCATCGTCTTCGCGGATGGGCCACCGTCGCGCTTCCGCGCCGCGTCGTCGTGTCCCCGGCCGTCGAGTGGCGGACCGGCTTCCCGTATTCGATTCAGGATGTCTATCGCCACTATCTCGGAGCGCCCAACAGTGAACGATTTCCGGTGCAGTTCACGACCGACCTCACCGTCTTCAAGACGTTCGATCTGTTCGCGCGCAAAATGGACCTCGGCCTGCAGGTGTTCAACCTGACGGATCACTTCAACCCGCGCGACGTGATCGCCGTCACGCCGTCGGCACAGTTCGGCGAGTTGACGAACAGCGTCGGCGTCACGCTCGCCGGTTACATGCAGATCAGATGGTAGTCAGTAATACCGCTTCGGCAGATCGAGTACGACGCGGCGGCGCGCGAGGCTGGTGAGCCCCGAGGACAGCCTCGCGGACGGAAGCGCGTCGATGGCGGCGCGCTCCACGAGGACCTCCTCGGGCAGGTACAACCGCGCGGCACCGTACTCTTCCTCGTAATCCTCCGACGGAAAGCGCAGACGCAGCCGCGCCGGGTCGCCGTCAGGCTCAACGTCATACAGCGGGTTGACCCGGAATTCCCCCCGCGCCTCCGACGGCTCCTCGAGCGGGTACGGACGCCACACGTCGGCGCGCCGCGACGCGACGATCGTCAGCGCGAGGTCGGCGTCGAGCGCATCGGCGCCGTGCGCCTGCGACAGATCGAGCGGGCCGCCGGCGACAATCTCGTCGAGCAGCGTGCGCTCGGCGAAGAGCCGCGGCGTCATCTCGTCGAATAGATCGCGATACGCGCCCGGCGGCAGCGGCATGCCGGCTGACGGGTTCCACTGCAGCGCGTTGTGCGCGTGCGTCACCACGACCGCGCCCGTGTCGCCGGCCACGCGCATCATTTCCGACGCAAGCAGACGCTTGGTCCAGATGTAATGAAAGGCGTCGGAACAGACGACGAAGCCAAACGCGTGTTTCTTGAAGGGCAGCGGGGCGTTGCCATCGCAGCACACCGGCTCGCAGCCGGGCGCCGTGAAGCGGCGCGCCAGCCACAGCTTCGCGAAATAGAAATCGGCGACGACGGGCGCCGGCGATGAGAGGTCCATGAGGGACCTCGTCAGGTGGCCCGATCCGCCGCACACGTCGAGCCCGCGCCCTCCGCCTCGCAGCGTCGTCGCCGCCACCGCGCGCACGACCGCCTCGGCGACCAGATACGTCGGATCGGAAAAGCGATAGAGGAAATAGCCGCCTTCGAACCCCGGGCCGAGCGCGTCGACCACCTCGCGGTAGGTCGCCGTGGCTGACGCGGCCGTCTCCTCGAAGCGCGCCGCCTGCTGCTCGTCGTCGAGCGCGAACATCCGGCGCGCCGCGAGATCGGGCCGGCCGGCTTCGATCTGTTCGCGCGCGGCCACCGCGGCCGGATCGAGATGCATCACCGGGATGCCGGCGACGATGGGGAAGACGCAGCAGTGGCAGCCGAGAATCGCGTTGGTGATCTCGCCGCCCTCGCGCTCGTGAAACGAGGATTCGACGAGCTCCAGCCGTCCGCCGCAGTACGGGCAGCGAAGCAGGTCGAGCGTGTCGTCTCTCACGGCTGTGTGCTCACGCTTGCTTGCGCTCGCGGACGGGCTCGCCGAGCCGCTCGAGGACGGCATCGCCGGAGGTGTCGATGGGCGCGCGACGGAACTGCTCGGTGCCGAGATACCGGCGCGCGTCGGATTCGTCGATCCAGGCGAATGGATTGTGCGGTCCCATCTGCGTCCGGTGGCAGCGCAGCGCGGCGAGCTTGCGCGAGGCCCAGTCGCGCACGTCGATGGTGAAGGTCGGCGGCTCGGCGGCGTCGCCGAAGGCGTCAGGCTCGATGCCCCAGAAGCTCGAGTCTGGCGGCGCGCCCCCTTTGGCGTGCGCCGCTTCGACCACCGCGCGCATCAGGCCTTGCGCCAACGTCACATAGTAGAGCGGCGGGCCGTCGGCGCCGAGTGAGAGGACGGCGGTGAAGGTGCGTTCGTGGATGCCGATGTGATCGAGATGCCAGTAGAGGCCGTCGTTGCCGAACGTGATGACGGCGTCGGGACGATAGCGCCGGATCGCGAGGACGATTTCCTCGTGCAACTGCGGCACGTTGGCCCAGCGCAGATCGCCGTCGTGATGATCGAGGATCGTGACCTCGGCGAGGCCGAGGACCGCGGCGGCCTCGGCGAGCTCGCGGGCGCGCACGCGCCCGAGGTCGCCGTCCGGCACGAGCGAGGGGTCGCTGATCGAGCCCGATTCGCCGCGCGTGGCGCAGAGCAGCACGACCTTCGCGCCGGCGTCGGCCGCGCGCGCCAGCGTGCCGCCGCACGCGAGCGACTCATCGTCTGGATGCGCGAAGACCGCGAGGATCGTCCGTCCGGCGAGCGAGCCGGCCCTGTGAGGGTCAGCAGGATCATCGGCCATGGGAGGCTCCATGCGCGGCGACGAGCCGGCGATACACGGCGATGTACTCATCGACCATGCGTTCCACGCCGAAGCGCACGACCGCTCGCTCCCGCACGCGCCGGCGATCGAGAGCGAAGACGCGCGGCAGCCCGTTGACCATCTCCTCGAGATCCTGGAACACGAAGCCGGTGACACCCTCGTCCACGACTTCGCGAACCGCGCCGCGATCGAGCGCCGCGACCGGCGTGCCGCACGCCATGGCTTCGGCGAGCACGAGGCCGAACGGCTCGCGGGCCTGGATCGGGTAGAGCAGCGCCCGCGCCCCGCCGTACAGCTTCACTTTCGCCGGATGATCCGCTTCGCCGTAATAGATGACGCGGGTGCCGTCGACATGCGGCGCTACCTTGTCGCGGTAGTACTCGTCTTCGGCGGCGGCGAGAATCAGGCGCATGCCGACGCGTTTGGCCACTTCGATCGCCTGCAGGACGCCTTTGCCGTCGGTGAAGCGCCCGAGAAAGAGCAGATAGTCGTCCGGCGTCGCCTGAAACGTGAAGGAGTCGGTGTCGATGCCGTGGAGCACCGTGCCGATGACGTTGAGGCCCTGCAGCAAGCGCGCCTGCTCGTTCGAAATCGCGACGAAGGGCGCCTCGGGGTAGCGCGACCACAAGCCGATCTCCGCTTCGCTCGGCGAGTGATGGAGCGTCTGGACCATTGGCGTCGGCGACAGGCGCGCGAAGGCGAGCGACATCGGGTAGTACGCCGCTTCGTAATGGATGATGTCGAAGTCGCGCGCCAGCTCGACGGCCGCGGCGAGGTTCAACATTTCGTACAGCTCCCACGGCCACATGTTCTCGTCGTGCCAGTAGCCTTGCTTGTAGATCGCGTGCAGCTTGGCCTTCGTCTTCGAATCGGCCGTGGCGAAGAGCGTGACGTCCTGGCCTTTCGCGACCAGCCCTTCGGTGAGCAGCGACGTCATCAGCTCGACCGAGCCCGACTTGAGCGGCGGTACCTCGGTGGCGACCGGGGCGATATGCGCGATTCGCAAGGGTGCGTCGCTGGTGGCTGGAGGCTGGTGGCTGGTGGCTGGTCGGTCGGTACTCATCTGCACGCTACCTCGAGAAGGGCGGGAAGCACGCGGTCGGCGCCGAAATGATCGCGCGCGATGTCGGCCGCGCACCGGGCGTGCCGATCGTAATCGCCGTTGATGCGGTCGATGCCGGCCAGCGCCTCCTCGGGCGACGAGAACGCGAGCAGCCCCTCGCCCGACGGCAGATGCGCCGTCCAGCCCGTGTCCTGCACGAGCGCCGGCCGGCCAGCGGCCAGATAACACGCTGTGCGATCGCTGAACCAGCCCGATCGCGTCGCGACGTAGGTGTGCTTGGCGACGCCGAACTCGGCTTTCGACCGCTGGATGAAATCGCGGTAGTCCCACAGCGACCGCGAGACGCCCATCGCGTCCACCGTCGCCCAGCCGTGCTCGCGCAGGAGCGCCTGCGGGCCGTTGATCGCGAGCTCGAAGGGCTGCGTGGTCCGCGACGGCAGGTCGATGTACTTGATGAACTCCTGATCCTTGTTCCCGCCGACGTCGATGAAGCTTTCGATCTGCCAGGTCATCACGGTCGTGAAGCGATCGCGCGGCACGGCGTCGGTTCGCCACTCGGCGAGCGTCACCGGCTGCCACGTCTTGTGCCAGATGAAATCACCGGTCGGCACCGGCGAGGCGGCGGTGCCGATGTTCGATCCGAAGGTGAACAGATGATCGAACCGGCGGAAGAACTCGACGTACCACGGCTCGGCCTTGGCGATGGCGAGCTGCGTGAAGGCCGGATCGGAATCGATGAACGCCTTGCGGGGAATACGCGCGTACTCGTCGCGCCAGAACCACGATCCGCCGGACAGATTGAGAAAGAGGTCTGCGTCGGCGCAGTATCGCCGTACGTCCTCGACGCTGCGGCCATGGTAGGTGCCGTCGTAATTGACGAACGTCCAGCGATCGCCCAGGCCGAACGGCTCGAGCGCGTTGTGAATGTAGGACGTTCCGTAGCTCGGGTCGGTGGCGCGGGTGTTCTGCACCGGATCGTAGACACACTCGCCCGTGTCCTCGATGTAGAAGACCTCGTGGCCGAGCGCGCGCAGTCCGAGCAGATACATCAGCGAACACCAGGTGACGCCACCGAATGGATAGCGGGCGATAATCCCCGCAACCAAGATCTTCAACGTTTTGCAGCCTCTATGAGCTCGTCCACGCTTTCCGGATCGTCGAGCGACTTGCCGACCGACAGCCGCGCACACATCCGGCGATAGAGCTGGCTGGTCTTGAGCAGCTCGTCGTGTCTGCCCTGCGCGATGATCCGGCCGCCGTCGAGGACGAGAATCCGGTCGGCGTCGCGCACGGTCGACAAGCGGTGCGCGATGACAATCGTCGTCCTTCCCGCGCGCAGCCGCCGCAGCGCGGCGAACACGATCTCTTCCGAGATCGCGTCGAGCGAGGACGTCGGCTCGTCGAGGATGAGAATCGGCGCGCCCTTGATGATCGCGCGCGCGACGCTCAGCCGCTGGCGCTCGCCGCCCGACAGCCCGCCGCCCGCTTCGGCGATCTCCGTGTCGTACCCCTTCGAGAGACGCGAGATGAAGTCGTGCGCGTGCGCCGCGCGCGCCGCGTCTTCGATGTCCTGCGGCGTCGCGTCGAGCCGGCCGTACCTCAAGTTGTCGCCGATCGTGCCCTGGAAGAGCAGCGGCTCCTGCAGCACGATGGCGATCTTGTCGCGCAGCGACCGCACACGGTACTTCTGCACATCCACGCCGTCGACGAGCACGGAGCCGGACGAGGCGTTGTAGAACCGCGGGATCAGGCTGACGAGCGTCGTCTTGCCGGCGCCGGTCAGCCCAACGAGCGCGATCATCTCGCCCGGCTTTGCGTCGAACGTGATGTGTCGCAGCACCTCGGTCCCGTCGGGGTACTTGAACCCGACGTCGTCGAACTGAATGGTGCCCGTGACGTGGGTCGCGTCGATGGCGTCTGGCGCGTCGAGGGTTTCCGGCAGCATCTCGAAGATTGCGCGCACGCGCTTGGCGCCGGCGAGCGCGCCCTGCAACTGGCCCGTCGTGTGGGCAATGGCGGACAGAGGACCGTAGACCATGCCGAGGTAGGCCAACACGACCGTCAACTGGCCGATCGTCATCTGTCCGCGGAGGACGTGCCGGCCGCCGACGATCAGGACGAGCGCCGTTCCAAAAATGACGACCGTGCTGACGACGACCGAGAAGAGCGACTCCTGCCAGGTAATGCTGATGCGCGCCTTCATCACCGCGTCACCGGTCTGGGAGAAGCGCCGGGCCTCGTACGGCTCGCGCGCGAAGCTCTTCACGAGGCGCATCGCGGCGAAGACCTCGTACAGGCGCTCGACGAGCTTCGACTCGAGCTCCTTCACCCGCTCGGTCCGAAACACCAGCGTCGTCGTGTAATAGCGGAGGCACACGTACAGGAACGGCACCACGGTGAGGGCCAGCAGCGAGATCGTCAGGTCGATGCGCGCGAGCCAGCCGAACATGACAACGAGCGTGATCACCGATGAGGCGAGCGGAAACATGCCGCTCATCACCAGGTTTTCGATCGAGTACGCGTCGGTTTCCAGGCGATACACCGCGTCGCCGGTGTTGGTCGTGACGTGATGATGCAGGCCGAGCGCCTGCAGATGCTCGAACAGCTTGAAGCGCAGGTCGTACACCATCCGCTGGCCCGTATCCACCTGCACCTGGGTGTGGAACATCGACGCGAATTGATTGGTGACCTGCAGCGCCGCGCCCGCGAGCACGACGATCACGAGCAGCGAAAAGTCGTTATGACCGCTCAAACGACCGGCCCAGCTTTGAATGAACGGCCGGAACGGATGTTTGAGCAGCACGTGATCCAGGATGACCGCGAGCGGCCAGGGCTGCAGCGCGCCGAGCCCGATCTCGAGCAGCGATAAGAACCCGAGCAGCCACACGCGTCCGCGGTACGGCCGCAGAAACGACAGCGTCCACGGGATGAGCGTCTGTGGCATCAGCCGCCCTTCTTCGTTGGCGCTCCGAGCGGCCGCGGCGGCACCAGGTTCGGCGTCAGGTTCGGAATGTTCAGCACCACGAGCTTGTCGAGGCTCGAGTCGGCGACGTAGAGCCATCGCCGTTTCGGCGCGAAGGCCACGCGCGTCGGCGCGCCGAAGACGACGCGACCCTCGTCGCTCACGTTGCGCATGATCCCGTCTGGGCCGACCGCGCGCACCAGCCCGTTGTAGTAGTCGGCGATGAAGATCGTCAGCGCGCCGCCCGGTTCGGACATGAGCGCGATGCCGGCGGCTCCCGCCAGCATGGCATCGGTCGCCGGGCCGTCGTCGCCCGAATTCCCCCACTTGCCGTTCCCCGCGACGGTCGTGATGATGTGCGTCTTCGCGTCCACCTTGCGCACGCGGTTGTGATAAAGATCCGCGATGTAGAGATCGCCGTTGCGAGGGTCGAGTGCGACGTCGCTCGGCATGTTCAAATGCGCCGCCGTCGCGGGCCCCCCGTCGCCCACCGGCTGGTTGTCGCCGGGCGTGCCGTCGCCCGCCACCGTGTGGATGAAGCCGGTCGCGTGATCGATCATGCGGATGCGGTAGTTCAGCGTGTCGGCGATGTAGATGTCGCCGTTTGACGCCGCGGCGACGGCGTTGGGCGTGTTGAGCGCCGCCTCGGTCGCCGGCTTCCCGTCGCCATCGTACCCGTTCTCGCCGGAGCCGGCGATCGTCGTGATGACGCCCGTCGGTTGGTCGACGCGGCGGATTCGATCGTTGTGTGAATCGGCGACGATCAGGTCCTCGTCTGGCGCGATCGCCACGCCGTCCGGCGTGTCCAGCTGCGCATCGGTTGCCAGCCCGTCGTCGCCGGAGAAGCCGGTGCCCATATCGTTGTTCCCGGCGACGGTCGTGATGATGGTGTTCCTGGCGTCGATGCGCCGGATGACGTCGTTGCTCGAGTCGGCGAAATAAATATCGCCGCTCGGCGCGACGACGATGCCTCCGGGTGTGTCGATCCAGGCTTGCAGGGCCGGCCCGTAGTCGCCGGCGTACCCTTTTTTCGCGCCGATCACTTCGACGGTCGCCGCTTCGCGCAGCACGAAGGTGCTGCTGGCGAGCGCGAGAATCATCACGACGAAGATGATCGCGCTGCGCAGCCCGTAGATGCGAAGCAGCGACGGCGCGACGAGCGGTGGGCGCGCCCGTGCCGACTTCAGCGCGACCATGCCCTGGCTGACGGCGACCTGATCGACGCCGCGGCGGACGGTCGCCGTCGCCTGCGCGGTGCGCCATGCCGCGATGGCGCAGATGACGAGCGTCAGAATCGCGGCGACGGCGCCCGGCAGCGGCCACCGCGAGGAGTACTTCAAGAACGTGGTGTGCTGCAAGAACGGGGTGTGCTTCAAGAACGTGAGATGGGCGGTCGAGGCGACGAGGAGCGCCGCGCCCAGCACAACCGCCGTCACCACGCCGTACGTCGTCGGGCGCAGATGCGTGCTGACGCGCAGGAGGCCCTTGCCCGCGCCGTGATCCTCGACGAGCGCGCGGATGTCGAGCCACGCCCAGCGGCCGACGAAGACGCTGACGTCGCGATCGTCGGACCACCCCTCGTCGATCTCGATCGTCCGCACCGCGCGCGACCGCCGCAACCAGTCGGTGACTTTGGCGAGCACGCGATCGGCCGATGTCCAGCTCTCGCTCCAGTAGCGATCTTCGGTGACGCTGCCTGAGATCAGCAGCAGCGCTCGCCACGCTTCCTTGAGCGACGGACGCGGCCCGCCGCTCGTCTGACGCTCCGACTGCGGCAGCGCGACTTCCGGCGGCGCGAGCAGCCCACGGATCCGCCCGCGCAGCCGCGCGATCGGTTGAATGAAGTGCAGATACGCGACCACCGCGCGGTACCAGAGCCGGCTGCCGGGCAGCGAATCGACATCCGAGCGGAGCGCGTACGCGACGTTTTTCGCGACGGTCACCGCGATGCCGACGAGGCCCGTGCCGAGCAGGATCGCGATCGTCCAGGGATGCTGGCCCGTGAGCGCAACGGCCACGCCCGCCAATGCGAGCGCGAACGACAACACCTGCCATTTGATCGAATGGGGAAGAAACGCGAAGGGGTGCACGTCCGTGCGGTAGACGGACGGAAACGCCGCCGTGCCCCAGACGCCGGCGTTGATGCGCGTGCTCCAGAGCGATCGGACAAACGGCAGCGGGCTGTAGATGCGGCCGCGCCACAGCATCTGCCCGTCGAGAAACTTGTCGGGATGATGCGCCATCAGCCACGTCTCGCCCTCGCCGTAGCCGACCTGCTGCCGCCAGTACGCCTTCACGCTCGAGCGGTGGTGATGCCAGACGAGCGCCGCCGCCGCGAAGCCGATCTTCCAGCCGCGCGCCTGCAGCCGCCAGCACACATCCACATCGTCGCCCGCGCGGAGATAAATCGGATTGAAGCCGCCGATCGCGAGGAGCGCCTCGCGCCGGAACGCCATGTTGCAGCCCGGCACGTGTTCCGCCGTGCGATCGTCGAGCAGCACGTGCGTCGGCCCGCCGGGCGCACGCGCGATCGACTGCGCCATCGGCGGATCATCAGGCGGCACCACGTTGGGCCCGCCGGAGGCGACGACGTCGGAGTTGAGGAACGGCTGAACGAGAAACGTCAGCCAGTCGCGATCCGCGCTGACGTCGGCGTCCGTATAGGCGACGATGTCGCCGGTGGCGGCCGCGAGGCCGACGTTGCGCGCCGCGCTCAGCCCGCCGTTGGGAATGTCGATGACGCGGACGCGCGGATGCTGATGGCCGATCTCGCTCGTGCGATCGCGCGATCCGTCGTTCACGAGAATGATCTCGTAATCCGGATAGGTCAGCTTATCGAGCGAGGCCAGGCAGCCCTCGAGCGTGTCGGCCGCGTTGTAGGCGCAGACGACGACCGAGATGCGGGGCCAGGTGCGTTGAACGGCTGGCGGAAACGGCGCGTTGTCGAACGCCGCTTGCACGGCGAGCGCGGCCGGCTTGGTGTTCCGCTCGCGATCGACCAGCCCGAACGACCAGTCCACGACCGGATGCCCGCCACGCCACCACTCGTCGGTCCACGCGAAGGCGATCGCGCCGCAGGCGCCTTCCTCGAACGCGGCGCGGATGTGCATCGCCGTGATCTCGGCCTGTCCCGTTTCGCCTTCGCGAATGCTGTCGGCGCCGGCCTCGGCCAGCAGCAGCGGCTTCTGGCCGGCGATGTGCTGCAGGCGCGCGATGTATGCGCGCAGCTCCGGCTCGCGGTGCAGGTAGAGGTTGAAGGCGCAGACGTCGAAGAAGGAGAGATCGAGAAACTCGGTCGGCGGAAAGTTGACGTAGGTGAAGAGCGCGCCGGGCGCCGCGTCCTTGGCGTCCTGATAGATCTCGCGCAGGAAGCGCTCGACGCGGACGCGCCCGTGCCACCGCACGACGGGCGCGGGAATCTCGTTGCCCAGCGCGAGCATGAGCACGGCCGGGTGATCGGCGATCTCGGCGACCTTGCCCGCGAGCTCGCGGCGAATCGCCCGCTTCAGCCGTCCATCGTCGAGAAACGCGACGTGCTGCGACCAGGGCAGGCCCACCATGACGCGCAAGCCGAGCCGGGCCGCCTCGTCGAGCAGCTCGCGCCGCGGCGGCGTGTAGACGCGGACCGTGTTGATGCCGAACTCCGCCATCAGGCGGAAGTCTCGAGCGATCTGCTGAGCTGGAGGGAACTGGTAGCCTTCGGCGTCGGGCGCAAACGTCCCGTACGTCACGCCCTTGACGAGAAAGCGCTCGTCGCCAGCGCGCAGAAATTTTCCGTCCGCGACGATCCGGGCGGCCCGCGCCGGCGCCGTGTCGCGACGAAGGTCAGGGGCAGGCTGAACGGCAGTACTCACAGGTTGTGGGGCGCCCCGCACTCTAGCGGGGCAAACACCTATTGTATCAAGAGGTTGGAGGGTGTCGCAGGCGGAGACAAAATTAGGGGGTGTCGGGAACCTTTTTCAATTTCTGCCATCGTTCGTACGCAATTCTTGAAAAAGGTTCCCGACCCCCCTTATCGGTTGATGTGCACGTTGCCGCTGAAGGTCTTCAGATGCAGGCTGCCGCTCGTTGAGTCGCCGCCGCCGAGCGTCGCGTCGACCGACCGCCGGCCGCTCGTGCGCAGCGTCAACGGCACGTCCGAGGTGAGCCGGCCGCTGAACGAGTTGAAGCTGACGCTCCCGCGCGCCGTATCCGGGATGCGCAGGTCGATGCTGCCGCTGAAGGTGTCGATGTCGATGACCTGGTGATCCTGCCACGCCACGGCATGGATCTCGACCGGGCCGCTGAAGCTGTGCGCATTGATCGGCCCGGACACATCGTCGAGCCGGATGCGCGCCGAGAAGGTGTGAATCCTCTGCGAGCCCTCGACGCCGCGCACCTCGACCGGACTGCTGAACACGTTCACATCGAGGTTGGTGCGCTTCGGCACTTTGATGTCGAAATCGGTCGACACGACGTTGTCGCGATCCATCCACGACCAATCGTGATGGTTGGCCTCGATGATGACCGTCGACCCTTGCGTCCGGATGTCGAGCGTGACGCGATGGAGCCGCTCGCGCGGCGCGTGCCTGACGGCGTCGATGGCGATGTCCGACCGATCGCTGCCGGTGATGGTGACGTGGCCGGAGAAGCTCTTGAGCTGGAGCGTGCCGCCCGGCTCCAGCTTGACGACCCGGTTGACGTGCTCGGTTTCGTCCTGCGCCCACGCCGGGAACGCCAGCGCCAGAACCGCCAGGACGAGGGTCGCTCGAAGGAGGCTGTGTCGCATGCCTTCGTAGACGAGATGGCCCGCCCAAAGGTTGCCTAGCGCCGGCGGCGTGTCGCGGCGGCGGGGAAGGCCTCCCGCGCGATCATCACCTCGGTGGCCTTGACGATGGCGAGCGCCTCGTCGCCGCGGCGGAGCTTCAACTCCTCGACCGCGTCCCGCGTGATGACGGCGGTCAGGGTCTGATCGCCGATCCGCAGCCGGACCTGCGCGAGCAGCCCCGCGACGCGCACCTCGTCGACGAATCCGCGGAGCTGATTGCGTCCGCTGATGGCAATGATGGCCGCGCCGGTCGGCCGTCCTGCCGCGGGCGTCCGCCGCGCCGGCGCCGCCGGGGCGAGGAGACGGTCGACTTCCGCGTCGGCGATCCGATGGTGGCCGCCGGACGTGGTTCTCGTCCGGACGCGCCCCTGATAGATCCACTGTTTCAGCGTCGAGTAGCCGACGCCGAGGCGGGAGGCCGCCTGTCGCACCGTCAGCAACGTCATAATCGTCCTGAACCGTTTGGCAAATCAGCTTGAATCATACTAAATTGAGCGTCATGACGCGATTGGCGCCAGAGCCGGTGGTCGTCTTCGCGGCCTCGAGCCTGACCAACGTGCTCGACGCCGCCGCCCGCGCGTACGAGCAATCGACCGGCGTGAGCCTGCTGGTGAACGTGGGCGCGTCGAACAGCCAGGCGCGCCAAATCCTCGACGGGGCGCCGGCCGACGTCTTCTGCAGCGCGGACGAGGTCCAGATGGACGTGGTCGAGCGCGCGGGCAAGATCGTGCCCGGCACGCGCGTCGTCCTCGCCTTCAATCGTCTCGTCGTGGTCGTGCCGAAGGAGCGCGCGCGGCGGTTCAGCGCGATCACCGAGCTGTTCGA
>Ga0207927_1000596_pt1 | contig 15337 bp, 18 predicted proteins | sample NGESurdeep072012_2_FD_184456 | JGI IMG/M metagenome (GOLD analysis project Ga0207927, IMG submission 184456) | Arctic peat soil microbial communities from Barrow, Alaska - NGEE Surface sample 210-2 deep-072012 (SPAdes) | ecosystem: Environmental > Terrestrial > Soil > Wetlands > Peat ... | reverse complement strand
CACCCAATGACCAACCGGTGAAGTAGACCACCGACGTCCCGATCCTTCACGGCAGCCCTTCCTCTTCACATGGCGGCGTCCTCGTCCCAGCTGACGATCCCGCTACGGATTCGGGAAGGGTCCTTGCCAGCCGACTGTGGAGAGCACAGTCTTGGGCCGTCGACGGAATACTCAAGTCGGTGGCGCTGACCGTGAAGTCCTCAATTGCGGCAGCTTCCAAGATGGCATCCAGTTCCCCCGGGTGGCATCGACACGCGGTCCCGTGGCCGGACCCAGCCAACCTTGGGGTATTTGACTTGTTCACCGTGCAGATCAATTCCCACATACTGTTTACCCGCATACGCTTCCATTTAGGGGCCTCCTCGCCCTCTCGCGCGCGACTTGCATACTCCCAATGATCACGCTGGGAGGCGCCGCTGGGAGCGGGAGAAGGCCCCGCTCCTTCATCGCATCAACAGGGGTTTCACGCGCTGCACGGCACGTAACTTCGGGCTAGCTGGTGCGCGGATGGATGGTGGGCGAACTCTCGACTCAGCGCACGCGCCATCCCTTGACCGGTGGGGGTGGCGGTGACTGTGCACTGTCCGTGGTGGTGAACACAGTCGATCCGGCGAACTGTCTGGCCAGCTGGTCCCCTTCGCGCAGCCCGGTCGGGAAGGGCATCTTGGCGACCTGCCGGCGCAGGGCGGCGAGGTCCAGTGGGCTGTGCGAAGCCACGGCCACGGTGTTGCCGAAGCGCTTGCCCTTGAGGATCTCGTGGGTGCCGATCAGGGCGACCTGCCCGAATACGGCGACCAGGCCCGCATACACCCGCCGCAGATAGGCCATGTTGGGCTCGTCGGTGATGTTGACCAGCATCGTCCCGTTGGCCCGGAGCACCCTGGATACGTCGGCCAGGAACTCCACTGTGGTCAGCTCGGCCGGGACCCCGCCATCGGCATACGCGTCAAGCACCACGACGTCGGCGCTCGCGTCGGCGAGCTGAGCGACCCCGGTGAGGCCGTCCACCGGGCGCACCCGGATCCGGTGCTGGCGTGGCAGCGGCAGCTCGCGGCGTACCAGCTCGGTCAGCTCGATGTTCGGCTCGAGAACGATCTGCGGAGACCCGGGCCGTTCGGCGTTGACGTATCGGGCCAGGGTCAGTCCGGCGCCGCCGATGTGGGTGACCCCGAGCGGACCAGCCGGCAGCGTGTCGATGACCGCGGCGAAGTGCGCGATGTACTCGAAGCCGAGGCTGCCAGGATCGGCGAGGTTGACGTGGGACTGAGGGCTGCCGTCCATCATCACCGTGACGCCGCCCCGGCCGTCGCCCTCGGGCACGAACTCGATCCCTGCGACATGCTCCTCCGGCATGCTCATCAGCCTAGGCGGAACCCTGCGATACTTCTGTCCGTGACTGACCCACTGACCGTGCACACACTCGGGCGTGCGCACGGCCCGACCCTGGTGCTGCTGCATGGTCTATCCGACTCAGGTCTGTGCTGGCCGGACGCGGTGCGCCGCTGGCGTCACGACTATCGCATCGTCGCGCCAGACGCTCGCGGACACGGCGAGTCTCCCCGCTTCGATCCTGCCACCAGCGGAAGTAACCGGTTCGAGGACATGGTCGCTGACGTGGTCTCCCTGCTGGAAGCGCTTGTCGACGAGGGGAGCGACCCCCCGCTCCTGGTTGGTCACTCCATGGGGGCGGGTGTGGCCGGGACGGTTCTGGCGGCCCGGCCCGATCTTGTCCGCGCAGGCGTGCTGGAGGATCCGCCGTGGTCCACCATGTCGCGAGGAGGTGAATGGCCACCAACGCCGGAAACCCTCCCGCAGTCGGTCCAGCGCTTCCGTGACGACTGTGAGGGGGCCACGGCCAGGGGCAGGGTCGAGCTCCCGTTATGGCCCGAGATCGAGTTCCGGCCATGGGCAACGTCCAAGGCGCAGCTCGACCCGTCGTTGACAGACCGGGACCAGATCGCCTGCCAGACACCATGGATCGACAACGGGGCCGCCATTGCCAGGGCGACCCTCGTGGTCACCGGTGGCCGGGAGGAGGCTGTCCTCGTCACGGCCCAGTCCCGCCAGCGACTGGCCAAGCTCGGCAACCACCACATCGAGGTCGAAGTTGTCCCGGGGGCAGGGCACGCGGTGCGCCGGGACTACCCGGACGCCTACCACCAGATCGTGGACCCCTGGATCAGAAAGCAGTTTGCCACCTCACTCGGTCAGAACGAGTCGGGACGAAGTCACCGACGAAAGGAGCAACACCATGGCTGACTATGTTGCCACTGCAGAAACTGAGGTCAACGCCTCCCCGGCTCAGGTGTGGATCGCCCTGATTGATCCGAAGCTCATCAAGAGGTACATGTTCGGGTCCGAGGTGGAGACCGACTGGCAGCAGGGCAGCCCGATCGTGTGGAGGGGCGAGTATGAGGGCAAGGCGTATGAGGACAAGGGCGAGATCGTGGAGATCGAGACGGAACGGCGTCTGAAAGTGACTCACTTCAGCCCCTTGAGCGGATTAGAGGACGTGCCTGGGAACTACCACACGCTGCTGTATGAGCTGAGGAAGAACGGGGACAAGACGCACATCTCACTGAGTCAGGACAAGAACGCCAGCCAGGAGCAGGCGCAGCGGGCCAAGGGCAACTGGGAGATGATGCTCCGCGGGCTGAAAGAGGTTGTTGAAGGCGGCTGACCCTGACCGGGATCTGCCGATGCGCTCTGAGGCCACTTGGTCGAGCGGCCCGACTTCGGACTCTCGATCATGGGAAGTGCTCGGGTTTGCGTTGACCCGCAGCTCGGCCCTCGTCCCGGTTGCGTCCTTCGTGAAGAACAGGCGCTGGGTGAGCATCGAGTCAATCCATAGCAGGCGATGGTCCTGCCCGTCCCGATCTAGACCACGCCTAAGCCGGACCGCGTCGGATGCCTCGACCCAGATGCGCAGAGCGAGACGATCCAAGGCGGCCGCGCTGGCGCAGGTGAGCCCCTCAAGTAGCAACACGGGAGACCAGGCAACGGTTTTCCAACCGTTCAGCCAGGTCCCGAACTCGCTGCGCCACCCCGGCTCAGTGGGGTCGCTCCGCTGAGCCAGGCGGCGTATCTGGCTCAGGGGCGCAGCATCGTCTTGATGGCGCGACGCTCATCCATCGCTGCGTACCCTTCGGCTACCTTCTCCAGCGGCAGGTCGAGGTCGAAGACCAGACCCGGGTTGATCGCCCCTGACAGCACGTCGTCGCGCAGGTCCGGGAGATACTGCCGCACCGGTGCAACCCCACCCGCGACGCCGACGTTGCGGGAGAACATCGTGCGCACCGGTAGCTCGACTCCGTGGGGGACTCCGACATAGCCGACGGTGGCGCCCGGGCGGGCGATCGTGATGGCGGTCGTCATCGACTGGCTGGTACCCACGCACTCCAGCACGGCGTCGGCGCCGACACCGCCGGTGAGCTCGAGGACGGCAGCCTCACCGGTCTCGCCGCGCTCGGCGATGACATCGGTGGCACCGAACGACTGCGCGATCTTCTGGCGTTCCTCGTGCCGGGACATGGCGACCACGCGTTCGGCACCCATCCGTGAGGCGGCAAGGATGCCCGACAGGCCCACCGCGCCGTCGCCCACCACGACGACCGTGTCTCCCTCCTGGACGCCTGCTGCCATCGCCGCGTGCCAGCCGGTGCCCATCACGTCGGAGAGGGCCAGCAGTGACGGAACCATTGCCGCGTCGGGGGTTTCGCGTGTTGAAACGAGGGTGCCGTCGGCCAACGGGACCCGCACGTACTCGCCCTGTCCGCCGTCGACCATCAGCCCGTCGCGGTCGGTTCCGCCCCAGAAGCCGCCCGCCGAGCACGACGACTGGATCCCGACCAGGCAGTGCGGGCAGGTGTTGTCGGAGTACATGAACGGTGCGATGACGAAGTCGCCCTTGCGCAGCGACCGGACTTCTGAGCCAACCTCCTGGACGACCCCGACGAACTCGTGGCCGATCCGGAACGGATCCTCGATCGGGTTGTCCCCGCGGTAATACCACAGGTCCGAGCCACACACACAGGCGGCGACGACCTTCACGATCGCGTCAGTCGGCTTCTGGATGGTCGGGTCCGGTTGGTCTTCGAGCCGGACGTCGCGGGCAGCGTAGATGGTTGTCGCCTTCATGGCATCAACCCTAGATCGCGCGGAGGTGGACCCTGATGCCACCATGGACGCCATGCCACCTCGTCGCCGCATTCCCCCTGACGAGGGTCTGCAAGCCCTGGCGGAATGGCGGGTGAACCCGTCCGAGGCGCCAAAGGCAACCGTCGCCACGGCAGTCCGATACTCATTGGAGGAGCTGGCCGATCGGGCGCCAGGGCGGACGCTGGAAGTCCGCGTCCCGCCGTACGGCGCGGTGCAGTGTGTGGAGGGCCCGCGGCACACCCGTGGAACCCCCCCGAACATCGTCGAGATGGATGCCCGGACCTGGCTGGATCTAGTTACCGGAGCGTCGGATTGGGCCGCAGCGCTGGCGGGCGGCACGGTGCACGCGAGTGGTCAGCGAGCCACGCTGGCCGGGATGTTGCCGCTCGTGGCGGACTAGCCTGCAGACATGCGATTTGGACTGACGATCCTGCCCGAGCACCGTTGGTCCGACGCGGCCCCGATGTGGCGTCGTGCCGAGGAACTGGGCTTCGACCATGCATGGACCTACGACCACCTGGTTTGGGGTGGGCTGCCGGACTCGCCGTGGTTCGGCACTATTCCCACGTTGACGGCGGCCGCGATGGTCACCTCGACGATCCGGTTGGGCACTTTTGTCACCTCGCCGAACTACCGGCACCCGGTGACGTTGATGCGCGACCTACTGGCCATGGACGACATCTCCGGCGGCCGAGTGACCTGCGGAATCGGCGCCGGAGGCGACATCGACAGTGCCATCCTCGGCGGTGCGCCGCTGACGCCCGGGGAACGCTTCGACCGACTCTGCGAGTTCACCGGGCTGCTCGATCAGCTGCTCACCGCGGACCACGTCTCTCACGATGGCACGTATTTCTCAACGGTGGACGCACGTACCCTGCCCGGCCCGGTTCAGCAGCCGAGGATCCCGTTCGTCTTGGCTGCCAACGGTCCGCGCTCGCTGCGCCTCGCGGTCGAGTACGGCACCGGCTGGGTCACCACCGGCCCCAAGGTCGAGACACTGGACCTGTGGTGGGCCGCTCTGGCGGAGCTCGGCGGACGCCTGGACGAGGCTCTTGCAGCTGCGGGCCGTGACTCCGCCACCTTGGCGCGGCACCTCAACCTGGACTCCTCACCGCAGTTCGCCCTCTCGGGCGTGGGGGCGTTCGAGGAGATGGTGGGTCGCGCCAGTGAGTTGGGCTTCACCGATGTGATCACCCACTGGCCCAGATCCGATGGTCCGTATGCCGGTGAACTGAGCGTGTTGGAGACTGTCGCCTCCCAGGTCATCCCCCGCTTCCGCTGAACACGTGGACCCCGGACTTGCGGGTCAGCGTCGGTGGATTACGTTAGGTCCGTGAGTCAGCAGCCCCATGGACAACAGCCGCGCCCGGCCCGCAGAACACCCAAGTTCACGGCGTTCCTGCTCACCGGCGCCCTGGCAGGGCTTCTCATCGGGTTCTTCCTGAGCGTGATCGGCCCGGTCGATGCCGGCTACGACTCAGCGGTCGTACTGGGCTTCCTCGGGTTGATCTTTGCCGGACTTGGCGCGCTGGTCGGAGCCATCATTGCGGTCCTGCTGGAGAAGCGGCCGTGAGTCTCGTCCGACTGGCCAGCCGTGGAACGGCCCGTCGGGCTACTGGGCTGTGGGAGACTGTGACACGTGGCACGCGGTGATGGGCGACTGACCCACGATCTTCTTCCCGGCGAGAAAGCTCCCCAGGACGCCTGTGGGGTCTTCGGAGTCTGGGCCCCCGGCGAGGACGTCGCCAAGCTGACTTACTTCGGGCTCTATGCGCTACAGCACCGCGGTCAGGAGTCCGCCGGCATCGCGGCCAGTGATGGTCATCGGCTGCTGGTCTACAAGGACATGGGTCTGGTCTCGCAGGTCTTCGACGAGGCGAGCCTGGGCTCGTTGAAAGGCCATCTGGCCATCGGTCACTGCCGATACTCCACGACAGGTGGCAGCACATGGGAGAACGCCCAGCCGACCCTCGGCGGCACCGACGACTCCACCGTCGCGTTGGCTCACAACGGCAACCTCATCAACTCAGCCGAACTGCGTGACCTGCTGTTCGAACGCCACGGCGACGCCTTCGCCGGACAGCTCGGCGGTGAGTTACATCGGGGCAACACCACAGACACAGCACTGGTGACCGCACTGCTGTCCAGCGATCCCGACCTCAGCCTTGAGGCCACCGCCCTGGATGTGCTGCCCAAGCTCCAGGGTGCCTTCAGCTTCGTCTTCATGGACGAACAGACGCTGTATGCCGCCCGCGACCGGCACGGCATCCGACCGCTGGTCCTGGGCCGCCTGGAACGCGGTTGGGTGGTGGCTAGTGAGTCCGCAGCGCTCGCGACCGTTGGCGCCAGCGTGATCCGCGAGGTTCAGCCGGGCGAGTTCATCGCCATCGACGAGGACGGTCTGCGTTCCCACCAGTTCGTCGAACCCGACCCCAAGGGCTGTGTCTTCGAGTACGTCTACCTCGCGCGCCCCGACGCCACCATTGCTGGCCGGTCGGTGCATGAGGCCCGGGTCGAGATGGGGCGGCGTCTGGCCACGGAGTACCCGGTCGAAGCCGACCTGGTCATCCCGGTGCCGGAGTCCGGCACGCCAGCGGCGATCGGCTACGCCGAGGCCAGCGGCATCCCCTACGGGCAGGGTTTCGTCAAGAACTCCTACGTCGGGCGGACTTTCATCCAGCCCAGCCAGACGCTGCGTCAGCTCGGCATCCGCCTGAAGCTCAACGCACTGGAGACCGTCATCCGCGGTAAGCGACTGGTGGTGGTCGACGACTCGATCGTGCGCGGCAACACGCAGCGTGCTCAGATCCGGATGCTGCGAGAGGCCGGCGCGGCCGAGATCCACGTACGCATCTCTAGCCCGCCGGTGAAGTGGCCGTGCTTCTACGGCATCGACTTCGCCACCCGCGCCGAGCTGGTCGCCACCGGCCTCAAGGTCGAGGAGATCAGGGCCAGCATCGGCGCCGACAGCCTGGGCTACCTCTCCGAGGACGCGATGATCGAGGCCTCAGGGCAACCGCGCGAGCAGCTGTGCACGGCTTGTTTCACCGGCGACTACCCGATCGAGCTGCCCGACTCGACTCTGTTGGGCAAGCAGTTCCTCGAGGTCCTGCCGGGTCTGGAGACTCCGACGTCCGGGGGTCTGGACGTCGAGGGTGTCAGCACCGGGGTCGCCGGCGGTGCCGCTGACGCCCTCTCGCGGCCCTGAGTTCCCGGGCAACCCGTCATGCCGGAACGACAACGGAGACTGAGCCATGACCTCTGAACCCGCCCCCACTACTTACGCCGATGCAGGTGTTGACGTCGACGCCGGAGACAAGGCCGTCGCGCTGATGAAGGCCTCGGTCAGGCAGACGCAGCGCCCCGAGGTGCTGGGCGGGTTGGGTGGCTTCGCGGGCATGTTCGACGCCAGTGCGCTGGCCGGGATGACCCGTCCGGTCCTGGCCACCAGCACAGATGGCGTGGGCACCAAGGTCGCCATCGCCTGGGCGATGGACAAGCACGACACGATCGGGATCGACCTGGTGGGGATGGTGGTCGACGACATCGTGGTCTGTGGCGCCGAACCGCTGTTCATGACCGACTACATCGCGACAGGCAAAGTCGTGCCCGAGCGGATCGCAGCCATCGTCTCCGGTATTGCGGCCGGTTGCGTGGCCGCCGGCGTTGCCCTGCTCGGCGGGGAGACCGCCGAGCATCCCGGCCTGCTGGGGCCCGACGAGTATGACTGCGCGGGCGCCGCGACGGGAGTCGTGGACTATGCGGGCATCCTGGGGGCGCATCGGGTGGTGGCGGGTGACGTCGTGGTTGCTCTCGCCTCGTCAGGACTCCACTCCAACGGCTATTCGCTGGTACGCAAGATCTTTGCCTCCGCCGGGTGGGCGTTTGACCGACAGGTGGCGGAGTTCGGCCGGACACTGGGCGAGGAGCTGCTCGAGCCCACCCGCGTCTATGCACGAGACCTGCTCACGCTCACCCGTACCGAGGGCATCGACGTTCATGCCTTCAGCCACGTCACCGGCGGCGGGCTCGCCGCGAACCTGGCCCGGGTCTTGCCGCAGGGCGTCTTCGCCCAGATCGACCGGTCGACCTGGACCCCGCCCGTGGTTTTCGAGGTCGTGAGAGAGGTTGGTCGGGTGCCGCTGGCGGATCTCGAGCGCACGCTCAATATGGGCATCGGCTTCGTGGCGGTTCTGCCGGCAGCCCACAGCGACTCTGCCATCGAGGTTTTGAAGAACCAAGGGATCGACGCCTGGCTGCTCGGTCAGGTCAGCGACATGGTCACGGCACCGATACAGGACGGTGTCGAGGTGGTCCGGGGGACCAAGGGCGTTGACGGAGGCTCCGTGCAAGTGGTGGGAACTTCGCCGCGCTGATTCACGCCCCAGGGACGCAAGAGCATACTGCGAAAAGGCTCAGGACGAGCGGGACTCCGGACCACAAGAGCTCAGGACGACGGCGGTCAGATCACATCCGTGGATCAGCCCTCGCCTGAAGCCGACCGGCCGTAGGCCTCGTAGCCGTCGTCGTCATCTGGCTGAACGGTGTCAGGGACACGTTTCGGCGGACTGTCGAATGCTGACGGTGCATGCAGTTCTCGCTCAAGCGCACTCAGGTCAGTGTCCGGGCTGTAGTACTTCAGCTCACGAGCAACCTTGGTCTGCTTGGCTTTGGCTCGGCCGCGCCCCATGACGTCGACCCCCTTGCGCGTCTGCCGGGGCGGCATCGCTCGACCGAACCACAGATCGCAGTTCGAGTCATCACGGAGCGGCCCCGGGAATCTCGTATTTCGTAGTCCTAACGGTACACGCTCTGAGCCCGTTCCGGATGCCGGGGGCCTCGACTCTTCGGAACCAGGGCCCCTCGACGCTCCCGGATCAGCGCGTCGGGAGCCAGATCCGGTTGCTGCCGACCTGGGCCATCCGCTCCTCGGCGAGGTGATCCGCAGCGGCCGCTGGCGAGAGTCCCTTGTCAGCGGCGACACGCAGTACCGAGGCCGTCGCCTCGAAGATGCCCGAGGTGCGGTGTCTGGCACGAGCGAAGTTGAAGCCGTGGAGCTCGTCGCTGACCTGGATCACGCCGCCGGCATTGACCAGGAAGTCCGGCGCATACGTGATGCCGCGGGCCATCAGAGCCTCGGCGGTACCACCGGCGCCCTCCACGACGAGTTGGTTGTTGGCTGCTCCGCAGACCACCTTTGCCCTCAACGCCTCAACCGTTGCATCATCGAGCGCGCCGCCGAGAGCGCACGGGGCGTAGACGTCGAGCTCGGAGCGGACCAGCGCGAACACGTCTGCTGCGACATCGATCTCGGGATGCTTCTCGCGTAACGCCTCGAGCGCAGAGCTGTTGACGTCGGTCGCCACCACGCGGGCACCATTCTCCAACAAGAGGGCAGCCAGCAGGTGGCCCACCTTGCCCACACCAGCAATACCGACGGTCTTGCCGGCCAGGCTTGGTTTGCCCCAGACGTGGGCTGCGCTGGCGCACATGCCCTGGAAGACGCCGAATGCCGTGAGTACCGACGAGTCTCCGGCGCCGCCGTTGGCCTCACTACGGCCGGTCGCGAAGCGGGTCTCCTTGGCAATGACGTCCATGTCGGCGACGTAGGTGCCCACGTCGCAAGCCGTGACGTACCGGCCGCCCAGGCTCTCGACGAACCGGCCGAAGGCGCGCAGCAGTGCTTCGTTCTTGTCCTTGGCAGGGTCACCGATGATGATTGCCTTGCCGCCCCCGTGGTCGAGGCCGCACAGCGCGTTCTTGTAGGCCATGGCCCGCGAGAGGCGAAGTACGTCCTGGAGAGCGGCCTGCTCCGTGGAGTACGGGTAGAAGCGCGTGCCACCCAGCGCCGGTCCCAGCGCCGTGGTGTAGATGCTGATGATCGCCTGCAGGCCGGTGGCCTCGTCGTGGCAGAAGGCGACCTGCTCATATCCCAGTGGGGACAGAGGTGGGGGTGGTGGTGACAGAGGCGCGGGTGATGTCGAACCGGCAGGCGATGACGTGGCCACGGTGGTGACTCCTTGTGTCCGAAACTGGAGTGCGAGGTTTGCGCACATTCAGCCTATGCCGAGCGAGAAACAGGCTGGTGGGCCGCAGGACGAACCCGTCCGAACAGGAGTAACTAGTCATATCGGACACCCGGATATGGCTCTCGCGCGTCGTTCTCTTTGTCTCGCACATGCCCCAAAATGGACATATCAGATCCGTGCAGCATCGGAGGACCCATGACTAACCACTCTGTTGAAGGCGACGCCCTGCTGACGCCGGCCGAGGTAGCAGCGCTTTTCCGCGTCGACCCCAAGACTGTGACGCGTTGGGCCCGGGCGGGGAAGCTCACCTCGCTGCGCACGCTCGGTGGTCACCGCCGATACCGCGAGTCCGAGGTTCGTGCTCTTCTGGGCGGAGACGGCATCGCCTCCTGACGAGAGCCTCCTGCTCGCACGTCCGGTTCTTCTTGAGGTTCAATCCTGCCCAGATCACATGACACCATGGTCTCCTGCACTCATAAGGGAGACCTGATCCATGATCGAGCATCAGACCACTGCGAGCGCTGCCAAGAAGCGGTTGAGCTCAAGAGATCTTGCGTTGGTTGCGTCCTTTGCGGCCTTGATCGCCGTGTTGGGGCTGCCAGGTGGCATCCATGTGTTCGGCAACGCGGTGCCGGTCACCCTGCAGACCATGGGCGTCATGCTCGCCGGCTCGATCCTGGGCTGGAAGCGCGCCTCGCTATCGGTTCTCGTTCTGCTGGTGCTCGTCGCGGCGGGGCTGCCCTTGCTCTCCGGGGGGCGTGGGGGGCTTGCCGTCTTCTTCGGTCCTAGCGCCGGATACCTGTTCGGTTGGGTGTTCGGGGCCGCGGTGATCGGGTGGCTGGTGCAGGGAGGGCTGCCGGCATACCCGCTGTGGTGGGGTGCTCTGGCCAATGTGCTGGGTGGCATCGGTGTCGTCTATCTGGTGGGGATACCCGTCCAGGCCGCAGTGACCGGCACATCTGTGTGGGTGGCCGCCGTGGCGTCGCTGGTCTTCCTGCCCGGCGATGCAATCAAGGTGGTCATCGCCACGGGGGTGGCCTCCGCCGTCCATCGTGGCTACCCGGGGATTACCGGGGGCCGTGGAGCCACCAAGAGCGAGCGGCGCCGCGAGCGGGTCAGCGCGCAGTGACCTGCACGGTCGTTCAGCAACGGGAGCAGCCGCGGTTTTATGACGCCGTGTCCCAGGCTGTGCGAACCGCCAGTGCCTTCGCCGTGCTGGATCCCACGTGGCCACGGTCGTTCGTGAGAGTGGCCACTGGGCAGGTCGATGACGCCGTTTCGGGCGGCGTGGTCGGTGATGGTGACATGGTTCTCTTCAGCTCTGGGTCAACCGGCCGGCCCCGGGGGATTGTGCGCACTGTCGAGTCCTGGCAGGTCAGCGTCGCCTCATTCAGCGACATCACCGGGATCACGGCGCAGGACACGGTGTGGCTGCCGGGACCGCTCTGGTCCTCGCTGTTCCTGTATGGCGCGTTTCATGCCGGCGCAGTGGGTGCTCAGGTGGCCTTTCGGGACGACGACCCGGCCAGTGCGACGGCACTGCACTGCGTCCCTTCCCAGCTACCGGGGCTGTTGCATCGTGCGGAGGCTGGGGGCCTGCCCCTGGTCCGACGCGTGGTCGTCGCGGGTGATCATTGCGCGGCCACACTGAGGCAGCGGTGCGAGGCTGTCGGCTGGCACGTCGTGGAGTACTACGGGGCGGCCGAGCTGTCGCTGGTGGCGTGGCGGGACCGCCGCGGACCGTTCGGCGCCTTTCCTGGCGTGGAGACCGAGCTGAGGCAGCAGGTCCTATGGGCGCGTTCGCCGTACCTGGCCAGTGGCTACCTGAGTGCCCGTGCTGACGGCCCGCTCCGGCGTGACCCGCAAGGTTGGGCGACGGTCCAGGACCTGGCCCGTGTGGTTCCGGGTGGGCTTGAGATCCTGGGGCGCGGCACCAGTGCAGTGACCTCAGGGGGGCACACGGTGGGTGTGGAAGAGGTCGAGCGGCTACTGCGGGAGCTCCCCGGCGTCGACGAGGTCGCGGTGCTCGGCGTGCCTCATCCGAGGTTGGGACAGGTGTTGACGGCCGTCGTGGTGGGATCAGCATTGGACGGCACCCTTCGCGCGGCGGTGGCGGGGATACCGGCGCCCTCCCGTCCGCGGCGCTGGTTGCACGCTGACGCCCTCCCACGTACCTCCGGAGGCAAGCTCCAGCGTGACGCGTTACCGGACCTCGCCGTGAGTCTGAACAAGCCATGAACGGCTCCACCGACCGGACACCGGTGGTGATCGCCGCGCGCCGTACCCCGATAGGCACGGCAGGGCACGCTTTGGCCGGAGTCGATCTCGTGGGGCTGCTGAGGCCGGTGCTCCGTGCCCTGGTGGAAGACCTCGGCCCGAAGGCTCCGGGCGTGGATGACGTGGTGATCGGCAACTGCCGGGGACCTGGTGGCAATCCGGCCCGCGTGGCCGCCCTGGCAGCGGGGCTGGGCACCGCAGTGCCCGGGGTGACCGTGGACCGTCAGTGCGGCAGCGGTCAGGAGGCGGTGCATCAGGCTGCAACCGCCGTGCTGGCAGGCGCCGTTGACCTCGTTCTGGCCGGGGGAGCGGAGAGTGCCAGCACCGCGCCGTGGCGCCTGGCCCGCCCGACGACGTCGACCGGTCTGCCAACGCCCTACGATCGTGCGCCTTTCGCGCCCTCTGAGATCGGCGACCCGGACATGGGGCCCGCAGCGGAGTCGGTCGCTGCCATGCGTGGCGTGACCCGGGAGCGCCAGGATGCCTACGCTTCCCGATCCCACGCCCTGACCCTGGCAGCCGCCAGGTCGGGAGCCTTCGACGCAGAGCTCGTGCCGGTCGGGGGCGTGGTCTCCGATGAGCGACCGCGCCGGTTGACCGAGGCCGTTCTGTCGCGGTTGCGCCCTGCTTTCGTCCCCGGAGGCACGGTGACGGCCGGCAACTGTTGCGGGGTCAGTGACGGTGCGGCAGCGGTGGCAGTGGTGGCCGAGCACCTCCGGGCCACTTTGGGCGTTCCCGGCCTGGCCCTGCGAGGCTGGGTCTGTGTGGGACTGGACCCCAACACTCCGGGCCTGGGGCCGGTTCCGGCGGTGGCCAGGCTGTTGAAGGACTGTGGGACCGAGCTGGCGGAGGTGGGAGTGGTCGAGATGACCGAAGCGTTCGCCGCCCAGGTCCTGGCCTGCACCGATGCGCTCGGCCTTGACCCCCTGGGCCGCGATGCTGCGCGAGTCTGTCCTCAGGGTGGCGCGATCGCGATGGGTCATCCGTGGGGCGCGTCCGGCGCAATGCTCCTGGTGCGTTTGTTCTCCCAGATGGTCCGGGTGGACGGTCCCCGGCTGGGGATTGCGACCTGCGCCATCGGCGGCGGCCAGGGGCTTGCGTTGCTGGCGGAGCGGGTGGGCTAGTTGATCCGGATCGAGGGCGTAAGCCACCGGTATGGCGACCGTGAGGTGCTGTCAGACATCGACCTGTCGCTGGTCGAGGACCGGATCGGGGTCATCGGGGCCAACGGTTCCGGGAAGTCGACCCTGGCCAGGCTCCTCAACGGTCTGGTGGTTCCGTCGACCGGGCGGGTGCTCGTCGACGGGATGGATACGGCTCGCGACGGGGCGGGCGTTCGTCGCAAGGTCGCGTTCGTCTTCTCGGACCCGGACGCGCAGATCGTGATGCCCACCGTCGCCGAGGATGTCGCGTTCTCCTTGCGACGCCATGGGCTGAGCAAGAAGGAGGTGGCGGATCGGGTCCGCGACGTCCTCGCCCGCTACGGACTGGGCGGCCACGCAGACCACCCGGCGCACCTGCTTTCCAGCGGTCAGAAGCAGCTCCTGGCACTTGCCTCGGTGCTGGTCACCGAGCCGGAGGTCCTGGTCTGTGACGAGCCGACGACACTGTTGGACCTGCGCAACAGCCGGCACGTGGCAGGACTCCTTGAGGTCCTGGCCCAGCGAGTCATCCTGGTCACCCACGACCTTGAGCTGCTCCGCGGTTGGCCGCGAGTCCTGGTCATCGACGAGGGCCGGGTCGTCGCCGATGGCTCCGCCGAACAGTCGATCCGTCACTACGAGGCCCTGATGGGGGCGCAGCGGTCATGCTGAACAGCACCTACCGGGTGGGAACGTCGCCGCTGCATCGATCAGCAGCTGGCCCGAAACTGCTGTGCTTGCTGGTCTTTTCAACCGTGCTGGTCGCCTTTCAGTCACTTCTCCTGGTCCTGGTGGGACTTGTTCTGGTGGCCGGGCTGTATGCCATTGCCGGGTTCGGTGTCCGGATCCTCGTGGAGCAGATGTGGCCGCTGCGCTGGTTCGTGCTGTTCCTGCTGCCGTTCCAATGGTGGACCGCCGGTTGGCAGACGGCTGTCGCCGTCGTGGGCACCCTCGTGGTGGCCGTCGTGGGGGCCGCGCTGATGAGCCTGACAACCCGCGTCATCGATCTGCTTGACGTGATCGCCCGTCTCCTCGAACCAGCCCGGGCCATCGGAGTCGACCCGGATCGCGTCGCCCTGCTGCTCGCACTGACCATTCGCGCTGTCCCCGTCATCGCCGCAACACTGCACGAGGCCCGCGACGCGCGACGCGCCCGCGGACTCGAACACAGCACCCGAGCACTCGTCACGCCAGTGGTGGTGCGCACCATCCGGCACGCCGATCGGGTCGGGGACGCCCTCGCCGCTCGAGGCATCGACGACTGACCTGGTCTGCCGCGGCTACATCACTGCGTTGTACGTGCCTTCGGGCGTCAGATGTTCGCCTTGATGGCGTCCATCGCGGAGAGCACTGCTGGGATGGGAATCTGGCCGCTGGCGACGAGCTGGCCACCTGAGCCACGGACCGCTGCGGCAAACGGCGCCGCCCAGACGTTCTCGTAGACCAGGATCTCTTGGCTGCCGCGCTGGAGCACATCACCGGCTTCCTGGATGTCGTCGTCGCCGAGCAGTTCGCACGATGCTCTCAAAGACGGACAGGTCGAGCTCGCCCTCACCGTTGAGGTCCTTTAGCTCAGGTGCGACGACTGACTCGTCGATCTCCTTTCGGACAAAGACGAGATCAAGTATCCGGACGAGTCCCCTGTCGGCCAGGTTCACTAACCCGAAGTTACGTGGCCTTTGACGGTGAATCTGTGCTCTGACGTGCGTAGATAGGTTTGAAATAGCCTGG
>Ga0207927_1000595_pt1 | contig 15355 bp, 15 predicted proteins | sample NGESurdeep072012_2_FD_184456 | JGI IMG/M metagenome (GOLD analysis project Ga0207927, IMG submission 184456) | Arctic peat soil microbial communities from Barrow, Alaska - NGEE Surface sample 210-2 deep-072012 (SPAdes) | ecosystem: Environmental > Terrestrial > Soil > Wetlands > Peat ... | reverse complement strand
CCGACGCCCGGGCGGCGAGCACCGGGTCGTCGAAGAAGGTGCGCAGTCGTAACCACGCCGGCGGTAGTCCCCCGTAGACGAGCACGATGGACAAGAGGAACTTCGTCTCGCTCGGCGTCCCGCTCGCCCCGCTCGAGGGCTCACCGAAGAACCAGGTCTTGGTCATGTCGAGTTTGAACGGCGAGTTCGTGAACGACACGCCCGCGAGCAGCAGCACCATCGCCGTGAAGCCCAGCGCCGCGGGCTGCCAGAGGAAGCGCCAACCTTCGAAGGGACCCGGCGTGAATCGACCAAGCGGGGTGTAGCGGTGCTCGAGCAGTTGGACGGCGGTTTCGAATCGTGCGGCGGTCCGTTCGTAGGCGTGGCGAATGGCGTTGGCCCAGGACGTCAGCCGTCTCACCGCGCTCCCTTCTTTTCGAACAACGCCACCGTACTCCGCTCGTTCTTTTTCGGGCAGGGCCAATCCAGCTCTCGCTGAATTGGCCTTGGTGGGCCGGGAGGGATTTGAACCCCCGTAGGCAAAGCCGTCTGGTTTACAGCCAGATCCCATTGGCCGCTCGGGCACCGGCCCGCCGCGAATCATACTTGGCGCAACGTCTCGCCACCAACCGCCGCTGAGCATCTACGCTTTGGCCATGCCGAGTTTCGACGTCGTCTCCGAGATCGACCTGCAGGAGGTTCGCAACGCCGTCGATCAGACGAACCGCGAAGCGACGACGCGCTTCGACTTCAAGAACACCAACGCCAAGGTCGAGTTCGCAGAGAAGGAACTCACCCTGAGTGCCTCAACGGAGGACCGGCTTCGCGCGCTCTACCAACTGCTCGAAGAGAAGATGGTGAAGCGGTCGGTCTCCCTCAAGGCCCTCGACCCGGGCAAGATCGACGAGGCGAGCCAGGGCGCCGCCCGCCAGAAGATCGCTCTGAAGGCGGGCATCTCCCAAGAGGTCGGCAAGCAGATCAACAAGATGGTCAAGGAGATGGGCGTCAAGAACCTCAGCTCGTCGATCCAGGGTGACCAGGTACGCGTCACGGGCAAACAGCGTGACGACCTTCAGCACGCGATCGCTTTCTTCAGGGAGGCCGACCTTTCAGTCCCCCTGCAGTTCACGAACTTTCGCGACTAGCGAAGCCCCATCTCCTCCGAGGTGAGGTGCGCCTCGATCTCGTCGAGCGTGTGGTCGTGGAATATGCGGTTGAAGACCATCATCTTCAGGACCCAGAAGAGTCCGAAACTCAAGACGTTGGTGAACGACACCAGTCCGGTGTTGATCAAGTGGGCCCAGTGGTGCGAGTGAACTTCGGCGCGCGCCCACGTCGCGCCGATCATCGACACGCCGATGCCGAGCAACGACATCAACCAGAACGGGATGATCTCATTGCGAAAGTGGCTGCGGCCGTGCTTGCCCCACGTCCAACTGCGATTGAGGTAGTACGACGGCAGCGTCGCGATGAGGTTGCCGGTGACCGTGGCCCAGATCACACCGTGGATGATGTGGAAGCCGTAGAGGACCGCGATCGAAGTGAACGACACCGCCGTCGACACGGCCGAGACCGACGTGAAGCGGATTATCTTGCGGCCCTGGTGGGAGTGAGACCATGCGAGGGCGCGGTGAAGCTGCTGGGGCATGGCGACCATCCTACTGTTCACGGTCCGTCGCAGCGGGTGTGGTGTCACAATGGAAAGATGTCCGAAGCCCTTGATCTCCTCATTGACCTACTCGATCTCGAAACCATTGAAGTAAACGTCTATCGGGGCAAGCACCCAGCCGAGGAGCGCCAGCGCACCTTCGGCGGCCAGGTCGCGGCGCAGGCCCTAATGGCGGCTGGTCGCACGGTGGAAAAGGGCCGGGTCCACTCGCTGCACTCGTACTTCCTGCGTCCGGGCGACCCTCGCATCCCGATCCTCTACGAAGTCGACCGCATCCGCGACGGGCGCAGCTTCACCACCCGACGCGTCGTCGCCGTCCAGCACGGCCGGGCCATCTACAACATGCAGGCCAGCTTTCACACCGAGGAGGTCAGCCTCGAACACCAGGTCGTGATGCCGATCGTGCCCGGGCCCGAGACGGTCGCCCCACTTCTCGATCGCATCAAGGCCGAATGGGGCAACGCCGACGAATGGTCGAAACGAGATCACCCGATCGACCAGCGATTCCTCGGCGAACTGCCGTGGAGCCCCGACCGCGCCAAGGAACCGCGCGGACGGACCTGGATCAGGGCCGACGGCACGTTGGCCGATGATCCTCTCCTGCACGCCTGTGTCGTCACCTACGCGAGCGACATGAGTCTGCTCGACTCGGTCCTCGCGCCGCACTCGGTTCGTTGGGACGACGGTTCGTTCATGGTCGCGAGCCTCGACCACTGCATGTGGTTCCATCGCGACGTGAAAGCCGACGAGTGGATGCTCTACGACACCGACTCACCCATCGCCCACGGTGGACGTGGTCTCGCGCGAGGCTTCCTCTTCAACCAGGCCGGCGAACTCTGCGTCTCCATGGTCCAGGAGGGACTCACCCGCATGGTCGACCCCGCCGTGCAACACCCGGCTTCGTAGAATCGACGGATGGCTCTCTCGGGCGCCGTCAACGACTACGAAGCGTCAACCCACGTGCTCCTCGAGGCCGCGCGAAGCGTACGCCAAGACCAACTCGACCGCCGCGTGCCCGGCGGTTGGTCGGCCCGCCAAATCATCCACCACGTCGCCGACAGTGAAACGCAGTCCTACGTTCGACTGCGCCGACTGATCGCCGAGCCCGAGGGATCACTCGTCCAGGGCTACGACGAGGCGGCGTGGGCCGAGAGCGACGCGTTGGGCTACCGCGACCTGGCGGTCGAGCACTCCCTCGCCGTCTTCGCGTCGGTGCGCGGCGCCTCGCTCGACGTGTTGCGCCGGCTCAGCGAGGACGACCTCGATCATTACGGCGAGCACTCAGAGTCGGGGCGCTACACCCTCGCCATGTGGCTCGACATCTACGTGCGCCATCCGCGCGAGCACACCGAGCAACTGCTCGAAGCGTTGAACGCCTGATCTACTTGCGCTGGGCCATCGGCACGTAGTCGCGCTCGTCGGCGCCCACGTAGAGCTGTCGCGGCCGGGCAATCTTCATGTCCTGGGCCAGCAGTTCTTGGAAGTGCGCGAGCCAACCCGACGTGCGCGGAATGGCGAAGAGCACGGTGAACATCTCGGGCGGAAAGCCCATGGCCTGATAGATCAGTCCCGAATAGAAGTCGACGTTCGGGTAGAGGCGACGCGAGATGAAGTAGTCGTCGCTCAACGCGATCTCTTCGAGCTTCAACGCGATGTCGAGCAAGGGGTTCTTGCCGGTAACGGTGAAGACGTTGTCGGCGGTCTTCTTGATGATCTTGGCGCGCGGGTCGTAGTTCTTGTAGACGCGGTGTCCGAAGCCCTCGAGCTTGGTCTTTCCCTGTTTCACCGTCTCGATGAATGCCGGGACGTTATCGATGCTGCCGATCTTGCCGAGCATCTTGAGGACCGCTTCGTTCGCTCCTCCGTGACGCGGACCGTAGAGTGCAGCGGTCGCGGCGGCCGTCGCGACGTAAGGGTCGCCGTGAGAGGAACCAACGACGCGCATGGCGGTCGTGCCGCAGTTCTGCTCGTGGTCAGCGTGCAGGATGAAGAGCACGTCGAGCGCGCGCGACAGGATCGGGTCGGGCTCGTAGCGCGGCTCCGCGACCTTCCACATCATCGACAGGAAGTTCTGGCTGTAGCCGAGCGTGTTGTCGGGGTAGACGAACGGCATACCGACCGAGAACCGGTGCGCGGCGGCCGCGAGCGTCGGCATCTTGGCGATGAGGCGCACGACCTGGCGGTGCAGGATCTCGGGGTCGTCCAGGATCTTGGCGTCCTTGTAGTACGTCGACAGGGCGGCGATGGCCGACACCAACATGCCCATCGGGTGCGCGTCGTAGTTGAAGCCCTCGAGGAATCGCTTGCGTACGTTCTCGTGAATATACGTGTGATAGGTCACTTCACGTTCCCACTCAGCCGACTGGTCGGCGGTCGGCAACTCACCGTGATTGAGCAGGTAGGCGACTTCGAGATACGTCGAGTGTTCGGCGAGCTGCTCGATCGGATAGCCGCGGTACCGCAGGATGCCGGCGTCACCGTCGAGGTAGGTGATGGAGGATTCCGCCGCGGCGGTCGCCATGAATCCGGGGTCGTAGAACCACACACCGGGGACCACCTTGGAGAACTCCTTGGCCGCCACACCACCATTCAAAATCGGAATCTCAAGGGTCTCACCCGTGCGATTGTCGGTCACGGTAATGGACTGCGTCACAGATCCTCGATTCAACCTAAGGGGGCGGTCCCATCGTAGCCAACTGACCCGTAAACGAGACTTTCAGCCGTTTCCCGACGGTGACATCGTGACGTGATAGATCCGAATTCTGGTCATGTTCGCTCCGCTCGGGGCACCGCTTATCGAGATCGTGAGCGTGGCCTTCTCGCTCACGGCCGTCGCCAACCGCGTGGGTACGAACGCGAAGGATTGCAAGGGGCCCAACGTGGCGACCAACCGTTGAATCTGTCGGGGACGCCGAGGATTGGCCGGCGTGAATAGCACGGTCAAGGCCACTGCTTGCTTCACGTACGCCGCGTTCGAGACGGACACGCCCAGGTGAATCGAACTGACCGGGGGAAGGATGAGGGTGCCGTTCGGCGCCGGCAGTGGGGCGGGATCGACTGACACCGCCGCGATCCCGATGCCCCGCCTCAGAGAGAGCGATGGGGCGTTGGCGAGTATCGCGAGTTGCGACGTCAGATCCATCGTGCCCATCGACGTGGCGTTGGCGATCATTTTCACGCGACCGGGCTCTTTGACGAGCGAACGGCGAGCAAACGCCCATTCACCGCTCGTCGTCACGAGGGACGCCTGGGCGACGCGGGTAGTGAACGTCGTGTTGAGGACCGTCCACGGCAAGCCGAGTGAGCGCGCGACGGTGTCGAGCAGGACCTGATAGTCGTCGACGCGCTGTTCGGTGAGTTGGGTCAGTACCGCGTTGACGTTGTGCGCGAGCACCGGTCGGCGCAACAGCACCGCCTCGTTGGCCAGCACCGGAAGTTGCTGGGCGATCTGGTTGAGACGCGCGGCGAAGACCGGCCGGGTCAACGTCTGGCCGTTGGTCAGGAGATACGACAACCGCTGGTCGAATTCGCTCTCCTGACCGAGCAGGCCGTTCGCGAGAACCCCAAAGCTCCGGTTTTCACTTCGACGAAGGTCCGCCGCGCTGTGGGCGGACCGGGTGATGTCGTGGGCGAACAGCAGCACGACCAGCGTCGCCGAGAGTGCCAGTAGTAAGAGCACGTTGTGTCGGCGCCGTTGAGCGCGAGTGCGGGCCACGCCGTAAGAACTTACTCACTGCCCATATTGGCGCCGGGCGGCGCCGTTATTCGTCGTCGTACTCGTCGAGCTCGAGAATCTCCGAGGCGCCCTCGGGCACGGGACTCTCCGGTCCGACGCCCCAGCGCTCGTCGTTCAGTTTCACCGTCGCCTCGTGCACGGGCGACAGCTCGGGGATGTCCTTGGCCCGATGCACGCCGCCGAGTCGACGGATGCCCTGAGCCGAGACGATGAGGCGCGACTCGATGGATTTGACCATCTTGTTGTACGCCTCGACACTGTCGTCGAGCGACCGGCCCATCTTCACGATCGGCTCCGCGACGAGTCGAATCCGGTCAAAGATGGTCTCGGCAAGATCGAGGATCTCCTTGGCGTTGATCTTCGCCTCGTGCTGGCGCAGCACCATCGCCACGGACCACAGCAACGACAGGAGATTGGTGGGTCCGACGATCAGGACTCTCTCCTTGGCGGCGTAGCCATGCAGTTCAGGGTCTGCTTCGAACGCGGCGGTGATCGCGAAGTCGCTCGGTACGAAACAGACCACGAATTCGGGTGCCGGCGTGATGACCTCCCAGTAGGACTTCTCCTTCAGCGTCTTCACGTGACCGCGCAACGCGAGTGCGTGAGCCTCGTACGACGTCCGCCGCTGCTCTGCGTCGTCGGTCCCCAGCGCCGCTTCGAAAGCGTCGAAGGGGAACTTCGCGTCGATGGCGATGCTCGCGCTGTTGGGCATGCGAACCACGCAGTCGGGACGCAACGCGCGTCCGGTCTCGTTGAACCCGGTGACCTGCAGGTCGTAGTCTATGTTGCGACGAAGCCCCGACGCCTCCATCACGTTGGCGAGTTGCACCTCGCCCCAATGTCCGCGCTGATCGCCCCGACCGAGGAGTTGATTCAGTCGACGCGTCTCGTCCTGAGTCCTCTGTTGGGCGTCGAGCAGTTCGTTCGCCCGGTTCTTCACGTCCGACAGCGCCCCGGTGTGTTCCTTGTTGAACTCGGTCAGGTTCTTCTTGTACTCGTCCAACAGCGTCTCGAGGGGTTTCAGCGTGAGGTTCAGCTTCGAGTCGCGCTCCTTTAACACCTGCTCTTGATTGTGGCTGAACTGCTCGACCGTCTGGGCCAGCACACGGTTTGACATGTTCTCAAACGTGACCTCCATGTTGCGCAGCGCAGCCTCGTGCTCGGCGCGTTCGCGCGCGAGCCCTTCGTTCGCGATCGCGAACTGCGAGTCGCGTACGGCGAGGTCCTGTTGAGCGCGGGCCACGCCGTCACGCAGTGACTGCGATCGCTTGAGTGAAAGGGCCCACACCGCCAGGGCGCCGAGGACGACGCCCACCACGCCGCTTAGAAGTGCCAGCACCGTCTCTCCCTTCGCTCGCCTTATCCCACCCTAGAGAATGGTTGTCACACGGCAGTAGCCTTTGGCGATGAATCGACTCTTTGGATCGAGCGGCCAGGCCAACGCCCACGCGGCGGTCGACGTGGACGCGGCGCCCGTACTTCGCCAGCAGATCGTGCGCGTGTTCGCGCTCGTCGGCGAAGCCATGGCCGAGGCAACGCACGCGCTGCTCGCCGGGGACCGCGAACTCGCCAAACGCGTCGTCGACCAGGACATCGTCATCGACAATCTCGTGAACGAATTGGTCGCGACGGCCGAGGCCCAACTGCTCGACAGCACGAACAAGAGTGTCGAGACGCGGCGCACGCTGTTGACGCTCCTGCGGATCCTGCCCGAAGTCGAACGCAACGGCGACCTCGCCGAGCACATCGCGCGACGAGCGGCCCGTGGTCTCGGCAACGAGATGTCACCGCGCAGCCGTGGCCTTGTCGAACGCATGGGCGAGGTCGCGTCAACGATCTGGCGCGAGGCAACTGACGTCATCATCGACGGGAAGTTGGAGGCCGCGGGAGCCATCGAGGATATCGACGACGAGCTCGACGACCTTCACGTGTCGCTCACGGCCGAGCTGACGTCGGGGTCAATGGCCCTTCCGGTCGCGGTCGAGCTGGCCCTGCTCGCACGCTTCTACGAACGATTCGGTGATCACTGCGTCAACCTCGCGCGACGTCAAGTCGGTCGCGACGGCGCGGACTAACGAAGCGCCAGCAACGCCTCGGCGATCTGCACGGCGTTGAGCGCGGCGCCCTTTCGCAGGTTGTCGCCGCTCAAGAAGAGTGAAAGTCCGTTCGTCATCGTGTGCGCACGACGGATCCGCCCCACGTACGTGGGGTCCTGACCGGCGACGAGACGCGGCGTGGGCAGGTCGTGGAGCACGACGCCCTTCGCGGTCGCGAGTAGCGCGGTCGCCTCGTCGGGACTCAGCGGACGCTCGAAACCGGCGGTGATCGAAAGGGAATGTCCCGTGAAGACGGGAACACGAACGCAGGTCGCGTCAACCAAGAGATCGTCGATCTCGAGAATCTTGCGACTCTCGTCGCGCAGCTTCTGCTCCTCGCCGGTCTCGAGCGATCCGTCGTCGACGATCGAACCGGCCATCGGCACGACGTTGTGGGCGATCGCGGCGGGAAACTTCACTCCCGCGGGCATCGCCAACGCCGATCCATCGAACGTCAGCACGCGCACGTCGTGATCGTACGTGGCCTCGAGTTGGCGCGCCAGCTCGTCGACTCCTTCGCGTCCCGCACCGCTGACCGCCTGGTACGTCGAGACCACCATCGATCGAAGGCCGGCGGCGGCGTGCAGGGGCTTCAGCACGGGCATAGCGGCCATCGTCGTGCAGTTCGGATTCGCGACGATCCCCTTGGGGATCGATCGCAGGGCGTGCGCGTTGACCTCGGGCACGACCAGAGGCACGTCGGGGTCCATCCGCCACGCCGAGGAGTTGTCGATCACGACGGCTCCCGCGGCGGCGAGTCGCGGCGCGATCTCCCTCGACGACGTCGCACCCGACGAGGCGAGCGCGATGTCGATGCCGCTGAAGTCGGCCGTCGCCGCGTCCTCGACCTCGATGGGTTGGCCGAGCCAGTCCAAGGTAGTCCCCGCCGATCGCGACGATCCGAAGAAACGGATCTCGTCGACGGGGAAGTTTCGCTCGCGCAAGATGGCCCGCATGACCGTGCCGACCTGACCGGTGGCCCCGACAATCGCAATTCGCATAGGTGAAGTCTAGAACTAGGCGGCGTCGAGTCCGAACGCGGTGTGCAGACAACGCACGGAGTCGGCGACGCGATCGGCGCGCACGACACACGAGATGCGAATCGAACTCGTCGAGATCATCTCGATGTTGATGCCGTTCTCAGAGAGGGTCTCGAACATCAGGGCGGTCACGCCAGGGCTCGACTTCATGCCGGCCCCCACGATCGAGACGCGACCAATACTGTCGTCGCTCGTCACCTCGGCGGCGCCGATGTCGGACTTGACCGAGTCACAGATGGTCCTCGCCGCGTCGAGGTCGGTCTTGGAAACGGTGAATGATATATCGGTCATGCCGTTGGCGCTGGTGTTCTGCACGATCATGTCGACGTTGATACCGCCGTTGGACAGTTGACGGAACAGGTGCGCCGCCACGCCGGGTCGGTCCGGCACGCCCCCCACGGTGACCTTGGCCTCCGACTTGTCGTCGGTCACGGCCGAAACGACGGCTTCTTCCATTGTGGGGTCCTCCTCCACGATCCAGGTTCCTGGTTCCCAAGTGAAACTCGAGCGCACGTGCAGCGGCACGCCATGGCGCCGGGCGAACTCGACCGAACGGAGCATTAGCACGCGTCCACCCGTGGCGGAGATCTCCATCATCTCGTCGAACGACACCTTGGGGATGCGACGAGCCTTGGAAACCAGACGCGGATCGGCGGAGAAGACGCCGGTGACGTCGGTGTAGATCTCACAGACGTCAGCCTTCAACGCCGCGGCGAGCGCGACGGCGGTGACGTCGGAACCCCCGCGGCCCAACGTCGTGATGTCCTTGTCGGTCGACACGCCTTGAAATCCCGCGACCACCGGCACGAGGCCAGCGTCGAGGGCGTCACGGATGCGGTCGGGGCGCATCTCGAGGATCTTGGCCCGGGTGTGATCGGTGTCGGTGATGATGCCCGCCTGGGAGCCGGTAAACGACGCCGATTCGACGCCGCGATCGGCGAGCGCCATGCAGACGAGCGCCATGGAGATCCGCTCTCCGGCCGTGAGCAACATGTCCAGCTCCCGCGGCGGTCGTGTCGGAGAGACGTCGTCGGCGAGCCGGATGAGGTCGTCAGTGAACTTACCCATCGCGGACACCACGACGACGACGTCATTGCCGGCTTCAACGGTTCTGGCCACGTGGTCGGCGACCGCACGAATACGTTCAGCGTCGCCCACCGACGTACCACCAAACTTTTGAACAACGAGCGCCATAACGACAAAACTACCTGACCCAGTTAGAGACCTTCCAACGGGCTACTAATGTCGCACCTATGGCCACCACCAAACGAGAACGTCAAAAGGCCGCGCGCCGTCAGAAAATGGAGCAGATGGAGCGTGAGGCGAAGCGTCGCAAGAATCTTCGACGCGCGGTCATCGTGGCCATCGTCGCCGTCCTCGTGATCGGTTCGGCAGCGCTGTTGTTCTCGGGAAAATCGACACCCACCACGACGTCGACGGCGTCGACGACGACCACGACGTCGGCGTCGGCGGCCCAAGCCAAGGCCAACGCAGTCGCCGTTGGCGCCGGCTGTCCGGCGTCGACGTCTGCGCGAGTGAACACACTCAGTTGGAAGACGCCCCCCGCGATGACCATTGACAAGTCCAAGACCTACTACGCGCACTTCGTCACCACGGCTGGATCGTTCGTCGTCAAATTGGACGCCGCGACTGCGCCCATCACGGTGAACAACTTTGTGTTCCTGGCCCGGCACAAGTACTTCAACTGCGTGATCTTCCACCGCGTCATACCCGGCTTCGTCGTCCAGGGTGGGGACCCGACCGGTACCGGTTCGGGAGGCCCGGGCTACACGATCGCTGACGAACTGCCCAAGGCAGGAAGCCCCACGTATCCCTTGTACTCGCTCGCCATGGCCAACACCGGAGCGGCTAACACCGGCGGCAGCCAGTTCTTCATCATCACCGGTCCTTCGGGTGAGAAGTTGCCAGCCACTTACTCGCTCTTCGGCCAGGTCATCAGCGGCCAAAGTGTCGCAAGAACCATCAACAACGCCGGCAGCACCGCCGGTGTCCCCCCCACCGTTACCCACCGAATGATCTCCGTCACGATTAGCGAGGCCTGAGAAACCATGATCGAACAACTTCCCAACGCCGACGGATCGAGCAGCCAGCGTCAACACTTCGACTCGCCTCCGCCGATGATCATCGACACGACCAAGACCTACCGCGCCACGATGGTGACCTCGAAGGGGACGCTGGAGATCGTGCTCGACGCCCTGGGCGCTCCGGTCACCGTGAACAGTTTCGTGTTCCTCGCACGCTGGCACTACTACGACGGCGTCATCTTTCACCGCGTGATCCCCGGCTTCGTTCTCCAAGGTGGTGACCCCACCGGCACCGGCACCGGTGGCCCGGGCTACCGCTTCAATGACGAACTGCCCAAGGCCGGTCGCTACGAGCTCGGTTCGCTCGCCATGGCGAACGCCGGACCCAACACCAACGGATCGCAGTTCTTCGTCATCTCCGGACCCGACGGCGTCAAGTTGCCTCCGCTCTACGCGTTGTTCGGAAAGGTCGTGAAGGGCCTTGACGTCGTCGCCACGATCAACGACATCGGAACACCGTCGGGCACACCGCGCGAGCGCGTCGTCATCGAATCGGTAACGATCACCGAGTCCTAGAGGTTCACCACTTCGAATCCCCTGGTGACGACGACGTCGGCGGAGCGGACAACGCGCCACTCGTCATCACGGCATTGCAGAATGCCGCGCGGACCGAGCACAACGAGTGCGACGTCGGTCGCGAGCAGCGATCGAGTACGTTCCATCTGTTCCTCGCTCGCCGGAGCGCAGAACGCCACGCCCTTTCGATAGCCCAGCCCGATCGTGGGAGCTCCCCCGCGCGGGTCGATCATCACCTCACCGAGCACCGAGTTCGCCGCGCCGATCGCTACGATCGAACGCGCCACGTTGATTGCCTCGCCCACCGGCGAGTTGCGCCACACCATCCGCGCGTGCAACGCCGACCCGTCACAGAGCACGACGAGGTCCGCGTTCGCGAGGCGCTCGACGAAGTACGGCTCCGAACTCGAGGCTCGATCAGTGACCATCAGCGCCTCGATGCCCACGTCGAGACCGTCAAAGACCTCAGCGACCGCGACCGCCGCCTGCGCGGCACCAATGAAGGCGGCCGCGGTCGGGAGTACCACGACGTCAGCGTTCGTCGCGAGCGGACCGACGACGTCCTCGGCCAGAGCGTCGCGCAGTGCGCCGAGCGAACCCACGGCGAGGGTTGATTGCTGCACCCGTCGAGTCTCGCAGCCATCGACCGTTTACCGAACAGTAATGTTGCAAGATGAACTTCCAAAAGGTCGGCATACTGGGTTCGGGGATCATGGGTAGCGGCATCGCCGAGGTAGCAGCCGCCGCCGGGTCGCTCGTCGTGGTGCGCAGCCGTTCCCAGGCAACGGCCAACGCGATGCTGGCTGGTCTCGAGAAGTCACTCGCCAAGCAGGTCGAGAAGGAGAAGCGAACCGCTGACGAAGCGCAAGCAATTCGCTCTCGCGTGACGGCGACCACCAGCCTCGCCGACCTGGCCGATTGCGATTTCGTCATCGAGTCCGTCGTCGAGGAGATCTCGGTCAAGCGCGCCATCTTCAACGAACTCGATCGCGTCGTCCAGCACGGGGCCATTCTCGCGACGAACACGTCGACGCTGTCGGTGATCGAGCTGGCGATGGAGACGTCGCGTCCAGAACGCGTCTGCGGCGTGCACTTCTTCAACCCGGCGACCGTCATGTCGCTGGTCGAGATCGTACGCCCGTTGTGCGCGAGCGACGAGACGATCGACGCGGTCACCGCCTTCGCGCGGGCCTGCGGCAAAGAGCCCGTCATCGTGAAAGACCGCGCCGGATTCGTCGTCAACGCCCTGCTCTTTCCGTACCTCAACAACGCCGTGCGACTGCTCGAGCAAGGGGTCGCAACCATGGAGGGCATCGACGTCGCGATGACGGGCGGCTGTGGATTCCCGATGGGTCCGTTCGCGTTGCTCGACCTCGTCGGTCTCGACACGTCACTCGCGATCCTCGAGGCGCTCTACGGCGAATACGCCGACCCGAACTTCGCCCCGGTGCCGTTACTGCGTCGGATGGTGAGCGCTGGCCAGCTCGGACGCAAATCGGGCCGCGGCTTCTACGACTACCGTCGATAGCAGAACGAACCACGGGAGGTGGAATGGCTGAACGCTCGAAGCCGTGGGTGATGCGCACGTACTCCGGCCACTCGACCGCGGTGAAATCCAACGAGCTCTACCGCGCCAACCTCGCCAAGGGCCAGACCGGGCTCTCGGTCGCCTTCGACCTGCCGACCCAAACCGGCTACGACCCCGACCACCCCGACGCGGCCGGCGAAGTGGGCAAGGTTGGCGTGCCGGTCGTCCACCTGGGCCACCTTCGCCAGCTCTTCGAAGCGATCCCGCTCGGCGAAATGAACACGTCGATGACCATCAACGCAACCGCAGCGTGGCTCTGGGGTCTGTACCTCGCGCTCGGGGAGGAGCAGGGAGCGGACCTTCGCCAGCTCCAGGGCACCACCCAGAACGACATCGTGAAGGAGTACCTCAGTCGGGGCACGTACATCTTCGCGCCCGAACCCTCGAAGCGTCTCATCGTCGACATGGTCGCCTACGGGATCACCAACGCACCGAAATGGAATCCGGTCAACGTCTGCAGTTACCACCTCCAAGAGGCGGGCGCGACGCCCGTCCAGGAGATCGCCTACGCGCTCGCGACCGCGATCGACATCCTCGACGCACTACGCGACTCGGGCAAGGTCGAGCCGAACCAGATGGACCAGGTCGTCGGGCGAATCTCTTTCTTCGTCAACGCCGGCGTGCGCTTCATCGAGGAAATCGCCAAGATGCGCACCTTCACCGCGATGTGGGACGAGATCTGTCGCACCCGTTACGGCGTCGACGATCCGTCGCTGCGCCGGTTCCGCTACGGCGTGCAGGTCAATTCACTCGGTCTCACCGAACAGCAACCCGAGAACAACGTCCAGCGCATCGTCCTCGAGATGCTCGGCGTCACGTTGTCGGGCGACGCGCGGGCGCGCGCGATCCAGTTGCCGGCCTGGAACGAAGCGCTCGGGCTGCCTCGTCCCTGGGATCAGCAGTGGAGTCTTCGGATGCAGCAGGTCCTCGCCTACGAGAGTGATCTCCTCGAGTACCCCGACATCTTCGCGGGCTCGGTCGTGATGGACGCGAAGGTGAAAGAGCTCACCGTCGCGGCGCAGATCGAACTCGACGACGTGTTGGCCCTCGGTGGGGCGTTCGCCGCCATCGAGGAGTTGAAGAGCCGCCTCGTCGCCAGTCAGGCCGAGCGAGTGGCCCGAATCGAGTCCGGCGAGCAGATCGTCGTCGGCGTCAACCGCTTCACCGAGACGACACCATCGCCGCTCACGAGCGGGACGTCACTCGAGTCGATCCTGACCGTCGACCCGGCCGTGGAACGAGAGATGATCGACGACGTCGTGGCGTGGCGTAAGAACCGCGACGACACGGCGGTTCGAGACGCCCTGCAAGAACTCGCGCGCGTCGCTCGAAGTTCCGAGCCGCAGGACAACATTATGGTGCCGACCATCGCGCTCGCCAAGGCCGGCGGAACGACCGGCGAGTGGGCCGACGCGTTACGCGCGGTGTTCGGCGAGTACCGTGCGCCCACCGGCGTGCGCGTGGGGGTCGCCAATCGGGGTAACCAGTTCGCTTCACTCGTGGCGCGCTCGCGCGCGATTAGCGAGCACCGCGGAACCCCTCCAAAACTGCTGGTCGCCAAGCCGGGGCTCGACGGGCACTCCAACGGTGCTGAACAGATCGCCGTCGCGGCGCGCGACGCCGGTTTCGAGGTCGTCTACCAGGGCATCCGACTCTCTCCCGAAGAGATCGTGGCTGCCGCGCGCGACGAGGACGTCGACATCGTAGGAATATCGATCCTCTCGGGTTCGCACCTGGCGCTGGTGCCGCGCGTCGTCAAGGGCCTGCGCGACGCCGGCGTGGACGCCAAAGTGGTGGTCGGGGGCATCGTGCCCGACGAGGACGCCGCGAAGCTGCGCGCGCACGGCGTGACGGCGGTCTACACCCCGAAGGACTTCTCTCTCGGCGCGATCATGAGCGACCTGTTGGGAATGGTCGAGTCGCTCAACTAGGACGGTGCGGGCGCCGGTTCGCGTAGGGGCCGCTGTTGAACCATCGTCCCGAGAAGCGCCAACTGGGCGCGCGGTCGGGCACCTGGTGGCGCTGCGCCTTCAAGATCTCCTCGGCGGCGCCGATCAGGGCGGCCAGCTCCTCGGGTGGGAGTTGGGGACGAGGACGTAGCCCGTAGCTCACAAGGGCACGTTCCCGTGCTTGCGCTTGGGCAACTCTTCGCGCTTGCCGCGCAGGAGGTCGAGCGAGTAACTGAGCACCCGGCGCGTGTCGGCCGGATCGATCACGTCGTCGATGAAGCCGCGCTCGGCCGCGATGTAGGGCGTGGCGTAACGCTCTTCGTACTCGTCGATCAGTGACGTGCGAAGCGACGCCGGATCGTCGGCGCCGGTGAGGTCGCGACGATGGACGATCTCCACCGCTCCCGACGCGCCCATGACGGCCAGCTCGGCCGTCGGCCACGCGTACGCGAGGTCCGCACCGATCGACTTGGAGTTCATCACGACGTACGCGCCGCCGTAGGCCTTGCGCGTGATGATCGAGATGCGCGGCACGGTCGCCTCGCAGAACGCGTACAGCAGCTTCGCGCCGTGGCGGATGATGCCGCGGTACTCCTGGTCGACGCCGGGCATGAAACCGGGCACGTCGACGAAGGTCACGATGGGGATGTTGAACGCGTCACAGGTGCGCACGAAAC
>Ga0207927_1000591_pt1 | contig 15389 bp, 9 predicted proteins | sample NGESurdeep072012_2_FD_184456 | JGI IMG/M metagenome (GOLD analysis project Ga0207927, IMG submission 184456) | Arctic peat soil microbial communities from Barrow, Alaska - NGEE Surface sample 210-2 deep-072012 (SPAdes) | ecosystem: Environmental > Terrestrial > Soil > Wetlands > Peat ... | reverse complement strand
CGCCGTGCTGCCGGCGCTGATTGCCGGAAACGGGGTAGTGCTCAAGCATTCGCACCAGACGCCGCTGTGCGCCGAGCGCTTTCTCGAGGCATTCGCGAGCGCCGGTGTTCCGGCTGGCGTATTCGAATACCTGCACCTGTCGCACGGCGACACGGCGCGCTTGATGGGCGACTCGCGCGTCGCGAGCGTGTGCTTTACAGGCTCCGTGTCGGGCGGGCGCGCAGTCGTTGAGGCGACGGCCGCAGGTTTTGCGACGGCGGGGCTCGAGCTCGGCGGCAAGGACCCCGCCTACGTACGCGCCGACGCCAATCTCGCGCACGCAATCGAAACGCTGACGGACGGCGCCTTTTTCAACGCCGGCCAATCCTGCTGCGGCATCAAACGGATTTACGTGGCTGCAGCGCGTTACGGGGATTTCGTCGCGGGCGTCGTCGATCTGACCAACCAGTACCGGCTGGGCTCGCCGCTCGATCCGCAAACGACGATCGGGCCCGTCGTGCGTACATCCGCCGCTGAAGCCGTCCGCTCCCAGGTACGGGATGCCGTCGCCCGCGGGGCCAGGCAGCTGATCGACGAGTCCTTGTTCGCGGCGTCTGCCCCGGGAACACCGTACCTCGCGCCGCAAGTGCTGGTCGACGTCGACCACACGATGCCGATCATGCGGCAAGAGACCTTCGGGCCCGCGGTCGGCATCATGAAGGTCGATTCGGACGAAGAGGCGGTGCGGCTGATGAACGACAGCGAGTTCGGTCTGACGGCCGCCATTTTCTCGGCGGACGCGGCGCGCGCCGAAGCGCTGGGTGACGCGCTCGAGACGGGCACGGTATTCCTCAACCGGTGCGATTATCTCGATCCTGCGCTCGCCTGGACCGGCGTCAAAAAATCGGGGCGCGGCTGCACGTTGTCACGGGTCGGTTTTGAGCAGCTGACGCGGCCGAAGTCCTATCACTTCAGGTTAACCACATGAGCATGATTCTGCGCGGCAATTGGAATTATCCGACGACGATCTGGGCGGGCCCGGGCCGGATCGCCGAGCTTGGCAAGGCATGCGCGTCGGCCGGCATCAAACGCCCGCTCATCGTCACCGACGAAGGCTTGGTTGGCGCCCCGATGATCAAGAGTGCGCTAGCCGCTCTCAAGGATGCGGCGCTGTTCGGCGCGGTCCGGGGGAATCCGGCCCTTAGCCACGTCGAAGCCGGCCTGCGGGCTTACCGCGCCGGCGGCCACGACGGTGTCGTGGCATTTGGCGGCGGCTCGGCACTCGACGCCGGCAAGGTCGTCGCGTTCATGTCGGGACAGACCCGACCGCTATGGGATTTCGAGGACATCGGCGACTGGTGGACACGCGCGGATCCGGCCGGCATCGCGCCGGTCGTTGCGGTGCCGACCACCGCAGGCACCGGTTCAGAAGTCGGCCGCGCCGGCGTCATCCTCAACGAGGAGACGCACCAGAAGAAAATCATCTTCCACCCGCAGATGATGCCGCGTATCGTCATTTTAGACGCCGAACTCACGGTCGGACTGCCGCGCGCGGTGACCGCAGCCACGGGTATCGACGCATTCGTGCATTGCTTCGAGGCATTTTGCGCACCAGGGTTCCATCCGCTCGCGGACGGCATCGCACTCGAGGGGATGCGGCTCATCCGTCGATTCTTGCCGCGCGCGTGCGCCGACGGCCAGGACATCGAAGCGCGCGCACAGATGCTGGCCGCCGCCTCGATGGGCGCGACGGCTTTTCAGAAAGGTCTCGGCGGCGTGCATGCGATAGCGCACCCCGTCGGTTCCTGGTTCAACACCCACCACGGGCTGACGAACGCAGTCATCCTTCCCTATGTCATGAGATTCAACCGGCCGGCGATCGCCGATAAGACGGACATCATTGCGCGCGTGCTCGACCTGCCTGCGCGCGGCTTCGAGGGATTCTTCGCATGGGTGATGGAGCTGCGCCGCGAACTCGGAATACCGCATTCGCTGGCGGAAATAAACGTCAGCGCCGACAAGGCCGCGATCATCGGGCGCGAAGCGGCGATGGATCCGTCGGCCGGCGGCAACCCGATCCCGGTCGATGCCGCGCAGTTGGAGCGCATTTTTCGGGCGGCGGTGGAGGGAAGGATCGAGGCCGTGGACCGCGCCACCTGATGGGTGCGAGGATCCTGATCATCGACGGCAACGTCGCCGAAATTCGCGCGCGGCAGCTTGCGGCGTTTGCCGCCGAACTTCGTGCCTTGCAGGCAAACCCATCCGACGCGCCGCTGCTCTGGAAGCACGGATTGGGCAGCGCCATGCGTATCGAAGCGCTGCGCCTCCTCGAAATCCGCAACTGGCTGCAGGCCGAAGTGCTGTCTGCAAAGATGCAACATGTCTGAAAACGGCCTGGGCCTCAAGAGGACGCTCAGCGGCCTGCATCTGTGGGGCATCGCCGTCGGGCTGGTTATTTCGGGCGAGTACTTTGGTTGGAGCTACGGCTGGGCGCAGGCGGGAACTCTCGGCTTCCTGGTCACGACCGTGTTCATCGCGGTCATGTACACCACGTTCATCTTCAGCTTCACCGAGCTCACGACCGCGATACCCCATGCGGGGGGTCCGTTCGCCTACAGCTACCGCGCTTTCGGACCGGTCGGCGGATACGTGGCCGGCTTCTCGACGCTGATCGAGTTCGTGTTCGCTCCGCCGGCGATCGCATTGGCGATCGGGGCGTACCTCAACGTGCAGTTTCCCGGACTGGACGCACGCACCGCCGCGGTCGGCGCCTACTTCATTTTCATGGCGCTGAACATCGCCGGCGTGACGATCGCCGCGACGTTCGAACTCATCGTGACCGTGCTCGCCATTGGCGAGTTGCTGGTATTCATGGGCGTGGTCTCGGGCGGCTTCACCTGGGCACATTTCACGGCGGGCGGCTGGGCCGGCAGCGACCGACCGTCGGTGGCGACGCTCGGCGGTATTTTCGCCGCCATCCCGTTCGCGATCTGGTTCTTCCTCGCGATCGAGGGCGCGGCCATGGCTGCGGAAGAGGCCAAGGACCCGAAGCGGACCATCCCGCGGGCCTACATAGGCGGTATCCTGACTCTGATAGCGCTCGCGTTCGGCACCATGATCTTCGCCGGCGCCGTCGGGGACTGGAAAGCGCTCGCCAACATCAACGATCCGTTGCCGCAGGCGATGAAGATCGTCGTCGGCGCCAACAGCGGCTGGCTGCATCTGCTGGTCTGGATCGGCCTGCTCGGCCTCATTGCGTCATTCCACGGCATCATCCTAGGATACTCCCGCCAGATATTTGCGCTGGCCCGGGCGGGTCTGCTGCCAAAAGTGCTCGCCGCCATCCATCCGCGCTGGCGAACGCCGCACTTAGCCATCCTTGCGGGTGGTGTGGTGGGTATCGCAGCCATCTACTCCGATAAGTTGATCAGCATTGCGGGCCAACCGCTCACTGCGAGCATCGTCACGATGTCCGCGCTCGGCGCAATCGTGATGTACATCATGAGCCTCATGAGCCTGATGCGTCTGCGACGCAGGGAGCCGCAACTCGAGCGGCCCTTTCGAGCTCCGCTTTATCCCCTGTTCCCGATGACGGCGCTGGTGATCGCCATCGTCTCGCTGGTCGCGATCGTCTATTATAATGTGCAAGTCGCGGGTCTGTTCGCAGCCCTGGGTGCCGCGGGCGCAATTGTGACCCGTTGGCGGACTCGGCGGGGCTCGGATGCCGAACTCGACCCAATGCTGCGGCGCCCCGGGGGATAGAGCGTCTTTCGCGAGACTCCGTGGGGCAGCAACGACGTGGCTCCTATGCCAGCCGGCGGACTCCCATCTCGCGCAAGGTATCCGCGACCGCGGCCACCGCCTGCCTCAGGGTGTCGGCGCCTATCGCGCCGATGCAACCGACCCGGAATGTATCGACGGCCGTCAACTTGCCCGGGTAGAGAATGAATCCGCGCTCGCGCACTAGGGCGTAGAACTCGCCAAAGTCGTAGGCCGGATCGGGTGGAGCGTGGAATGTGACGATGATGGGTGCTTGCAGGTCGTCCGGCAAGAATGTCTTGAAGCCGAGCGCCCGCATTCCCGAAACCAAGGCGGCGCAATTCTCGGAGTAACGTGCCAACCGAGCGGGCAGTCCACCCTGCGCCAGGTATTGATCCATTGCGGCGCGCAGAGCGGCAAGGACGTGGGTCGGCGGCGTGAAGCGCCACTGACCGGTTTTCTGCATGTACAGCCACTGGTCGAGCAGGTCCATGGCGAGCGAGCCGCTGTTGCCGCCGCAGCGCGCCAGCGACGTGCGCCGCGCGATCACGAAGCCCATGCCGGGTACGCCCTCGAGACACTTCCCGGACGCCGCGATCAGCGCGTCGAAGGGGACGGTCCGAGCGTCGATGGGGATGGCGCCGAAGGAACTCATCGCATCAACGATCAGGCCGCGGCCGTGATTTGCCACGATCGTCGCGATCGCCGGCAGTGGATTCAGGATCCCGGTACCGGTCTCGCAGTGCACCTGTGCGACATGCGTGATCGAGGGATCCGCCGCCAACGCGGATTCGATGCGCGTGGGGTCGGCCGGCTCTTGCTCGCCATGCGACAGGACGACCGCCTCGCGGCCCAGATAGCCCAGGATCCTCACGATGCGCTTGCAGTAGCTGCCATTGTCCGGAACGAGAACCTTGCCACCCTTTGGAACGAGCGTGCCGAGCGCCGCTTCGACCGCGAAGGTGCCGCTGCCCTGCAGCGGCACACAGACGTGGTCGCTTTGCGCATTGACAATGGAAACGAGATCGCGACACACCGACGCGGTCAGCGCGTTGAAAGCGCCATCCCACGATCCCCAATCCGAGAGCATCGCGGACTTGGTGTGCGCCGAGGTCGTGAGGGGGCCGGGTGTCAGCAGTATCGGGTCGGTCATGGAATCCCCATTTTGGGCATTTAAATCCGCAGCTGGATCAGTGTTCGCCTGGTTTGTTCGGGAGTAGGCGGTTTGCCGCGGCCTTGCGCCGACCAGATGCGGAGTCCTTGAGACGGCTGCGCTGGAGCGCGCCCGCGCGCTCGAGGACGGGGTAAGCCGCCGAACAAAGGTGCGAGTGGACACGCTTGAGATCGCGCAAAATATCCATATCGAGCGAGTACGATTCGATCGTTTCCGGCGTCCCCTCGCGCAAGCGCACCAGATACCGCTCAGCGGCCGCGAATTCCTTCTCACGCAGCTCCGTCTTTGCCGCTATCAGTCGACGGGCGACGTCCATTTCGCCCGACATGAAGATGCCGACCGCAAGTTTCAGGCTGTCGACGACTTGCCGGTGAAATTCAACGAGATCAGCCTCACCCTCCTTGGAGAACGTGATGCCGCGTCTGATTTTCTTGGACGCAAGGTCCATCAGATTCTTGTCGATGATGTCGCCAACATGCTCAAGATTGATTGAGAATGAAACGATCTCCATGGCGCGATAGCCGTCACGGTCGTCCAAACTGTCGCGGGTCATTCGCGTCACGTACAGCTTCACCGCCTCATTGAGGCTGTCGACAGCGTCGTCCATGCGGATGATCTCGGCCACCAGTTTCCGGTCATTGGTCAAAATCGCCGTCATCGCCTGGCGCAGCATCGTCTCAATCAGGTCGCCCATCCTCAGGACCTCGCGCGCGGCGCAGACCAGCGCGACGGCGGGGGCGCCAGCCGCCGATGCGTCGAGATAGATGGGAGTGCCTGGGTCCGTTGCCTTCGCCTGGTCCGGCAGCCAGCGCGTGAGTCGTTGAGCCACCCAATCGAGGGGGCCGATGAACAGGAGCGCGAGCAATATGTTGAAAGCGGTATGAAAATCCGCTGCTAGCCGCGCCGGGTTTGGCTCGTACCGCCGGAGCGTGTCCGCGATTGGATTCAGAAACGGGAGCACGAGCGCGCAACCGACGATGCGCGTCACAAGATTACCGATCGGCAGACGCCGGCTGGCCGGATTCCCCGGTTGGCTGGCCTCGATCAGGGGGTTGAGGGCGCTGCCTAAGTTCGCGCCGAGTACCATGGCGAGCACTGTCGTCGGGGAGATGAGGTGAGCGGCCCCGAGCGACATGACGACCAGCACGACGGCCACGCTGGAGTGCGCAGCCCACGTCATGGCCGCCGCGACAGCCAAGCACAGAATTGGCTGGCTCGTGATCGCACTCAGCAGCGCACGCGCGGCAGGGGAACTTTCCGTCGTAGTCAGAGCGCCGAGAAAGATGTGGAGCGCCAGCAACATCAGACCGATCCCGATCGCGGCACGTCCCAGATCGCGCGTCCGGGTCCGACCACCGCGCTTGAATGCGATCACACCCATCAGCAATAACACCGGCGTGACCACCGCAATATTGAAAGACAAGACCTGTACCACCAGCGTGGTACCGACGTTGGCACCGAGCATGACGGCCAAGGCGGGAACCAGATCCACAGTGCCGGCGGTAACGAAGGAGGCGGCCATCAATCCGGTTGCCGTACTGCTTTGCAACACGGCTGTGACAAATGCGCCTGTTAGAAAAGCGCGAAACCGGTTCTGAAGTGCAATTCCAAGCAGACGCCGCAGATCGGCGCCGAATGCACGGACGACACCGCTATGGACCATGTGCAGTCCCCAGAGAAGCAGTGCGATTCCGCCCATCAGATCGAGAATGACGGTACTGCCCATGTGCTTACCAGGGCAGTGAATAAGTCTTGGTGTTGCAGAAACTCTTCATGGCTTCTAGTACGCCTTCTTTGTAGCCCAAACCCGAGTCCTTGATGCCCCCGAACGGCGTCATCTCGAGCCGGTAGCCCGGGACTTCGCGCACGTTCACGCTGCCGACCTGCAATTCTCGGACGAAGCGGGTGATCAAGTCGATGCGGTTGGTGCAGAGCGAGGACGACAGACCGTAGGCGGTTCCGTTCGCGATGCGAATCGCCTCGTCCACGGTCTTGAAGCGGATCACGGGCGAGACAGGACCGAAGGTCTCGTGGCGCACGACCGTCATGTCGGGTGTGATCCCATCGAGTACGGTCGGTGAGTACAGCGCGCCGCGCCTGACATTGCCCATCAGCAGTCTGGCGCCGCCGGCCACCGCTTGGTCCACGACCGCCTCGAATCGCCGCGCCGATGCTTCATCGATCACCGTGCCCATATCCATCATGGGGTCGAACGGATCGCCGTACTTGACGGCGCGCGTCTTCTCGACGAGCAGTTCGACGAAGCGGTCGGCTACGGTCTCCTGAACGAGCATGCGCTTGACGGCGGTGCAGCGCTGGCCGGAGTTCTTGTAGGATCCGCTCGCCGCCAGTGTTGCTGCTTCGTCGAGATCCGCATCCTCGAGCACGATGATCGGATCGTTCCCGCCCAGTTCAAGCACCTGGCGCTTGTAGACGGCCCTGGCGGCAATGTACTTGCCGATCGACACGCCGCCGGTGAAGGTGACGAGGTCAACGTCCGCGCTCGTCAACAGCTCATCAGCGATTTCGGCCGGGTCGCCCGTCAGCACCGACAGCATTTCTGGCGGTAGCCCTGCCTCATACAGGATGTCTGCGAGCGCAATCGCGGTCAGCGGCGTCTTCTCGCTGGGTTTGAGTACGACACGGTTGTTGGTGGCCACGGCGGGAGCCACTTTGTGGATCACCTGGTTCAGCGGATGGTTGAACGGAGTGATCGCGGTGATTGCGCCGAGCAGCGGCTCCTTCAAGGTATAGACCTTGCGGCTTTTCCCATGCGAGGTGAGATCACACGAGAACACTTCGCCGTCGTCGACCAGGGCCTGGTTGGCGGCGAATAGCAAGACATCCGAGGCACGGCCGACCTCGTAATGCGAGTCCTTAAGACACAGGCCGGACTCCAGCGTGATGAGGTGTGCCAGATCATCGCGTCTTGAAGCGATGATGGCACCCGCTTTCATGAGGATCTGGTAGCGGTCGTGGCGCGTGAGCGCGGAGCGGAAGCTGCGGGCAATCCGCAGGGCTCGCTTGACATCGCCGGGGGTGGCCTTCGGAACGGTACCGGCCAGCTCGCCGCTGTAGGGATGGCGAATCTCAATGACCCGGTCATGCGAGACTTTCTCGCCCGCGATGCGCAGCGACTCACGAATCGGTTCGCGCGGTCGGGAATGGGTGACGCTGGCGGACATTGAACGCTGCTACGAGGCGCGAGGCGCGAGGTTCAGACCCAGGTCGAACGCATCGAAGTTGCGCCAGCGACGCGATTCAGGCTGGTTGCCCACGCTGCGATTGACGAGCAGCGGTACTTTCTGCTCCGACGTACCGCCGTGCGAGCGCAGCGGTACGTCGAGCCCAGACAGATCGTGCCGATCGCGGCTGGTGCCAATCACCGTGTCCAGTCGTGACACGACCACGAGATCGCCGATACGGTCCGCCGGCAGCTCGAACCGCGCGGCGGCTTCGCTGCGCCCCAGCACCGACTCGATTCCGGGAAGCGCCGCGATCCGTTCGACAATCGCGCGCTGGGCCACGGCTGCGGGGAGGTACACGAGGGCGAAGGATCCGAGCGCACCGTGGTGCACGACATACGGGTCGGTGATCGGCAGGATCACCCGTGCCTCGCCTTTGCCGATCCAGGCGTCGAGAGTGTCCTGCAGGTAAATCACGTTGGGCCGGCCGTCCGCATCATGTTTGGCGTTCATGCCGTGATCGGCGGTGAGGACAATCGTGGCGTTAAGTTGGTCGAGTCGCGCGAGATTCCGGTCGATCATCGCGTAGAAATCGTTGGCCGCCGGCGTGCCGGGGGCAGCTTTGTGCTGGATATAGTCGGTCGTGGACAAGTACATCAGGTCGGGCCGCTCGCGCTCCATCAGCTTGACGGCTGCGACCATGACGAATTCCGATAGCGCCGCGCTGTATACGGATGGCAGAGGCATGCCGACGAGGTCGAGCACCTTCTGTATGCCGTTCTCGGCCAAGGTGACTTGGTCGGCCTTCTCGGAGGAGAAGCAAATGCCCTGCATCCCGTGACCCAAGAGTTTGCGCAGCTTGTCCTTCGCGGTGATCACCGCGACTTTTGCGCCGGCTTGTGAAAATGCCGCGAGGATCGTTCCGACTCGCAGATGGCGCGGATCATTCATCATGACTTCTTCGCCACGCTCGGAATCGAAGAAATAGTTGCCGCATATCCCGTGCACCGCGGGCGGCACACCGGTCACGATCGACAAATTGTTGGGGTTGGTGAAGCTCGGCATGACGCAGTCGGCGATGATCGAGGTCCCGGCGCCGGCGAGCAGTCGGCCGAGAAAGGGCGCCGCTCCGGCCGCCACGGCGGCCGTGATGTACTCGAACTGACAGCCGTCGACGCACACCACGACTAGCGGACGGTCCATCCAGCGGTAGTGCCGGCCGTTTACAGCGATGTCGGTTGACAGGTTCTGTACTCCCGTGGGAGCCGCGGCCGGTAGCGGTCTGCGGCAGTGATCGAGGATCATTTCGCACCGATGGCGGCCGCCTTGTGCATTCGGGCGCGACTGGCTGCCGCATGTTGGCGCAACAAACGGTCGGTCCGGGCGCCATCACGTGCGGCGACGGCCTTCACGACAGCTCTGTGCTCGGTGTTGGAAACCGCGAACCCACCGCCGTCCTGCAGCCCGCGAAGGCGAAACCGCAGCAGCTCCTTCGTCAGCACTCGGTAACTCTCGGTCAGGCGGCCATTACCCGCGAACTCAACCAACATGTCGTGAAACTTCAAATTCAGCGCATGGTAGCACTTGTCAGCAGATGCATGCGCGGCAGTCACGTAAACGATCGGCCGTCGAGATCGAAGCGCAGGGCGCGCACGGGTCTGAAATTGGTCACTTCATCAAGCCGCGCAGCGGTCCCAGGAATTTCTCGTAATTTCTCCAGCGCCCCACGGATGCCGCATTGAGTTTTTGCCGAACCTGCCATTTGCTGGTAGTGATCACGACGCGATCCGTCCGATGAAAATCTAGGCACCTGGCATCCCAGGGCAGACCCACGAAGTCCAGCATCCGGCGGGTCCAGCCCTCCTGATCGTCGATCAGCGCCTCATAAGGAATCTCCAGCAGCGTCGTCGCGGGAAGCACGGCACGCCAGTGATCGGTGATGCGGATGTATTCGCCGTAGTAGTGCGCCAGATTGTCAAAATCATTGGCGTAGGGGCCCATATTAAAAAAATTCTGAAAATAGATCGACAAACAGGTATCGATGGGATGGCGTTGCATGTGAATGATTCGGGCCTGCGGGAGCGCGGCGTGGATCAGTCCCGCATATAAGAAATTGGCGGGCATTTTGTCGATCACCCGCAGCGCACCGCCCGATAGGGCGGCCAGGCGATCTAGGTAATCGCGTGCCATGCCCGCTATGAGACTCGCAGCGGCGGGGCTTTTGAGCCCTGCCGCTTGGAACTCGGCGAAGGCGGAACCCCAGAAGGTCAACTCCCCGGCGCCATATGCTGCCGGGTGGGAGGCTAGGATTTGCTCGGTCAGCGTGGTTCCCGATCGCGGCATGCCGATGATGAAGACCGCGCGCTCCGAGTTAGCGACGCCGGCCTGAAGCTGGCGTATGAACGCCGCATCGAAGTTTGAGATGATCTCATCGACGCGTCGAGTCAGTTTCGCCGGATCGTACTTTGATCCATAGCGCTTAGTCAGTTCGTTCGCTTGCCGATATTCACTGAAGGCGTTCTCATATTGCCGCAGGTCGTCGAAGTATTTACCGCGCGCATAGCGCAGACTGATTTCGTGTCGCAGCGGCAGCCGCTTTGCAAGCAAAGCTTCGACGCCTTTGAGCCAGGCGCTATCGTCGCTCGTCATTTTGCGATGGGTCGCGATGCTGAAAAACGCGAACGGGAAATCCGGATCGATGGCGATCGCTCGCTGGAATAATTCCTCGGCGTCGGAAAACCGGCCCCGGTCGGCGCGCAGTTCACCGAGCAGAGACAGCGCGTCGACGTAGTTCGGGTCGATTGCGAGTGCGGCCCGGCAGCTTGCTTCCGCATCGGCTGCACGCCCCAGAAGACGCAGCGCCGTACCAAGGCTCAAATGGGCGAGCGCATATCGAGGCTCGAGCGCTAGAGCGTGGGTGTAACAGGCCACGGCCTCGTCGAACCGTCGCAACTCAATTAGCGCGTGTCCCAGGTTGCAGTGGCTTGCGGCGTGCCCCGGCTCAAGCTCGATGGCGCGCGAGTAGAGGGATGCGGCTTCCGGAAGTTCACCCAGATCGCGCAGCACGTTCCCGAGGTTGTTCAGCGCCTCCGCGTAGTCGGCGTCCAGCGTCAATGCCCGCCGGAAGCTCGCTACGGCCTCCTCGAGATGCCCCAGCGCCGCCAGGATGAGCCCGAGGTTATTGTGCGCGACGCTCAAAGTCGGGTCGAGCGCGATCGTCCGCCGGGTGCTGTTCATGGCCTCCTGCAATCGCCCGAGTTGCCGAAGCGCGTTGCCCAGATTGCAGTGTATTTGCGCATCGTCCGCCTTGATCTCGACCGCAAGCCGATAACTGCCAACAGCCTCGTCATATTGGCCGAGTTCGAGAAACGTGTTGCCCAGATTGTTTTGCGCCTCGACCAGGCGGGGCTCAAGCTGCAAGGCGCGTTGGTAGAGTGGAACCGCTGCGGCCGCTCGCCGGAGTGCTCTCAGGGCGTTGGCGGCATCGAGGAGTGCATCCACGTCGTGCGGTTGGATGGCAAGCGCCCGACCCAAGCTCACCAAGCTTTCCGCCCACTGCCCGCGATCGTGCAAGGCGGCGCCCAGATTGCGGTGGGCTTCGGCGTCGTGCGGCATCAGCTCTGTCGTTCTGCGCAACGCCTGCAACGCGTCTTTGCCTTGCCGCACGAGCGCCACACTGAGGATCTTCCACAGCGTCCCGAGGTCGGGATGCATGGTCAGCAGCGCACGCGCTTTGTGTTCCGCCTCATTCAAATGGCCCTGATTCACCAGCCCGACCAGTGCGCCGATCTGGTGCGAATCCAGAATTTCGGGGGGCGGTGCCGCGGCGGGCGGAAGGCCGCAGCAGCGTTTGTATTTTTTCCCGCTACCGCAGGGGCACGGATCGTTTCGACCCGCTTGCATGCTCGCCCTATTCATCGCGGTAGCGATTCAGGGCGTCGCCGAGGGCATTTTTGAGCGGCTGGAGCCACGGCTCGAAATGTTTCCACTGATCGAGTCCCTCGCGAAAAATGGCCTGGCGAACCTGCTCCGAACTCGCCGTGCGCACGCTGCGCTCGGTCTTGTGGAATTCGATGCACCGGGGTTCATACTTAAGCCCGCAGAAATCGAGAATCCGCCGCACGCTGTCCTCGAGATCATCGACCACATCCGCATGATGTATTTGAAGAACGCGGCCTGGGAGCACGCGATCCCAGTGCCGCATCAGCTCCAGGTACGTCCGGTAATAACGCGCGATATCCTCGATGCCGTAGCTGAACTCTTGGCCCTGGGCAAACAGCTGCTTCAGATTACTGAAACAGCAGGCCATCGGTTCACGCCGCGCGTCGATGATGCGGGCATTCGGCAGCATCAGGTGAATGAGCCCGACGTGCCGGAAATTGTTCGGCATCTTGTCGATGAAGAAGGGCTTGCCGGTGCGGTAGATGCGGGTGCCGGCAAGATACTCCTCGCCGAGCTTCAGAAAATCCTCAGGTTCCAACTCCGCAAGTATTCGCGGGTAGCGGGGATTGTTCAGATCCGGATCCCGGCCCCGAAGTTTTGCGACGATCTGCTGGATGTTGGCGAGTTCCTGAGTGCCCTCGACTTCGGAGTGCGAGGCGAGGATCTGTTCGAGCAGAGTCGACCCCGAGCGCGGCAATCCCACGATGAATATGGGCGACCCGTCCGGCGTGCCCACGCCTGGTCGCGCGGCGAAGAATTCCCGGGTGCAGACCTCGATCTGCTGGCGGGTATTGTTCTCGATGATTTCGGCGCGATACTTGCTTTCATGTCGCTTCAGCGCATTGCCCAGTTCGTAATAGCGGAAGGATTCCGCAAATTCACCCCGGTCCTCCAGCGCCTTGCCGAGCGCGAAACACAGGTGATAACGATCGACGAGCGCGGTCGTCGGCGAGGATTCCGCGGCGCGCATCCGGGCCATCTCCTCATCCGTGAACCGGTAGGTTTTGAGGTTGGCGAGACTCCAATAGGCGTCGCCGAAGTTCGGCCGGCAGGCTGCGGCCCTCCGATAGGATTCGATGGCTTCCTGACGCTGGCCCAGAGTCTTCTGCGCATGGGCGATCGACAGATGCAGATCGGCATTCTCCGGCGTCCCGAGGAGCAGTTCTCGGTAGAGTCCGATGGCCCGTTCGTGTTCACCGAGTCCGACGCAACTCGTGGCATAGAGTGTCTTCACCAGGCGGTTTTCGGGCTCCTCCGCGAGAAGCCGATCGAGCTCCCGACGCGCCTGGTCGTACTTGTGAAGTTCGACGAGCACTGCCGCGTATTCCCGGCGGGCAACGCGATAGCCGGGTGCGAGCTCGAGCACTGCCGCCAACAGCAGTTGCGCATCGTCGAACACCTTGCGCGCGATGCCGATACGGGCGAGCAATCGCATGGCTTCCACATGATTGCCGTGCTCCAACAGATAGGCGCGTATCAACGGCTCGGCTGCGTCCAGGTCGCCATCCTCGAATAATCCGGTTGCGGTCACGACCTCGCGCGGGAGATTGCGGAGGGTCGCCACATGGCTAGCCGCCATGGCGGCGTTGTCGGCCTGCCCCGTCATGCGATAAAGTCCGTCGAGCATGCGCCAACTGGCCGGCAGCGCGTGATTGATGTTCACCGCGCGGAGAAATGCCTCGATGGCCTGCGGCGCCTGTTTCTTAAAGACATAACAGTGTCCGCGCTCCTCATAAAGACGGCTGAAGCGCGGATGATGCCGCTCCAGGGTATCGAGCGTGTTCAGGGCGTCGGGGATTCGGCCCAGATATCGTTGGGCAATGGCCACAAACAGCAGCACATCGCGGTGGTCGGCAGCTCCTGCGAGCAGCGCTTCACCCGCGGCCAGCGTCTCGGCAAACTTCTGCTCTCTTAGTAGCGCGCGTATCCGGGATACTTCGGAAGCAATCGTCGATGCGGCCGTTTTCGCGTCCGTGGAATCCATAAGCGTTCATGAAAAAAAAGGGCGGACAAATGTCCGCCCTTGATTCTACTGCAACCGCCCGCAGCCGGTCGCTTTTGGGTCTGCTTCTAGCCGATCAGAACTTATATCCAACCTGCAGGGTCACCACACGCGGACGCAGCGGCACCGCCGACTCGATGAACTGAGCGGAGGAGGTATTGGTACTGGCACCGACATTCGTGATGTTGCTGCCCATGGCCTGCACCGTCCAGGCGTCCTTGGCCACGCCGAGCGCCGCATCATAGGTCGTGTATCCCGGCATCGTGTATTGACACAAGGTGGTGGTCGGCACAGGACTACAAAACGAGGAGGTGCCGCCCGGGAAACTGGCCGGCTCGTTGCGCATGCCGGCAATATGGTTGGCGCCCAGCATCGCGAACGGCTTGTAGTCGCCCATGGTCCAGTCATAACGCGCGCGCAGGTTGAACTCCAGCGGCGGCGAGAACGGCGGAGAGGTGTCGAGTACGCCGTACGGGTTCGTATAGGGCAGACCGTTGATCTGGGTGATGCAGCTACCGATCGGCGTCGGGTTGCCCGGCTTCACGCGATTGCTCGACAAACACGGCGCGTTGGTCTGGTTGGTGCTGTTCCACGAACTCGATCCCTGAACGGTGAGCCCTTCGACCACGCGGGCGACCACCTGAAGCTCGACGCCTTTGACCTCGTAGGTCGGGCCGTTGACCACGAAGGTCGTGTTGCCGAGGTGTACCGGGTCGAACAACGACAACTGAACGTCGCTCCAACCCATCTTGTACACGGACGCGTTGACCTGGATTCGGTGGTCGAGGAATTCGCTCTTGATGCCGATTTCGTTGTTGAGCAGGTTGTCTGACCCGTAACCGGCCGGCTTGTTGTACTGATCGGTCGCTTTAACCCCTTTGAGGTAAGGCGCCTCCCCTGCAAGCGAGGGGATAAGATTGGCACTTGACGTTCGATTGAAGCCACCCGGACGGAAACCCTGCGACCAGGTGTAGTACGCCATGATGTCGTGAGTCACGTGCCAGGTCAGGTTGGCGCGGCTCTTGAAGCCGCTTTCGGTCTTGTTCAAGTTGATGCCGAAGCCGCAATTGCCCGCTTTGATGCAGGCCCCGTTGGGTATGTTGTTCGCGGCAGTGGAGGTGTAGAACTCCGAACCCTGTTCGAACTCGTCGTAGTGGAAGTAGCGGGTTCCACCGGTCAGGGTCAGTACTTTCGGGAGGATATCGAAATCGACGGAGGTGAAAAACGCGGTCTGCCGGTAACCGCGCTGCACGTCTTCGCCGAATGCGGTGTTTGAGTTCACGCGAAGGCTTGGATCGGTCGCGTAGCTGCCGGGAATGGGTCCGACGGCGGACACGCACCCTGGACC
>Ga0207927_1000588_pt1 | contig 15436 bp, 14 predicted proteins | sample NGESurdeep072012_2_FD_184456 | JGI IMG/M metagenome (GOLD analysis project Ga0207927, IMG submission 184456) | Arctic peat soil microbial communities from Barrow, Alaska - NGEE Surface sample 210-2 deep-072012 (SPAdes) | ecosystem: Environmental > Terrestrial > Soil > Wetlands > Peat ... | reverse complement strand
GTCGCCCTTTTTCATCTTCACGATCCAGCCGAGATTCGCCTCCCACGGCGTCGTCGTGTCGTCGATGTCGTTGCCGTAGAGCGCGAGCGTGGCCTCGAGGCGCAGCGTGTCGCGCGCTCCGAGCCCCGCGGGAATGACGCCGTGAGGCCGGCCCGCCTCGAGGATCGCATCCCAGACGTCGCCCGCTCGGTTGGGATGCAGGTAGACCTCGAAGCCGTCCTCTCCGGTGTAGCCCGTGCGCGAGACGAGCGCGGTCACGCCCGCGACGTGTCCCGTCACGAAGCGGTAGTAGCCCAGGTCCGCGAGCTTCACGTCCGTTAACGGCTGGAGGACGCGCTCGGCGAAGGGCCCCTGGAGCGAGAGCTGCGCCCAGATCGCCGACTCGTCCTCGACCGCCGCGCCCGGTGACTCCTGCCGCTTCGCCCACTCGACGTCCTTCGGCGTGTTCGACGCGTTCACGACGAGGAGGTAGTCGTCCGGAGCGATCCGATACGTGAGAAGGTCGTCGACGAACGTGCCCTGCTCGGTGAGGAAGGCCGAGTACTGGGCCTTGCCGTCGTCGAGCGCCGCGACGTCGTTGCACGTGAGGCGCTGCACCGTCTCGAGCGCTTTCGGCCCGCGCACCCGAATCTCGCCCATGTGCGACACGTCGAAGAGGCCGGCGTGCGTTCGCACGGCGCGGTGCTCGTCAGCGAGACCGGAATACTCGACGGGCATGTCCCACCCGCCGAACGGCACCATCTTTCCGCCGAGAGCCCGGTGTCTCTCCCAAAGGGGCGTGCGCTTGAGCGACGAGGGGGGGGTAGTCATCGCCGCGCGGGACGATACGGTAGCCTCCCCGCCCCGTCAACAGAACCGATGCATCGGGACGCGGCGATAATCCCTCGATGGTCCGGCCTCTCGAAAGCGACGCCGCCACCCTCGCCGGCGCGCGGCCGCGGAGGCGTTTCGCGGCGGGAGACGAGCTCCGCGACACGGCGGCGGGCTCGCTTCACCTCTTTCTCGCGGGCCGTGCGACGCTGCTCGCCGAGACCCCGTTCGGGCCGCATCCCGTCGCCCACCTCGCGGCGCCCGTGCTTCTCGACCTGCGCGTGCCGTTCGGCGGTTCGCCGGGCGTGGCGCGCGTCGCGCCCGAGCCCGGCAGCGTGGCCGCGTGGTTTTCCGCCGACGAGGCTCGCGCGCTTCTCTTCGACCCGGGCCCTTTGGGCGGCGCCTTCCGCAGGCTCGCGCTGGTGAGCCTCACGGTCGCGCTCCGCGAGACGAACGCCGCCCTCGCCGGCTTCTTCGACGGAATCTCGGCGCCTGCTCCTCACTCACGCGCGGCGAAGACCGGCACGATCGAGGAGGGCCCTATCGACCCGGCACGCGCGAGCGACCTGTTCGAGACGGCGGGCCTCGACCCGGCGCTCCTGCCCGCGCTCGGCCTCGTCGCGCGCACCGTCCTTCCGGGCGCCGCTCTTCTCTTGGCGGGCGAGCGGGGGGAAGAGGCGTTTCTCGTCGCCGAGGGGAGGCTCCGCGTTTCGCTCGAGATCGCGGGGGGAGAAGAAGCCCTCGCGATCCTCGGGCGCGGCGAGATCGCGGGTGAGATGGCGCTCGTGGACGACGCGCCGCGGTCGGCCGACGTCTACGCGCACGGCGGCCCCGCCGTCGTCTACGTCCTGACGCGCGCGGTGTTCCGCGAGCATCTGGCTTCGGGCGCGCCCGAGGGCGCCGCGCTTCTCGCCGGCGTCGCGCTGATCCTGACGCGGCGGCTCGAAGAGGCGATCAAGAAGGCCGCGGGCTTTCGCATCCTGGCGGGCCCGAGCTGACCCGGCTTACATCTTCTTGAGCTTTTCCTTGATGTTCGCGCGAACCTCTCCGGCCGCGGGGCCCACGAGAATTCGCAGCGACTTCGACTGGTATCCGGGCGCGGCCAAGAGAACCTCGTAAACCGCCATGTCCGCGAACTGAAGGTCTTCCTTCGCGAACTTCGACGCGGGTCCCACCTCGCGCCCGTTCACCGAGACAATCGCCTCGGGCGGCTCGACGTTGAAAACGGCGTCGCGCACGGTTCTGTAGTTCGGGCGCTTGAGCTTTCCCTCGGAGAGCCAGGCGGGGCCCGTGGGGCCGTCGGGCGTCCCCTTTTCGAGCTTACGGTCGATCGTCACCTTGTCGTCCGTGGCCGTCGATCGCACGATGAGGTCCACGCGCAGGTCGCGATAGTCCGGCGCGCACAGGCGAACCCGGTGGGTGCCCTCGAGGTTGAACGCGAGGAGCGAACCGCCGCCCCCATCGTCCCAGTCGTCGGAGATGCCGATGTACCGCCCGTCGAGATAGACGCGAGCCTGGCTCGGCGAGACGTCGATCTTGAGAAACCGGCGGACCGTGACCGTGAGGTCGGCGGGCTTCTGCGCGGGCGCTTTCGGCGCCGTGGGAACGGCGGCCGCCGCGGTCGCTGCCTCGGGCTCGGCCGTGGGCTTGACGCGGGCTTTCTTCGTGGGCGCGACGGTCGGCGAAGCGTCGCGGGCCGGCGTCTCGACGACCGCCACCGCCGGCCCTGCGGTCGAAGCACCGCTCGCGCCGGGCGCCTTCGAGACCGGCGGCGGCTGGGTCGGAAGCGGTGCCGGGACGGAAGCGGCGGGCAACGAGGTCGGAACGGGCGGAAGCTCGCCGACCTCTTTTTCACTCTTTTTCGAGAGCGCGAGCACGGCGAGCACGACGACGGCGATCGCGAGAAGGCCGCCCCCCAGAAAGAAAGACGAGATCCTTTTCTTTGTCAGGGTGGGGGGCGGCACCGCGGCGCCGGCGCCTTTCGCCATCACCTCGCCCATGCGGCGGCCGGTCGTGATCGTGGGCGATTCCGAGTCCGCGACGGGTGTGGCGGCGGCCGGCATCGGCGGCCGGGCAGGAACCGCGGTGGAGCCCGCGTCCTCCGGCAGACTCCCGACGGGCGGCGAAACCCTGACCGCCGCCGTGGGCGCCATCGAGGCGGGAGTCGCCGGCACCGCGAGAGGCGCTACCGGCGGGGGTGCGCCTGGCGAGGACCGCACGCGCTTGACCTTGCTCTCCGAAAGGCCCGCGGTGGAGCCGACCGGCGAGAAGCCCAGAATCTCGCGCAGGTCGTCGGCCAGCTCTCCCGCGTCGGAATAGCGGTTCGCGCGATCCTTCGCGAGACACTTCCTGATGATGTCTTTCATGCCCTCGGGCACTTCGTTCGTCACCAACCCTGGATCCATCGGCTCCTCGTGAAGGATCTGGTAGACGAGCGTCGTGAGGGTGTCGGCCGGGAAGGGCTTGCGCAGAGTGAGCGCCTGATAGAGGACGATGCCGAGGGAAAAAATGTCGGTTCTCGCGTCCAGCTTCTCGCCCTTGATCTGCTCGGGAGACATGTAGGCGGGCGAGCCCACCATCTGGCCGGTCGACGTGAGGTCCGTGTCGCCGGTCAGAAGCTTGCCGATCCCGAAGTCCGTGACTTTCGCCGAGAGCGTCGGCGAGAGGAGGATGTTCGCGGGCTTCACGTCGCGGTGAAGGACCCCGCGCTCGTGCGCGTGCGCCAGCGCCTCGGCCACCTCGGCGACGACGCGGATGCGGTCGCGCAACGGAAAGCCCGCGGCGTCGGAAAGCCGTTGCGCGAAGCTTCCGCCCTGAACGAGCTCCATGGCGAGGAAGAGCGTGCCCTGATCCTCGCCCACGTCGAAGACCGTCACGATGTGCGGGTGCTGGAGACGCCCCGAGATGCGTGCCTCCTTCAGGAACCGCGCTTTCGCCTCGTCGACGCCGAAGCTTTTCTCGCCCGTGTCGAACCGGATGGTCTTCAGGGCGAGCTCGCGCTCGATCTGGGGGTCGCGGGCCAGGTAGACGACGCCCATGGCGCCGCGGCCAAGCGTGCGCAGGATGACGTACCGGCCGATCTGTTCAGGGCTCAAACGTCGACGAGCTCCACGGGGATTCTACCCAACGTCTCCCGGCCCTCCCTCGCCCTCGGGCGGAACGTCCCGTGGCCCCTCGTCCGTTTGCAGATCGGAAGGGGTGCCCGGGTCCTTCGCGAACGCCCTCTCGCGCTTCGCGAGCTCGGCCCGGGCTTCGCCCGCCCGCGCCGCGGGTACCGCGACCTCGATCGGGGAGAGATCTTCGCTTTCTGTCGGCGTCTGATGGAAGCTCCGGTCCACGACGCGCGCCGGGATTCCCCGGCTCTGAAGAAACCCCGCGACGAGCGCCGCCTCCGACTCGTTCGCGGCGGGCGCGACGCCTTCCCAGTGCTCCTCGTTAATCGTGTCCTCGGACATGGCGACCTCCTGCTCTTGGTTCTCGGTGCTCAGGGTACGACGCGGAGGTTTCCGGCGCGAACGGCGGTGGCCGGGAGGAAGCGCCCCACGACGGCCGCTGCCGTGTCCCCGCTTGCGTGGAGGGACGCGACGAGCGCGGAGGCGAAGGGGGCCGGCACCGCGAAGAGCAGGCCGCCCGACGTCTGCGCGTCGGCGAGAAGGAGAAGGTCGGCCTCGGAGACGCCCGGCGCGATCTCGAGTACGGGCCGCGCCGCGGCGAGATTGCGGCGGCTGCCGTCGGGCGCGACCCCGGCCGCCGCGAGCCGGCGCGCGCCGGGCAGGACGGGAACGGCGGAGACCGAGACCTCGGCCGAGACGCCGCCCGAGCCGAGCATCTCCTTGAGGTGACCGAGAAGCCCGTAGCCCGTCACGTCCGTGGAGGCCGAGATCGTGAAGGCGTCGGCCGCGCGCGCGGCCGAGCGGTTCAGCCGCGTCATCAAGGCGATCGCGGCGCGCTCCTCTTCCTCCGACGGCCCGGAGCTCTTCTTGAGTGTGGAGAAGAACGAGCTTTCCCTGAGGACCTGGGCCCTCAGCGCCGACGTCAGGATTCCCGTTCCGACCGCTTTCGTGAGGACGAGAGCGTCTCCCGCCCTCGCACCCACGTTGCGGCGCAGGCGGGAAAGGCGCACGCGGCCCGTGACCGCCATGCCGTAGACCGGCACGTCGAAATCGGTGGAGTGCCCTCCGAGGACGGGGACTCCGGCGTCGCGCGCCACCTCGGCGCCGCCGCGGAGGATCTCGCCGAGCACCTCGAGCGGGAGCGCCTTCACCGGAAAGCCCACGAGGTTGAGCGCGAACAGCGCCTCGCCTCCCATCGCATAGATGTCCGAGAGAGCGTTCGCCGCCGCGATGCGCCCGAAGTCGAACGGAGAATCCACGACCGGCGTGAAGAAGTCCGTCGTGGCGAGCAGCGTCTCGGGGTCGGGGTCGTCGGAGGCACCGAGGCGGAACACGGCAGCGTCGTCGGACGAGTCGTATCCGACGAGAGCACGCGGGTCGTGAGCCCGCGGCAGCGCACCCAGCAGCTTCACCAGGTCAGACTGACCCAGCTTGCAGGCTCAACCCGCCGACGACGCGAACGTCAGGATCGACGGATGAGGCTTGATTGCCTTCTCCATGGGGCGAGTGTACTCAACCGCTGCGGCGTCACACCACGCGCGACGCTCACACACCCTTCTAAGAAATCCTAATCCGAATCCGAAAGCAGAATCGAATTCCGAATCCGAAAAGCCTACAGGTCGCCGGCCGTGAACGACGCGCCGAGCTGGCGGAGGGCCATGTTCGTCGCGACTCCGGCGAGAGCGCCCACGATGACGCGCCCCCGGTAGCGGCCCACGATGAACCCCACGGCCGCCGCGCCCACGAGGCACGCCAGCGGGTGGCGCTCCACGGTCTCGAGAGCCGCCCTCTTCCAGTCGATGTCCTTCGGGAAGAAGTCGAAGGGCTCTCCGGGCCGGCCGACCGGGCCCTGGGGCGAGGCGCCGTGGGGCGCCGGAGGGCGAACCGCGGCGTCGTCCATCAGTCGTCTCTCCGGCGGAGAAGCAGACCGAGCGCGAAGCCCACGCCGAGCGCGATCGCGACCGACTTGCCCGGGTTGTCCCTCACGTAGTTCTTCACGCCCGTCTGCACGTCTTCCCAGTCCGTATCGGCGAGCTTGTCCCTCAGCGCCCCCGCGCGTGCCTTCACGTTCCCGGCGACCTCACCCACGCGCTCACGCAGGCGGCCAGCCTTTTCACCCACCGATTCGCGTGTCGCGTCGATCTTCTGCTCGACGGCTCTTGCGGCGTCTTCGACGGTGCTGTTTGCCATGGTCCGACCTCCTCGGGCCGGCGATCTTGTCACAGCCCGCGCGCCAGGGGAAGGTACGATGGACGCGCGATGCGTTCCTCGACGGCGCCGGTGCGCCTCGCCGGCCGGGAGCTCCACCGGGTTCCACCCCTCGCGCGCGCGATCCTGGTGGGGACCGCGCGGCGATTCCTCGACGCGCGCGGCTTCGACCTCGCGGCGAGCCTCGCCTACTCGGCCCTGCTCACGCTCGTGCCTCTCGTCGCGTGCGTGACGATCCTCACGTCGACCTTTTTCGGCCAGTCGGGCACCGGCCTGTACCGCCTGCTTCGCTTTCTTCCGGGGGCGGGGCGCGATTTCGTGACGGATCTGCAGGCGTTCAGCGTCAAAGCGACGTCCGTGTCGGGCACGGCGACGCTCTTTTTCCTCGCGACGTCGCTTCGCACGTTCTTCCTCGTCGAGAGCGCCGTCCGGGCCCTTTGGGGCTCCACACTGACTCCGCGCAGGCCCCTCCGCCGGCTGGGCACGGCCCTCTCGGTCATGATCCTCGGACCCATCGCGCTCGGCGTCCTGACGTCGATTCTTCTCGAGAGCGGCGCGCCGCTCGGCGATTTCCGGCCCCTCGGGTCGCTCATGTCGTTCGGCTTGCTCGCCTACCTCTACCGGAAGCTCCCGGGCTCGTATGTGCGGTGGGCACCGGCGGCGATCGCGGCCTTCCTCGTGAGCGCCTCGCTCACGCTCCTGCGCGTCGGCTTCGCGCGCGGCGTCGCGCAACTCACGTCTCTCAATCAGACTTACGGCTCGCTTTCGGCGATCGTCATCTTCGTGATCGCGATCGGCATCATGACGACGCTCTTTCTCGGGGGAGTCTCCCTGGCCCACGCGATCCAGTACCGGGACGAGTTCCTCGATCACGACACGCTCCCCGAGCGCACCGAGGAGGGCGGCCGTCTCTACGTCGCGGTGCGCCTCCTGCTGGTGATGGCGACCGCGTGGAAGAACGACCGCGCAACGCGTACGCGCGCGGGTCTCGCGGCCGAGATCGGCCGGCCCGAGGAGCAGGTCGCGCAGCTCGTCGAGGAGCTCCTGTACGAGGGCCTTCTCACGTCCGACCCCGGAGGGAATCTCGCGCTCGCGCGTGCGCCCGAGACGATTTCGCTCTACGCCGTCGCCCGCGCGATCGGTGAGTCGGCGCTCCGGGCGGTGCCCTCGGGCCATGACGCGGCCGCTCAGACGTTGCACCGGGTCTTCGCGAAGGCGAATCGGGAAGAGAGAGCCGTGCTGCAGGGGACGAGCCTCAGGGATCTTCTTCGCGGGTCCGACGCGGAGGAGAATCTGCTCGCCGAAGGGCTCACGACCGTCCGATGAAGAAGCTTCTCGTCTTTTCCGCCGTCCTCGTCGGCCTCCTCCTCCTCGTCACCATGGCGGGCGCGGGAATGAAGGCGACGCATGTCGCGAAGGCCTCGCGACTCTATGCGGCGCCGCCCGAGCGTGTCTGGACCGCGCTCCTTTCCATCCGCCAGCTCCCGCTCGACCGCTCGGACCTCGCCAACATGGAAAGCCCGATCGAGAAAAATCGCGTGCCCGCCTCGCTGGAGATTCTCGGCTCGCCGATCCGTATCGAAGCTCCGACGCAGCGGCCGCCTGTCGAGCTCGTCGTGAAGACGGTCGAGCCCGGCCTCGCGTATTCCGGCACGTGGACGATCGTCCTCACGCCCGAGGACGACAAGACGCGCGTCACGATCGTCGAAGAGGCCACCATCCGTTCGCGAGCGCTCCGTTTTTTCGTCAGAACCATTCTCGGCGACGACGTTCTCCTCGAGGGGATCTTCCGCGCGGTCAAGCGCAAGCTCTCCGAGGGGCCCCGCACGTTGGGGGGCTGACACGCGCGGCCAGTACCCCGTAACGGGAATAACGATAGTGGCGCGCCTGGCGCTCGCGAGGCGAGTTCAAGGCGCGCCGAGGAGAGCGGAGTTGGCTCTCCTTCGACGAGGCGCAACGCCGAAATCGCCCGCGATCGCCCGGCGCCCAACGGGTTCGGGCGGCGCGGGGCCATCTGCTTTGTTGCCGCTCCTTCGAGGTCGGACGGCCACGTTCGTCGCGGCGCCTCGCATCTGGCCCCGCGGCGCTCCGAACGCCGCTATCGCTATTCCCGTTACGGGGTACAGGTTTGACGGCCTGCCGGCTTCCCGCTAATCTCCGCGCCTCTCCGGGTGGGTGGGGCTGTAGCTCAGTTTGGGAGAGCGCCTGAATCGCACTCAGGAGGTCGACGGTTCGATCCCGTTCAGCTCCACCACTTTACAAAGCTCTCAGGGTCCGCGGTACAGCGATTCGGCATGTAAGCCCGCAGGCTCTGCCGGCGTGGCAATATCAGTTCTGATATAGTCCTTCCATGGCGAAGGCGCTTCGGATTCTCCACGGCGAAATCAGGACGCCGCCGATGTCCGTCGAAACCAGGAGGGAGACCGGATTCCTCCTGCGGCAGCTTCAGGAGGGCATCGCGCTCTCACTGCCGGCATCGCGGCCAATGCCGGAGATCGAGAGCGGATGTCACGAGCTGAGGGTCAAGGACGAGGGTCATGAATGGAGGGTCGCCTACGCGGTCGAACGGGACGCGATCCTGATCCTCGAGGTGTTCGAGAAGGGCTCGAAGAAGACCCCGAAACAGGTCAAGGAAGTCTGTCGCAAGCGCGTCCGCGGATACCGACGATTGGTCCGGGAGGAAAAATGAGCGAAAGCAAGGAAGCCAGGAAGGCCGCCCGACTCGAGAGCGCTGGCTGGAAGACCGTCACCGTTCAGGACTTTCTCGGCCTCTCGGACGACGACATGGCCATCATCGAGGTGAAGGTAGCTCTCGCGAAGCGGCTCCGGGCACAGAGAACGCGCGCGGGGTTGAGCCAGGTCGAGGTGGCGAAGATCGTCCGATCGAGCCAGCCGCGAGTCGCGAAGATGGAAGCCGCCGACAAGACCGTTTCCATCGACCTTCTCGTGAAGGCGCTCGTGAAGACCGGCGTCTCGGTCCAGGAGATCGGCAGGTCGCTCGAGAAGATCGTGACCCCGAAAGAGAAACCGAGCCGCGCGCAGAGACTCGCCCACGCTTGACGTCGTGCGGGGGCCGTGCCCCGCGAAATCCCCGGTGCTTTTCCACGCTCTCGGGGCGCGGCGCGCCCCCGCGGAGCGAAGCGCAGCGGGGAAATGAAAGGCCGGGGACGGTAATAGGCCATTACCGGCCAGCGGCCACGCGCGCGAGCGCGTGGATGCAGCGCGCGTGACGGGCAGGGGAACGTGGGGCCCCGCCCGGCGCGCGCGCTGCAGAGCGCCCGGCACCAACGCCCCGCACGCCGGAGCTCGCCGCGCGCGGGGGCGGATGGTGCGCCGGGTACGCCGAGAGGAAAGCCGATCAGGGCACCGCAGTCGAGTGGCGCGGGCGCAGCCCGCGCCCTCAGGCGCAGTCGCGAAGCGCGGGCGGCATCCTCCTCGCGCGAAGCGCGTGCCGCCCGCGACGACCGAGCACGTGTACTCGCGCGCGCAGGTGGTCGCGCGCGAGCCGCCGCAAGCGGCGTGACGTCGCGGGCCATCAGCGAGGGAAGTGCAATCCCAGCCGAGGCGTGACGATCAGGCGCCGCGGCTCTTCGCCCGGCGCTCGGCCAAAGCATCGATGATCTTGAAGACGGCCTTCTGGTCGTGCGGAGGCAGCTCGTCCAGCCGCTTGAGATGCTTCTGCCTCTGCACGCTGGTCGCGGGCGCCGCTCCCCCGCTGCGCTCCGGCACCTTCTTGCGGCCGAGAAGAATGTCGGTCGAAACGTCGAGCGCGTCAGCGATTGCGACGAGCAGCTCGGGCGGCGGCGACACTCCGCGCACCTCGTAGTAGGTGATCGTCTGCTGCGGCACGCCGATCCGCGCGGCGAGCTTGGCCTGGGTGAGGCCCTTCGCGATCCGGAAGCGGCGAATCCGGTCCCCGAGCGTCTCCGTCTTGCCAGGCTTCTTCTTCCGTTTCCGAGCCATCGCGCCCAAGTTTAGGAGCGCACCGGCAAAAAAACGTCCCGGCAGGCTCGCTGGATTACATAAAAATTGTGTAATCCAGACCACAACCACAAGGCGAGTCGGGCGCAGCGTCTGACCCACGCCTGAGGTCGCTCCGAGGATTGCGGCGACCGCCCGGCAATCTTCAGCAGGTAGAACGAAGCCATCCGCCCCTGAAGCCCGCGCCCTTCAGGCCGCGCACGAGGTATGGGCAGCGCCGCATCAGATCCCAGACGAATCCGGTCCGGTAGTTCTCGATCATCAGAAGTATCGGACCGTCGTTGAGACCGAAGTTGCGCGGAGACACCCATCCGCACGGGTCTTTCGACTCGGTTGGAAAGGTCGGATTGAACGTGGCTTCGAACCCGTACGGTCCCTGCCCGACGCCTATCGCGTGCATGTGGGCGATCGCCGGCATCGCGATCTCGGGGGCGAACGGGATCGACGCCACGACCGCCCACGGCGCGAGGGTGCCGTCGTCGGGGCCGTTTGGGACGCCTCGCGCGACGTAGTCGTAGAAGCGGCGCGTCACGCCCCCGACGTCGAGCGTCGCGGGGCCCGGCCCTTCGCTCGACGTGATTCCCCAGCACGTCTCCCCGTAACCGTCGAAGCGCTTCGGATTCCGGATCGCGTAGAGCCGCTGGACCCGGGTCGCGCGGGCGCTGTTCTCGAAGTAGTCGAGGCCTCGCGCGCGCATCGGGGCGTCACGGATGCCGCGGAAATCGACCCAGACGTGCGAAAGCTGGTGGATGAAGAGGGGCGCCGCGTGGAGGTATTCGATCCCGTAGAGCTTTCGGAAGCGGTAGCTCGACGTGAACGCGTCATAGCTCTTCGGAGGAATCGGATGCGTCGGCGATCCCAGCGCGAGAAAGTAAAGCACGAGAGCCTCGCTGTAACCGGTCCAGCTGTGCTTCAGAAAGCCCCCCTCGGGCTTCCATCCATGTGAGAGAAGCAGGCCGCCGTTCAGCGCCCACGTGAAGTCGCAGCGGCGGTAGAGCGCGTCGGCCGTCTCCCTTATGTCGCGCTCTCCCCTTTCCTCACCGTCGAAATAGGCCGCGGCGAACAGCGCGCCGACCATCAGGTAGGCGGTGTCGATCGTGGAAAGCTCGCAGTCCCACGCGCGGCGCCCCGAGCCCATGTCGAGGAAGTGGTAGAAGAACCCGCGGTGACTCGTGGCGTCTCTCTCCTCGCCTTCCCGGGCGTTCGTCAGGAACCTAAGCGTCGTGAGCGTCCGGGCCGCGGCTTCGTCGCGGTCCATGAACCCCCGCATGACCCCGACCGGATAGGCCGTCAACGCGAGGCCGACGGCGGCGATCGAGGAGGGAGAGCCGTCGTGCGTACTGTCCCTGACGAGGCCGCTCGCCGCGTGGGTCTCGTGGAGAAAGTAGGCGAACGCGTTCCGCTGGAGCTGGTCGAGCTCGGCTTCGGAGAGAACGCCCGCTCCGCCTTTCGCCTTCATGCCAGCGTCCCGACGGCGCTCTGCAGGGCTTCGCAGAGGGTCGGGTGGATCTGGATCGCATCCCGAAGGACGTTCACGGACACGTCCGCGTTCATCAACGCGACGTAGACGTGCACGAGCTCGGCGCCGTCTGAAGCGAGCACGGAGGCGCCGAGAAGTTTTTCCGTCTTCGCGTCCGTGACGACCTTGATGCACCCCCGCGTTTCCGATCTCTCGAGCGCCTTTCCGTTGCCCCGCATCTCGAAGCGGCCGACCCGGATGTCGCGTCCTGCCTTCCGCAGCTCCTCCTCGGTCGCGCCGACGCGACCGAGCTCCGGATCGGTGTAGACGGCATAGGGGACGATGCGCCGCGTCGTGCGCTTCCCGTCGCCCGCGAGTTGCGAGAGGAGGATGCGGTGGTCGTCCCAGGACGTGTGCGTGAACATCGGCCCGCCCCGGATGTCGCCGGCGGCCCAGATTCCCGGCACGCTCGTGGCGAGCCTCTCGTCCACCGCGAGAACTCCGTGCGCACCCGGCTTCAGGCCCACCGTCTCGAGCCCGAGATCGTCGGTGTTGGCCCGGCGCCCCGCGGAGACGAAGAGGTGGGACGCCGCGAAGACCTCGCGAGCGCCACCCTTTTCGACGATCGCCGCGAGGCCGCTTCGGCGCGGGGACACGCGCGTGACGTGGCAGTTCAAGCGGAACTGGATCCCCTCCGACTCCAGGAGGTGCTGGAGCCTCTCGGCGATGTCCCGATCCTCTGTTTTCAGGATCTGGTCCCCGCCGTCGACGATCGTCACCCGGCTCCCCATCCGCCGGTAGAACTGCCCCATCTCGAGGGCGATGTAACCGCCTCCCGCGAAGAGAATGTGGCGAGGCAGCTCGTTCTGGTCGAGCCAGTTGCTCGCGTGCAGGAACGGGACGCTCGAGAGGCCACGGATCGAGCCGAGGTCGCTCCGCGTGCCGGTGTCGAGCACGACCTGGCGCGCGCGCAAACTCTCCTTTCCGATTCGAACCTTGAAGAGCCGCCCCTCGCGCCCCTCGAGCCGGGCACGGCCACGCACGAGCCGCGGGTTGTCGGATTCCTCGAAGCTGCGCCGGATGCCGGCCCGCGAGTACATCAGGATGCTGCGCGCGCGATCGAGGACCGCCGGGAAGTCGATCTCGACCTTCGGGACCCGCAAGCCGAAGACCGCTGCGCGCCGCGCGAGATAGGCGGCGCGCGCCGACGCGATCACCGCCTTCGTCGGCGTGCAGCCGAAATTGACGCACGAGCCCCCGAGGTCCTTCCGTTCCGCGATCGCGACGCGCTTGCCCGCCTTCGCGAGCGCGTGCGCGAGCGGAATGCCCGCCTGGCCCGCGCCGATGACGACGACGTCGAGAGGAGGTCCGGGTATAGGATCTGGCACGCGGTGGCAGGATATCCGACGCGAGAAATTCCACGTCACATGAAAACGAACCACGGTGCCGTTGGCCCTCCCGAAGCCTCGTCCTCCAGTGAGCCGCCCGCGATCGCAACCGACGGGAAGCGTCGCGTGGTCTTCCTGAACCCTGACGCCGAGCGGCTGCTCGGCGTCAGGCAGAAAGACGTGCTGGGGTCCGAATTGAGCTCGGTGCTCTCGCGCGAAGCAATGGACACGCTCGCGCGTTCGGCCATCCTCAGGATCCCGGGCGCCGTGCCGCACGCCGAGAGGGCGGTTTACATTCTGGATCCCGCGACCAGCTCCTGCCCTCTGTCGAAGCGAGAGCACGAGATCGTCGCGCTCCTCGCCGACGGGTACGCGGCCCTCAACATCGCGGCGCGTCTGAATCTGTCGCACGCGACGGTCCGAAATCACATTCAGAAGGCCCTGCGAAAGCTCGAGGTCCACAGTCAGGTCGAGATCGTCGCCATCGCGCTTCGCCGCGGGTGGGTCGATCGCCAGGAACCTCGGTGGAACGCGGCCTCTGCATGGTCGCAGGGCGCCACATCTGCGGCCAGAGACGCGCGACACCACCCGGCGTCCCGGTGACGATCGCGCACCGATACGTGACCCTCGACACGCTTGTCGCCATCTTTCCCGGCCTCGCGTCATTTTGCACGGGCTCTCCCCCACTCTTCCTTGCCGAATGCGTCAACGCGCGGGGTAAGATTCAGGGCATGGACCCACGCCAGAAGGACTGGACGAATCTTCTCTTTCTCCTCCTCTCACCCATCGCGGGCATCGGGGGGACGATCCTCTACTCTTCGCGCTTCGGCGTGCAGTGGTGGGAGCCGACGCTGTGCCTGACGCTCTTCTTCGCGATCGGGCTCTCCATCGGCTCGGGCTACCACCGCTATTTCTCGCACCGCGCCTACGAGTGTCACCCCGCGGTCGAGTCGGTCATGCTCTTTTTCGGGGCGATGGCCCTGCAGAACTCGGCCCTCCAGTGGTCGCGCGACCACCGCGAGCACCACCGCTTCGTCGACACGGACCGCGACCCTTACAACATCAAGCGCGGCTTCCTCTGGGCGCACATCCTCTGGATCTTCTACAAGCAGGACCCGGACCGGAATTTCGACGCCGTGCCCGACCTCAAGCGCAACCCGCGCGTCATGTGGCAGCACCGGTACGCGCGCGTGATCGGCATCGGCGTCGGCCTCGGCCTTCCGACCCTCGTGGGCGCGTTCTTCGGGCGGCCGCTCGGCGGCCTCCTGTGGGGCGGCTTTCTGCGCATCGTCCTCGTCCATCACACGACGTTCTTCATCAACTCTCTCGCGCACATGTGGGGCGCGCGGCCGTACTCGACGGAGAACACGGCCCGCGACAACTGGTTTCTCGCCTTCTTCACGCACGGCGAGGGCTTCCACAACTTCCACCATGCTTTTCCTTCCGACTTCCGGAACGGCATCCGCTGGTACCACTGGGATCCGAACAAGTGGCTCATCCAGTCCTTCCGGGCGACACGGCTCGCGCGCAACCTGCGCGTGACGCCGCCGCCGCTCGTCGAGAATGCGAAGCTGAAGGTCGCGGCGGCCGTCACGGAAGCGCGGCTGGCGCGCGTTCCCACCGGGATCGCGGACGACCTGCGCGCCCGCGCCGAGCAGGCGCGCGCCCGCATGGAGGAAACCCTCAATCTCTGGAAAGAGGCCTACGCCCGCGCCTGCGAGCTGAAGGCGGCAAAACGGACGGGCCAGCGCCCGCCGTCGGAGACGATGCGGGAGATCCGTCGTCAGATGCGCGAATACGAAAGGCGCTTCCGCGCGACGCGCCTCGAGTGGAAAGCCGCGCTCGACCGCTTTACCGACCTGCCGGCGGTCCAGGGCTTCTAGGCCGCCGCGCGGCGGCGGCACGATCTCTCTCCCGGCTAGAATGGGACGGTCTTGCCACCCCCGGCCTTCGCACGCTTCGGATTGCGGTCGTCGACGACGATGAGGCGATGATTCGCGCCTCCCTCGAGCGCGTGGGCGCGACCGTCGACCTCTTCCCCGGTCTTTGACCACGGAACCGACGTTTAGTCGCCTGCATCGAGCCGGCGTTAGACGGTACCGGCGTGCCCCCTGTACCAGTCGATCGTCCGGCGGAGGCCATCGGTCAGCGAGACACGCGAATGCCAGCCGAAGAGCTGTTCCGCCCGCGTCACGTCCAGCTTCCGCCGCGGCTGGCCGTTCGGCCGCGAGGAATCCCATCGGACGGCGCCGCCGAATCCGGTTTCCCGGGCGACGAGCGCCGCGAGATCCCGGATGGAGATCTCGTCGCCCGAGCCGAGGTTGACCGGATCGGCGCCGTCATACCGCTCCGCGGCCGCGAGAATTCCTTCGGCGGCGTCCTCCACGTAAAGGAACTCGCGCGTCGGCGAGCCGTCGCCCCACAGGATGACCTCGCGCGCGCCGCTCTCGTGCGCCTCGAGGAACTTGCGGATCATC
>Ga0207927_1000587_pt1 | contig 15439 bp, 11 predicted proteins | sample NGESurdeep072012_2_FD_184456 | JGI IMG/M metagenome (GOLD analysis project Ga0207927, IMG submission 184456) | Arctic peat soil microbial communities from Barrow, Alaska - NGEE Surface sample 210-2 deep-072012 (SPAdes) | ecosystem: Environmental > Terrestrial > Soil > Wetlands > Peat ... | reverse complement strand
GTGATGGATCATCGGAGCGTGAAGATGGGGATCATGATCCGAACTCGCTGCTCAGAGCGCGTCTGTCGCTCGGGTGTCGCCAACCCTGGGGCGTCGCCGCGCGACTCGACGAGCCACCCCAAGAGTCGTCGGATCATTGTTCATCCCGAACTTGGCGTCAATGGCCAAGAGAATTCCGTTCAACTCGAAAGTCAGCAGGGCCGCCCCGACGAACGAGGAGCTGCCGTCCGGCGGGTGTCAATTTTGCATCAGCGTGACTCATCGAGAGGTCTCTCTTTCTGTTGATGTGTGCAACACCAATCAGACAGGAGAGACCTCTCGTCAGTCAATAACGGTCCTGGGCAGTACGACGAGACCGACCGCCGCGCTTGCGATCAAACGTCGAATCCCTGATCCTTTCGGTCCTCGGGACTTTGGTCACGACACTCATCGCATCGATCGCCGGTACCATTTGAAGGTCGATTCGCTCGAACCACCCCTCAGGTCGCCAGCTCCAAAGGCAACAGCGCCACCAGACGATTCAGAAGCGGATGACCGAGTCTTGGAGGAGAATGAGCACAACTGAACGACGGACGGGCTTGAGCAGTCGGACGATGATTCCTTTCGTCATTTTGATCGTGCTCGCACTCGCGAGCGCGGGGACTGCGTGGCTGTCGTCTCGTTCACCCGCTGTCCACGAAGGTCCCGAGGGCGTGGTCATCGTCAACGCACTCGATCTCGCCCCCGCTTCGACCACGGCCTCCGGCGGAACCATTGACGGAATCAGCTGCCGCAGCGAGGCGAAGGAAGTCGTCAAGTTCCACATCCACGCCCACGTCGTCATCTACGTGAACGGCCAACAACGGCGACTCCCGGCAGGCATTGGTTTCACCAAGCCGATGCTCGTTCAACGATCTTCGGCAGGGACGTTCCTTGACGTTGGTCTCTACGATTGCCTTTACTGGATCCACACGCACGTGAACGACGGCATCGTACACATTGAAGCTCCGGCGCACGGTGTCTTCACGCTCGGGCAGTTCTTCGACATCTGGCGCCAACCCCTCGGCCCGCGGCGGGTCGGACCCGCGTCCGGACACGTGGTCGTCTTCGAGAACGGCAAGCAGTTGACGGGCAATCCGCGCAACGCGATCCTGCGCGCGCACTCTGACATTCAGATCGACGTCGGCAACCCAGCGGTGCCCTTCCAGCCCTTCACGTACCAGGTAACCGGCTCGTGCGGTCAGGGAACCAACAGTTGCTCCACCCCGACGACGCAAGGCTGATGCATCGATCGTAGCGACGTGACGTTGCCTTCGAACACCTCTACTTGGTGTTGGTAGCCAGCGTCGAGGGCTCTGGTTCGTCGGCGAGCGAGAGGTAGCTCTCTTCTTCTTGCGCCGTGTGCAGGGTCAAGATCGCGTGGAGTCCATAAAGCATGCCGCGAAGTTCGGCCAGATCGAGTTCGTCGATTCCCTCAGGGCCAATCTCCTCGATGAATTGACCCAATCGTCGGATCCGGTGCGCGATCTCCACGTGCGCCCGACTCATCGTACCGAGTGGATCGTCTCCCCCTAGAAACCGACTGATCGCGGGGTACAGGACGTTCTCCTCTGCCTCCTCATGAGGTTGAACCTGCGTCACTAAGAGATGGTGGACGTCGCGAACCTGCGTCAGGGACTGCGCTGGGTCGACCCCGGTGAGGCCGTCCGCCACGACGCGAAGCTGATCGGTGATCTCGCGAATCTCGCGGTGCTCGGTACTAAATCGCCTCGTCAACGCCGAATCCTCCGTCGTGAGCCGCACCTGGCCTCTCGCACCTCCGAGCGCGCGTAACGCGTTGAGGATCACGGTCGCGTCGATACCCTCCTGGAGCAGCGCTCCCCACACCGCGGGCAAGAGTCCGAGCGCGGCCGCGGCCATCGCCAACAGCGACATCGCCATCCCGGCGACCATGCTTTGGGTCGCGATGCTCTTCGTGCGTCGAGCGATGTCGACAGCCTCGCCGAGGCGGTCCAACCGATCGACGGTGATGACGATGTCCGCGGCCTCTGAGGCGGCGGACGCTCCGCGAGCACCCATCGCCACGCCGACGTCGGCGAGCGCGAGTGCCGGTGCGTCATTAATGCCGTCGCCCACCATGATCGTGGGCGCGCGAAGAGTCTCCAAGCGAACCACGTCAAGCTTGTCCTGAGGAGAACATTCGGCGAGAACGTCGTCGACACCGATGACCGCGCCGACCGTCTCGGCGACCGCGACCCGGTCACCCGTGATCATCAGGATCCGGTCGATACCGCGACCACGCAGTGAACGAAGCATTCTCGCCGCGTCAGGCCGCAAGGGATCGTTGAAGACGAGCACGCCGGCGGGAACGTCGTCAACGGCGACGAAGACTGATATCGCCCCGTCGAGGTGCGCCTTTCGGTTGGCCGATTTGGCCCACGCCGGTGTACCGACCACGCCGGTCCACGCGGCGTTGCCGACCGAGACACGGTGCCCCGATACGTTGCCGCGGATGCCAAGTCCGGCGACCTCGGTGACGTCGGTCGCGAGGACCAACTCGTACTCACGTTCCAGGGCGGTCCGCACGACGGCACTCGCGAGAACGTGTGGCGACATCTGGTCGAGCGACGCCGCCATCGTGAGTACGTCGGCGATCGGCAGCACGCCAGCGCCGACGACCTCGACCAGTGTCGGGCGACCAACGGTGACGGTGCCCGTCTTATCGACCAACAATGTCGCGCACGTGGCGAGGCGTTCGAGGACGGCGCCGCCCTTGATGATGATGCCCCGGTGCGCGCCGCGAGAGAGTCCCGACACGAAGGCGACCGGCGCGGCGAGGATCAGAGGGCAGGGCGTGGCGACTACCAGGACCGCAACGGCTCGGCTCGCTCCCCCGCCGATCCACGCGAGACCTCCAACGACCAACGTGACCAGGAGAAAGCCGAACGCGTACCGGTCGGCGAGGCGCACGAAGGGCGCCTGAGAGGCTTCAGCCTGCGAGACGAGGCGCACGACGCCCGCGTACGTACTGTCATTCGCGCTCGTCGTGGCTCGCATGTCGAACGGGCGACCCGCGTTGACGACGCCGCTTCGAACCATGTCACCCAAGGGATGCTCCACGGGCAATGACTCCCCGGTGAGCGCTGACTCGTCCAGCACGGCCGACTCCGAGGTGATCGTCCCGTCAACCGGGACCAGTTCTCCCGAGGACACCATCAATCGATCGCCCGGCGCGACCACGTCAAGTTCGATCGACTCGAGGCCCCCATCTCGGTAGCGTCGCGCGGACTTCGGCGCCCGCTCCATCAACGCCGCCAGTTCGCGTCGCGCCTGACCCGCGGCCCACGCCTCAAGGGCCCAGCCGGTGGCGAGCATGACGCTGATGATGGCCGAGGCGAGGTACTCGCGAACGGCCACGGCTCCACCGAGAGCCAGGAGAGCAATGACGTCCACGCCGAGTCGTCCGCGACGAATACTCGCGTACATCGACACCAACGACCTGACGATGCCGCTGCAGGCAACGATGACCCAGACGACGTCGCCCACTCGACCGACACCCAGCCAGTGGAGAACACCACCCGCACAAAGCGCGACGACGGCGAGACCAAGCGGCGCCAGCGTTCTCAGTCGCGCACCGAGCGGACGTGGTGGAGAGTTCGACGTGCCGGCCACGTTCTCGACACTACGCAAGAGACGAACAACGACCTAGAGCCAAAAGTCAGCAATCGACCTCGAAGCCGGGCCGATTGAGGTCGCGACTCTCAACGTCGAGCTAACGAAGATCTGGTCCAGACGCTCGAAACTCGCCGCGTCCGCAGGACTCCACTGCACTCACGGGCGACCTCCCAATCCAGCAATGGCCGAGGCTCACCCGGGCTTTGGAGGCGTGGAGGGAAGCGCCGGCGCGACAGGCTTCAACGGACTCGTCACCGACCTCGTGATCGAGATGCGACCAATGCCGACCTGAACGTCCACCGTGAGGTGAGGCGCCGCGGCCTGACTGGCCGCCGTCTTCAACGTGCTCGGAATGACGCTAAAGGGGCCAGTAGGTCGTCCGTTGTCGTAGAAGAACGGGTACGACACCGATCCGATGCCGACGTGCGTCTTCAAATTCACGATGGCGTTGGACGGCACCTCGATCGTCAAGGCCCCGACACCCACCGACGCACTCACCGCATAGCCACGCGAAGGAAAGCTCACGGCGCGCAAGTCAACGGTGGCCGCACCGAACTCGGTTCGGTACTGGTGTTGGACCTGGGTCAGCGACGTGGGCTGCCAGACGCGAACACCGCTGCCGCCGCTCAACGGGACACCGGTGAAGCCGAGAACGCCGAGGAAGACGCCACTCACGAGAATGAGTGTGCTCACGATCATGAGGAAGAAGGTCGCCACCACGCGAGCGAAGGAAAGTTGGCGGGCGGGCGCTCGAAGTCCGACAATCGCAAGAGCGATCAAGAACAAGAACCACACGACCGGAAGGCTTGCGCCGAATCGGTGGTGCCCATGCACGACGGTCACGGCGATGAGTCCCAGCACGACGACTCCCGCGATCAGTGCGTAGTAGAGCCAGCGAGACTTCGACGAAGGCAGCCTGGTGCGTACACCCTCGGGCGGGGCGTCGATCGAGGACCTCGGGATGAGGACCCACATCGCGAGATAGACGGCCGCACCCAGTCCCCAGAGGAACGTGAGCACGACGAAACCCACGCGCACGAGGTTGGCGTCAATGTTGAATCGCTCAGCAATACCACCGGCGACCCCGCCGACAACGTGCTGGCTGGAGCTTCGATGCAGACCGGTCTCTCGCGGGTGCGGACTCGAGTCCGGGCTCGGGCTTGACAGTTCGGGCGTTTCCTGGTTCTCATCCATGATTCCAATGTAGGAGTCGAGCGATCTGTAGGACATTGGGAGAAACCCTGACGGCGAGGGTTCCTCACAGGGTTTCCCCTAGGTTCGCGCGCGCGCGCTCCGTGCAAGAATTCATGGAGAGATCACGAACGACGACGGTCTGGGAAACGGAGGTTCCACGATGCCGGTCACGACCGCGAGCAAACCAATCCTTGGCGTCCCGCAACTACCGCTTCGCCGCTCAAGTTCGGGGAACGTACTTGGTGGTGTGTGTTCGGGCCTCGCCGTCCGCCTCGGCGTGCGCGATCGAACGATTCGCATCATGTTCAGCGTTGGCGCGCTGTTCTTCGGATTCGGTCTGCTCTTGTACGTCGCGGTCTGGCTCTTCCTCACGAGGTCGGGTGAAGACACCTCCATAGGCTCGCGCTTGGCTTCGACGCGTCGAAGGACGCGATCACTCCTCCTCTCGCTCGTGGTCATCCTCGCGGTGCTCGCCATCCTCAACGCTCTGAACCTTCACGGCACGGGCGGATTCGCCTGGTCGCTTGCGCTCAGCGCGTTCGGCCTCTTCGCCATCTGGCGCGGATCGTCTCCCGACGAGAGGGCCCACCTCGAAGGACTCGTCAACGCCGCGCCGGTGATGGGCGCCGCTTCATCGCGCGGATGGAAAGCGTTGGTCCTGCGTGTCGTGCCGGGCATCGTGTTAGTGGTTGTCGGCCTGCAGATCCTGAACAAGATTGGCGGTATCTGGGGTGCAGCCGTGCCGGCACTCTTGGGAGCTGTCGTCCTGCTCGTCGGCTTGCTCGTGCTCCTCGCCCCCTGGTGGCTCCAGAACGTAAGGGACCTGTCGAGTGAGCGTCGCGAGCGCGTGCGCATCGAAGAACGCGCGTCAATGGTGGCGCACATCCACGACTCGGTGCTACAAACGCTCACGCTCATCGAGCGCGCGGCCTCCAGTGAGAGCGACGTAATACGTTTGGCGAGGGCGCAGGAGCGTGAACTGCGCCAGTGGCTCTTCAATCCCGACTCCATTGGCACGTCCGCGCCAACGGACGGCTCCTTCGCCACGCTGTTGGGGGCGCTCGAGAACGACGTTGAGAACGACTACGGCGTCAAGGTGCAGCTCGTCGTCGTCGGCGACTGTCCGAGCGACGAGAAGACGCGGCTGCTCGTCGCGGCGGGCCGCGAGGCGGCGATCAATGCCGCCAAGTGGTCGACGGCGTCGACCGTCTCGATCTTCGGTGAGGTCGAACCCTCAAAGGTTTCACTCTTCGTACGCGACACCGGCAACGGTTTCGATCCCGACGCCGTGGCGAGCGACCGTCAAGGCATCGCACTCTCGATCAAGCAGCGTATGGCCCAGATCGGCGGAGCGACCACGATCCGAAGCACCCTCGGGCACGGAACCGAGGTCGAACTCGTGCTCCCCCGAGCAGCGGTCGGCCAGTGAGTCAGCCACGCGTCTTTCTCGTCGACGACCACGAACTGATTCGCTCGGGCATCCGTTCGGAACTCAGCGGATCGGTGGAGATCGTCGGCGAGGCGGATGAAGTCGGTGCCGCCATCGAGATGATCCTCGAGCGGACACCGGACGTCGTGCTGTTGGACGTGCACATGCCCGATGGTGGTGGCCTCGCGGTCCTCCAGGCCGTTGGGCACGCCGATGCCGCGACTCGATTCCTCGCGCTGTCGGTCTCTGACGCCTCGGAGGACGTGATCGCCCTCATCCGCGCGGGCGCGCGCGGCTACGTCACCAAGAACATTTCGGGACCCGATCTGATTGACGCCATCTACCGCATCGCCGCGGGTGACGTCGTCTTCTCACCTCGCCTCGCGGGCTTCGTCCTCGACGCCTTCGCCAATCCCGACGGAAGCCCGGTGCGCATCGCCGATCTGGACCCCGAACTCGATCAGCTCACGCCGCGCGAGCAACAGGTTCTTCGCCTCATCGCCCGCGGGTACTCGTACAAGGACATCGCGAGCGAACTCACGATCTCGATCAAGACCGTCGAGAGCCACGTGTCGTCGGTGCTGCGCAAGTTGCAACTTTCCAATCGCCATCAGCTCACGAACTGGGCCACCGAACGTCACTTGTTCTAGTGGCGGCGCACCGGCCCCTGGCCGAGCGCGACAGTGCTACCGCAGGTCGTCGTCGTTCGCCGCGTTGAGCCCACTCAGCGCCCAAGTACCATCGCTTCGTGCGCACCAACTCGACTGCGACCCCGCTCGGCGACGCACTCTCGGCCCGAGATGCGACGCGCATCGTCCTGACCTCGCAAGGGCTTCACGGCGCTCGACTCAGTGGTGGCGCCCACGGACTGGTGCACCATCTTCGTGGCGTGCAGATCGACACGATCTCGGTCCTCGCCCGCTCGCACGAGCTCGTCGCCTACGCGCGCCTGGGCGCAATACCGCGCGCCAGGATCGAGCGGGCGTACTGGGGGCCGACGAGCGCGACGTTCGAGTACTGGTCCCACGCCGCCTGCGTCCTGCCGCTCGAACTGTGGCCCGCCTTCGGCGCCGCGCGCCGAGCCCGCGCCGCGCGAGGCTTCCGCTGGCATCAACTCGTCGATCACCACCGCAGCTGCGCAGACGTGGTGGCCCGACTGCGCGGCGAAGGCCCGTTGACGTCGAGGGAACTGGGCGGCGCCAAGAAGGGCGGTGAGTGGTGGGACTGGTCGGAGGTGAAGATCGCCGCCGAGTGGCTCCTCGACCTGGGTACGGTCGTCTGTCGCGAGCGACGCGGCTTTGAGCGCGTGTACGACCTCGCCGAACGGGCGATCCCTCCGTCGCTCCTGTCACACGAACTCGATGACGAAGCCTGCACGCATGAACTCGTCGAATCAGCCGGCCGGGCGCTCGGCGTCGCGACGTGTGCCGACATCGCCGCCTACCACGGACTTCGCACGAACGACGTGCGCGCGATGATCGCGACGACGTCGCTTCGCCCGGTGCGCGTCGAGGGGTGGCGCGACGTGGCCTACCTCGCGCGTGGTGCTGAGGACGGCCTTCGAGCGGGCCAGCGATCTCGGACCACCCTGCTGTCGCCGTTCGACTCGCTGCTGTGGGACCGAGCCCGCCTCGAGCGACTCTTCGGCTTCGCTTACCGCCTCGAGGCGTACGTGCCAGCGCCCAAACGAGTGACGGGCTACTTCGCCATGCCGGTCATCGCGAAGGAACGCGTCGTCGGGCTCGTTGACCCCAAGCGCACGGGCACGACGCTGCACGCGCGACACGTCGTCGTGCACGACGCGCGCGCCGTGAACCAGATCGCGCTCGCCCTGCGCGAAGCCGCGACCTGGGTCGCGTGTGATCGAGTCGTCATTGAACGAGTCACGCCCGATGGGGCGTCCGGCGCGCTGCACGCCGCGTTGGCCTCATAGTTCTCTCGAGAGAGCAACCCGAACTTGCGAAGAAGCAGCGCCACCGCAGCACGAGCGCGTCAGAACTGTTTGCCCTTCTTCTTCTCGCTCAGCCCTCGCTCGAGGACGAGGCGAATCGTGTCGCTCATGGCGAGGCCCTGGTCATTACCCACCATCGCCAAGCGCTCCAGCAGTTCAACCGGTAGCCGGACGCTGATCACTCGGCTCGACGAACTTCGACGGTTCGTCGAGGTGACCTCAAAATACTGCGACGGGGATCGATCTTCTGGGGACGGCGTGCGGGGCATGGCTCCATTGAAATACACTTGTATGACACCTGTCAAACAACGAGCCGATCGATCCCGAGGGTCCGAGGACGCGTCCCTCGACTCGGTGGCGAAGCGCCCCGTCACGTCGAAGCGAGCCCGAGGGCGACGTCGTTCGTCCAGTATTTTGCACGAATAGTCGCTGCACAAGATGACCGGTGGACACTGCTTCGCGTTCACCGGCGATACTGGCAACGGATGAGAGAGTCAACGAACGACGAGAGTGCCGCGACCGAAGGCGTGTCCAGCTCGCGCGTTGAGCAGTTCCTTCGATCCTTGGGACTCACCGACAGCGACGACGTCCGCGTCGACGCGGGAACGCGACTCGGTCGCGTCAGCATCGTGCACGGCGCCAACGCCGACGTCATCTGGTGTCGGGACGACGGGCGCGAAACCCTCTCCAATTGCCACTTCGCGACCAACTTGAATCAGCGGCCGGTGGCGGGCGACTGGGTGGCCCACTGTGACGACCACATCTCGAAAGTACTGCCGCGGCGCAGTGCCCTTCGTCGTCCGGACCCGAATCATCGCGACGTCCAGATCCTCGCCGCGAATCTCGACCTCGTGCTGCTCGTCGTGCCCATTGACCGCGGGCTCAACATCCGAATGCTCGAACGGTTCGCGGTGATGGCCTGGGACAGTGGCGCACGCCCCATTGTGGTCCTCACCAAGTCCGACGGTGCCGACGACGTCGCGGCGCTACGTGAGGAGACCCAGCTCTCCGTGCCGGGCGTCGACGTGCTGACGACCAGTTCACTGAGTGGCGTCGGCATCGACCGGCTACGCGAGCTGCTGCACGAGGGCGTGACCGCGGTGATGCTCGGTGCTTCGGGCGCGGGCAAGACGTCCCTGCTCAACGCGCTTGAGGGCACTGACGAGGTGACGCGAAGCGTCAGTCGAAGCGGCGAGGGGCGCCACGCGACCACGACGCGAAAGCTGTACCGCCTCACGTGTGGCGGCGTGCTGCTCGACATCCCCGGGCTGCGCCTCCTCGATCTCATGGTCGGCCAAGAGGGTGTCGATGAGACCTTCTCCGATATCAGCGCGCTCGCGCAAGACTGTCGTTTCGCCGACTGTGCTCACAACGGCGACGAGGGGTGCGCCGTTGAATCGGCCGTGGTGAGCGGCGTTCTCTCTGCGCGCCGACTGGAGAACTGGCGACTCATCCAGTCCGAAATGGCCCATCAGGAGAGTCGTCGTGATCCCGAGGCGATGGCCGCCCAGCGTAAACGGTGGCGGGCGAACTCCAAGAATTCTCGCAAGCGCTAGACCCGGCCGAGAACCCGTAGTCTCACTCTCACGTAGACAAGGAGACGACCGTGCGGATTCTGATAGCTGGAGGTACCTCGTTCGTAGGTCGGGCCATTGCCTGGTCGGCGCTGCGCCAGGGTCACGAGGTGACCGTGATCAACCGAGGCATCACGCCCAACGATCTGCCCGAGAGTGTCGAGCGCCTGGTCGGCGATCGTCACGGTGACCTGTCGTCTCTCGCGAAGCGGTCCTTCGACGCGACCGTCGACACGGTGGCCTACCGACCGAGTGACGTGGTGGCGTTGGCCGACGCCCTCCACGGTCGCGGTGGGCACCACCTGCAGATCTCGTCAATCTCGGCCTACCGCGACCCACCGTTGCCCGACCTCGTCGAATCATCGGCCGAGCTCTGGCCCGACACCGACCTCGACCTCGAAGGCCCCATCACCGGCGAGACCTACGGTCCACTGAAGGCGGCCTGTGAGCGAGCGGCCGGCGAGCTCTTCGGCGAACCGCTCACCATCGTTCGGCCCACGTTCGTCATCGGGGCCTTTGACGCGACGCTGCGCTTTCCCTATTGGGTCGAGCGTGTTCGTCGCGGCGGTGACGTCGCGGTCCCGGGACCACGAACGAACTTCATGCAGTACGTCGACGCGCGCGACCTCGCCGACTTCAGCGTCGGTCTGCTCGTCAACGCGGTGACCGGCGCCTTTCACGCGGCGGGCCCCACCCCGGCCGATTACTTCGTCGCGATGGTGGAACAAATTGCTCAGCACGTGGCGCCCGCGGGCACGACCATCCATGAGGTCGAGGCCCAACGCGTCATCAGTGCGGGTCTCGAGAGTAAATTCCCCCTCTGGTCTGGTGAGAAGAGTGAGAACGCCATGGCCGTCGACAACTCCCTCGCGACCGAGAACGGTTTGACGTTGCGCGAGCTCAACGACAGCGTTGACGAGGTCGCGGCGTGGTGGGCCGATCGCCCGTGGCCGAGTCGCTGGTTGACGAGCGACGAAGAGGCGCAACTCCTCTAGTTCGTCGCCCCACCTTCGCGGTTTGCCCGGTCGCGTCAGTGTGGACTAACGGCGCTCGATGAGGTCCATGTAGTCGTCTCGCCACAGGTCGAAGTACTCCTCAGGCAGCAGCACGGCGTGCGTGGGCTCGAGCGCCTCGACGAAGTTGCGCTCGTGACTGACCGCCACGATGGTGCCCTTCCATTGGCGCATCATCTCCCCCAGCGCGTCCACGCTCGCGGGGTCGAGGTTGTTCGTGGGTTCGTCAAGCAACAAAAGATTGGCGTCCGACGCCGCGAGGATCGCCAGAGCGAGTTTGGCCCGTTCACCACCCGAGAGGGTCCCGGGCATCTGGTGCGCCGCTGACCCCTTGAGACCGAAGGCTCCCAGCAGCGAGCGTCGCTGCACCTCTGTCTGCACGGTGGCGTTCTCCAGGTGATCGAGCACCGACCGACTGAAGTCCAGCTGCTCGTGTTCCTGGGCGAAATAGCCAACGGTCACGTTGGCGCCGAACTTCACCATTCCCGCTGGCGTCGCCTGGGTCCCCGCGAGGCAGCGCAGTAGCGACGACTTGCCTGCTCCGTTCTTGCCGACGATCACGATGCGATCACCTCGACGGGTGATGAAGCTGACGTCGCGCAACACCTCGAGCGCCCCGTAGCGAACCGCGACGTGTTCGACGGTCATCGGCACGTCGCCGCTGCGCGGCGGCGACGGGAGCTTGAAGGTGACCTTGCGCTCCTTCTTGGTCACCTCGACGCGTTCGTCACGCAACTTCTCGACCTTACGGTCCAACACCTTGGCCAATCGGGCTCTCTTCTCGGTCTGGCCCCGCATCGAGTCAGCCAGCGTCTTCATCCGGTCGATCTGGGCGTCCTGGTGCGACGCCAACTTCTCCTCACTGAGCCGCTGCGCCTCTTCTTGCTGCAGGAACTTCGTGTAGTTGCCCTTGTACTCGCGTAGTTGCCCGTCACGCAACGCGAGTACGCGGTCAATTGCCTTGTCGAGGAGGGGAAGGTCGTGACTGATCACGATGACCGTTCCGCGGAAGCGCTCCAACTCGTCAAAGAGCCACCGCTTCGCCGCCTTGTCGAGGTGGTTGGTCGGTTCGTCGAGGACCATGGTTTCGGGCTGCTCATAGAGCACACGCATCAGGTCCACGCGTCGGCGCTGTCCGCCCGACAGTGAGCCGAGGTCCTCGAGCAAGAGGTCCTCCTTCAGCCCGAGTCCCGCCGCCAACCGAGCGACTTCGGACTCTGCCTCGTAGCCGCCGCGCTCACCGAAGGTCGCCTCGAGCGCCGTGAAGCGCTCGATGGTCTCCTCATTGGGGTCAGCCGCGAGCGCGTGCCGCGCGTGTTGCATGTCGGCGTCGATCTGGTCGAGTCCGCGCGCCGAGAGCACGTGTGACAAGCCGATCGGCTCGACGCCGAGGCCCCCGATGACGGGCTCTTGGGGCAGGTGGCTCAACGTGCCCTGATGCTGCACCGTGCCCCTGATGCGCAGGTGCTCCGGGTGGTAACCGAGAAGGACCGAGAGCAGGGTCGACTTACCGGCGCCGTTTCTTCCGACGAGGCCGACCTTCTCGCCGTTGCCGACCGTGAAGGACACGGCATTCAAGATGCGCCGTGCGCCGATCTCAATCTCCAGGTCTCGAACGATCAGCATCGAGCGTCCTGACGAGTCGGTGGCAGGGGACGTGGCGTCCTCGTGCCCGTCGACACCCGGGTAACCCCGGTCGACTTCGGGCGTCGAAAACACTGAAACGACGCGGTTGCTCCTCGCCGGCGCGGCGGGTTCATGGACGTGGACACGGGAAACAATCCTACTGTCGGATTCTGATGGAGCAATCCGCACGTCTCAGGCCGCGGCCCACCAGCAGCGCGCCGAGGAAACGTGGCGGCGCCCACTTCAATGTGAAGGACACCGGGCATCGACGTCCAGACAAATCATCGTTGGACTCGGACTGTGCCACGATTTGAGAGTGAACGATACCTTCTTCGTCGACGTGTGGAGCGACGTCGTCTGCCCTTTCTGCTACCTGGGTTCTCGCATGTTCGCCGCGGCGCTCGGGGACTTCGAGCATCGTGAGCACGTCGTGGTCCGACACCGGGCGTTCGAACTCGATCCGCGCTCGGCGACGTCGTACGATCTCTCACTCAACGAGCTCGTGGCTCAGAAGTACGGCATTTCCGTGGAACGGGCGCGCTCGATAAACGAGCGTCTCGAGGCCCAGGCGTTCACCTTGCAGATGACCTGGGCGTTGCAGGACGCGAAGGTGACCAACTCGTTCGACGCCCATCGACTCATCACCCTCGCCCAGTCACAGGGCCAAGGTGATCAGATGAACGAACGCCTCTTTCGTGCCTACTTCAGCGAAGGTCGCCACGTCGGCGACCACGACACGCTGTCGACACTCGCAGCTGACGTCGGCGTCATGGGCGCCGACGATCTCTGGCGAAGCGACGAGTACTCGCTCGACGTCCGTCGCGACGAACGCGAGGCCCAGGAGCTCGGGATCTCGGGCGTCCCCGCGATGCTGCTCGACGGCACGTTCATGATCGTCGGCGCCCAGGGCGCCGACGCGATGCTCGACGGACTGCGCCGGGCGTGGGCTCGGCGCAGCGCGACCTAATCTTCGGTCTCGGCTGGCACCACGGCGGCCGTGGCGACGGAGTGGCCCTCGTCAAGATTCATGACGCGCACGCCGGTGGCGTCGCGACCCTGGGACGAGACTTCGCGAACCGGGGTTCGAATGAGAACCCCACCACTCGAAGCGAGGAGCAGCTCGTCACCGAGTGAGGCCATGAACGCAGCGACGACGAACCCGCGCGCCGCCGTGAGTTTGATGGCGCGAACGCCCTGTCCCCCGCGACCCTGACGATTGAACCGCTCCGTCTTCACCCGCTTGCCGTAGCCGGTGTCCGTGACGAGGAAGAGGTCCGCGTCACTACGCACGACGTCGAGCGAGATCGCCTTGTCGTCACCGCGCAACTTGATCCCGCGAACACCCGTCGAGTCGCGACCGACCTCACGAACCTCCGCTTCGGTGAATCGAATGGACATCCCGCGGTAGGTCACGACCATCAGGTCGTCGCTGCCGCTCGTCGCGACCACCCGCACGACCTCGTCGCCTTGGCGAAGCTTGATCGCGATCCAGCCTTCGCGACGGGACTTGTCGTACTCACTGAAGGCCGTCTTCTTCACGGTGCCGTCGGCGGTGGCGAAGACGAGGAACTTGTCCTTGGGGAAGTCCTTCGTGGTGACGATGGCCTGAATCGACTCGTTCGGCTGCAGGTTCAAGAGGTTCACGACGGCCGTACCCTTGGCGGTGCGCTCCTTCATTGGGATCTCGTGACCCCGAAGGCGAAAGACGCGACCCCGATTGGAGAACAACAACAGGTGGGCGTGGGTCGTGGTGTGGATGATCTGCTCGACGAAGTCCTCGTCTCTCAACTTCGCTCCCTGGACACCACGGCCCCCCCGGCCCTGGACGCGGAAGGCGTCCGCCGCGACGGACTTGATGTAACCCGCCTGGGTCATCGTGATGACGATGTCCTCGTCCTTCACGAGGTCCTCCATGCCCAGCTCACCCGGGTCGTTGACGATCTGGGTGAGTCGATCGTTGGCGTACTTGTTACGGATCACCGTGATCTCGTCGGCGATGACGGCGCGCAGTTTCACGTCACTGGCGAGGATCGACTGCAGTTCAGCGATCGTCTCTCGAAGTTTCGCCATCTCCTCTTCGAGTTCGCTGCGTCCGAGTCGAGTGAGGCGACCGAGCGTCATGTCCAGGATGTGGTTCGCCTGCTCTTCGGAGAAGTCGAACGGTGCCGCCATCAACGAGGCCCGCGCAGCGGGCCGATCATCGGAGGCGCGAATCGTCGCGATCACCAGATCGAGCATGTCGATGGCCTTCAAGAGACCTTCGACGATGTGGGCGCGCGCCTCGGCCTTGCGCAGGCGGAACTGGGTGCGTCGGGTGACGACGTCGACCTGGTGGGCTATGTAGTGCGTAAGCGCCTGGGCGAGATTGAGAGTTCGTGGCACCCCGTCAACGAGCGCCAGCATGTTCACGGCGAAGGTCGTCTGCAGTGACGTGTTCTTGTAGAGCTTGTTGAGCACGACGTTCGCGTTGGCGTCGCGCTTCAGGCGAATGACCAGGCGAGCCTTGCGGCCGGCCGAGTCGTTCTGCACCTCAGAGATGCCGTCGAGGTCGCCGTTCTTCACGAGGTCGTAGATCTTCTCCTCGACCGATTCCACGGAGACCTCGTAGGGGAACTCCGTGACCACGATGCGTACGTAGCCCTTGTGCTCCTCGATCTCGGCGACGGCGCGCATCTTGATCGATCCGCGGCCCGTTCGATAGGCGTCGAGGATCCCTTGTCGACCGAGGATCTGGGCTCCCGTGGGAAAATCGGGACCCTTCACGAAGCCCATCAGGTCGTCGGGCGTCGCCGCGGGATTCGCCAGTAGATGCAACGCGGCGTCAATCACCTCACCAAGGTTGTGGGGCGGGATCTTCGTCGCCATGCCCACCGCGATGCCTTGGGACCCGTTGACCAGAAGATTCGGGAAGCGCGAGGGCAAGACCGTGGGCTGCTGGGCCGAGTTGTCGTAGTTCGGCTCGAAGTCAACCGTCTCTTCGTCGATCGAGTCGAGCAGC
>Ga0207927_1000586_pt1 | contig 15441 bp, 9 predicted proteins | sample NGESurdeep072012_2_FD_184456 | JGI IMG/M metagenome (GOLD analysis project Ga0207927, IMG submission 184456) | Arctic peat soil microbial communities from Barrow, Alaska - NGEE Surface sample 210-2 deep-072012 (SPAdes) | ecosystem: Environmental > Terrestrial > Soil > Wetlands > Peat ... | reverse complement strand
CGGGTAATTGCCAAAAATGAGGAAGATCAGGGTGTATTTAACGGCCGCGATATGCAGGATCGGAGAGTTCCACGGGTAGCGGAAGTGAAGGATGCCACCGGCCACAACGTAGGCCAGCGTCACCACGAGGGAAAACAGCATGAAGCTCAGGGCCGCCTTGGGGTAAGTAAGTCCAATTTCACCGCCAGCGGCCAGGATGCGGGGATATGACTGTTCGGTCTGGGAACCAAGAATAGCGTTCAGTACAAACGCAACGATTATCCCAAGCTGCGAAGCGGCAATGAACAGGATCAGCAAGCGCCAGCTCCAAAACCCGGAGATCAAATAGATCAGCACGAAGAACCCAACATTGCTGAGCAGACCAAAACTCTCGGTGGTCCAGAACATCCGGGCGCCCCCCATGCGGGGGCGGGTGAGCTGCTTGGTCATCTTGGTGGCGGCCCAGATCCAGAGCACATAGGCGCACAGGAACAGGACGAACGTGACGAGTCTCATGCAGGAGCCTCCTTCGTATGCCGTGGAACGGAGCCTCGGGGCCGGGTTCAGTAGGACATTTTAGCGCGATAGCGCAGGTACGAGAGCGCAAGAAGATCGCCGTCACTCATAGGTAACGAAACCAGCTGCATTGCATGAGCTCTCATTTCCGAGGCGCCGTGGGTGACGATTTTAGAACCAGCCCTACTTCACTGCACTCCAAATTGAGATCAGCGGCCAAATCGTCAGCGAGACCACCTTCCCGCCGCCGCCGCTCGAATACAATTCGATTCCGGTGCCGCCCGGTGGGGGATAGATGCGGTCGGTCATCACCTTTTCGCCGTCGTTGGCAAAGACTTCGACGCTGGAGCGGTCCACGAAAATGTGCAGCTTGATCCGCTTGCTGTTCTGCAACGTGGTGGAGTATTTTCCCGGAAATTCTTTGCTGAACGACACGTCTCCGGACTTGGTGCGATCGACAAAAAGCGTGTTCGACGACGGGAGAACACCGACCAGTGTTTCAACGTCGTCGCCCTTGCGCAGGCGGAAGCCGATTTCGCTAACGCTGCCGGGCTCGATCTCGGCCTCGATTTCGTAGGTATCGCCTTTCAAACCAGCGCCCTCGATCTTGGCGTTCGCATCCTGCACCGTCGCGTTGCTGATGGAGAACGGCTGACCACGCAGGCTCTGCAACTCGCGCACTGGTGCCTGCACCATCAACAGCAGGTTCCCCATACGACGCAGCGTGAGGGTCCGCGGAATCGATTGCGCGCCGCGCCACAGCACGGTGGGTTCGTCCTTGGCATAGAGCCAGTTGCTGGTCCAGCCGATCCAGATCTTGCGCGGGTCGCCCGATGGCATGTCATTGAACGAGTTGGTGGCGTAGAAATCCTTGCCGTAGTCGGCCCACAGCTTTCCACCCGCAGGGTTCTCCTCCGTGAACTGCTTGCCGTCGAAATGGCCGACGAGATAGCGGACGCCTGTTCCTCCGGCAGGTGCGCCGGGATTGCGGTTGATGATCAGCACCCAGCGCGTTTCCTTGGTGCCTTCGACGGGAAGCTCTAGAAGGTCGGGACACTCCCACTGTCCAGCGTCGTCGCCCGCCGGGCCAAATTCGCTGAGCTTGTTCCAGTGTTTGAGGTCGGTGGAGTCAAAGAACAACGCTTTGCGCCGGTCGGCGAGCACCGCAACCAGCACCCATTTCTTCTGCGGCGCGTACCAGAAGACCTTGGGATCGCGGAAGTCTTCGGCATCGACGTCGATCACGGGATTGCCCGTGTAGTTCGTCCAAGTTCGTCCGCGATCGTTGCTGTAAGCGATGTGCTGCTTCTGGCGGTCCTTATAGGCTGCGGCGTAAATCGCGATGAGGCAAGAGTGGTCCTGCGGATCGGGGTTCCTACACAGGCCGCTGGAGTTGTTCCAATCCACCACCGCGTTACCCGAATACGCCATGTACTTTGGGTCTTCGGGGATGGCCACCGGCAGATGCTTCCAGTGCACCATATCGGTGCTGACGGCGTGGCCCCAACTCATGTGTCCCCAGACCTGGCCTTCAGGGTTGTACTGGTAAAACAAGTGGTACTCGCCCTTGTAGAAGACCATGCCGTTGGGATCGTTCATAAAGTTGTGCGATGGCGTGAAGTGATATTGCGGCCGCCACGGCTGGTCGTAGCTGCCCTGAGCGAACACGGCGATGGTCAACACGCACAGCGCAACCATCAATACGGCGGTGAGATGTAGAGTCCGCTTTACAAATGAGTTTTGAAAGGGCACGGCTTTAGCCGTGCCGTAATAGCGCCCACAGCGTCCGGGCTTTAGCCCCAGAGGGGAATCGAATTCCCACACACGCACCATCCTTGAGATGATTTCTCGGCTTGGGCGACACGAACCAGAATATTGAGATGCAATGCTCATGGTTGAACTCCCATCGCGTCGTTGATTTCGGCTAGTACGCGTGCCAATTTATTGGGATAGTCGGCCACCGCTGCCTTGGTCTCGGGAGTATCCCATGCCGGTCCCAGTGCCTTCATCAGTACCTGCTTCTCCTGCTCACTCACACCGGCCTGCGAGATGGCCTCGACTTTGGCTTTGGCCTGCAAAAGAACTTGGCGGAAACGTGCGAGTTGCTCGCCTGCAGTGTTGGGGTAATAAGTGAGGCGATCACCACTCTGCGCGGCGTCGACCAACTCGTCGGGGACGATGCTCAACGGCCATGCGTGCCTGAGGGTATCGGTAGCCGCCTGCAGTCGCGTCATGGCCCCTGCAAAGCCGTTGAGTTCGCCGCGCCGCCCAACTAGTTCTCCTGGAGTTGTCACCGTCACGGTGACAGCCTGGGTTACCGGGGTCCGGGGGACGGTGATGATCGTAGTCAAGGTGTTGCCTTCGTAGCGCCAACCCAACTTGCCGGCGTCCGGAGTGTAGCTTGCTGCTTCGCCATTGACGGTCACCGACTGCGGCGGCCAATCGCCGGGCAAACGAATCTCATAACCACGCGCAGTGGGCGTGCCCGGATAGTTGCCTTTCACCCCATCGATGGTCACGGTGACTTTGTTGCCTTCGGTTCCGGCACGCAATTCCGTGCGCCCAAACTGGGCAAGCTGGTACCCACGCGAGTCCCCCGCATCTTCGTACATCTCGTACACCGACGACGTAAGAGTGCGGAAAGGAAACACCGTCACGATCAGCGGATCGACGGGCTTCTGGTTGGTGTACTGCATCGGCGGCACCATGGGCACAATCGCACCCTCGCTCACATAAGCAGGCGTTTGCTCGATGGAAAAACTGCGCTGCATTTTCGCCGGTCCGCTAAGCTGCGTGCCCGTATCTTTCTCGTACCAGGTTCCGGGCGGAATCCAAACCGCCTGGCTTACCAGCCCGGTGATTTTATCGCTGGGCGTGACGATTGGATTCACGACCATCTCGCTACCGAAGACGTACTCGTTCTTCGTGTCATACGCCTCGTCTCGCTCCGGCCAGTCGTAGTAAAGAGGATGCAGGAAAGCGACGCCGGTATCGTAGGTGCGGTGCGCCTCGCTATAAATGTAGGGCACCATGGCGTAGCGCTGCTTGTAGAGGCCGCGCATGATGTCGGAGTAAGGCTCGGGATAGGCCCAGATGCGGCGCTCCGCGTTGGGATTTTTCGTGGTGTGCGTGCGCAGAATAGGACTGTAGATGCCGAACTGGATCCAGCGCGTGTACAGTTCAGGCTCGACTACTCCCGGCGCGTGTCCGCCGATGTCGTGGCTCCAGTAGGCGTAGCCGACATTGGCCGCGGTCGCGGTGAACCATGGCTGGAAGGCCAGCGACTCCCACACCGAAACCGTGTCGCCGGAGAACCCGATCTGGTAGCGATGATTGCCCAGGCCTCCCCAGCGATGGAACAGCAGCGGTCGCTTGCCTTCGCGCTCCTGGTCGCTGAAGTGCACATAATTCAGCCACCACGTCGGATTGACTCCTGGCGTCTTGGTATTGGCCTCCTGCTGCCAGTCGAGCCACCAGAAGTCGACGCCCTGCTTCTCCAGCGGATGGTGCACCAGGTCGAGATAATTGATCGCGAACTTCTTGTTGGTAATGTCGAAGGGGATGTACTCCCCGGTGGCGGGATCGACGCCCATCGCCCGCGCCATTGCAGGATACGCGTCTTCCCACGGCTGGATGCCCGACGCGGGATGCAGATTGAGCGTGGTCTTCAAACCCATGTCATGCAGGTTCGTCAGGAATTGCTGTGGATCGGGGAACAGCAGTTTGTTCCAGCTGTACCCACTCCAGCCCTTTGGATGCCCAGAAGCGTCGTCTTCCTTGTTCCACCAAGTCTGCGAGCCAAAGACTTTGTGCCAGTCCATGTCGATAACGAAGACGTCGAGCGGCACATCATTGCTGCGAAACCCCCTGGCCAGGTCCATCAATTCCTGGTCGGAGTAGGCCCAATAACGCGACCACCAGGCGCCGAAGGCAAAGCGCGGCGGAATCGGAATTCGTCCCGCAATGAGGACGAATTCTCGCAGTGCCACTTTGTAATTGTGGCCGTATCCAAAGAAGTACCAATCCTGGCGATCGCCGGCGGGCCTCGGCATCACCCATGGCCAGACACTCTTTTCGCCGAGGTTGAAGCGGAAATCGTTGCCATCGAACAGAGGGCGGGTGGAATCGTCCACCACCACCCATCCATCGCGCGAGATCAATCCGGAATCCATGGGCTCCGCTGTTTTGCTGCCAAACGCGCCGTCGAGCGTGCGGGTGGTGCCCTGCAGGTTGCCGGTGTCGGGCATGCCGGGATGCCAGGAGACTTTCCGGCCATTTAACGTGAATTCGACCATCAGACTGTCAGCCGTAAATTTTCCGTTGTTATCCGGAGAACTTAGGTAGGTCAAGTGCAACGCATCGGTTGAGATCTCGAGGCGCTTTATCTGGTCGACCGTGGTCAGCACCTTTTTGTACATGGGCATCGTCAGCCTGCGGTTCAGGATGGCCAGAGAGGCGCGGTCCTCGAACTTGCCGTCCGCCGCCCACTCCATGCGGATGAGGTGCGGCGTCAGCATGGTAAAACGGGCGTTGCCCATGGTGACGATCGACTCGGGATTAGCGACTGGGTCGTAGAGCCCGGGGAGCGACATCGAAGCAGAAGCAGGCTCGGGCGCTGCGGGCTTCGCCGCAGCCGGAGCTGCTTTTGCCGCTTGCGCTGCCGCATGTGGTCCGCTGAGGCAAACGAGCACACTCAGCCCTACGAGCAATGTGCTCCAAGTGCGCTTCCTGCGTGCGTTCTTCAGGTTGCCCGGGCGCGCTGCCGAAACGCCAAGGCCTTGCGATGCCCGGCCCGCCCAGACCGGAGTTTCCGTTTGTCGTGTCACAACCCTGCTCCTGTTGGCAAAGACTGCAACTCCAAACTGCAACAGCCAACCAGCTTCTGTGGAGCTGGCTGGCTGTCGGCATTCAACATAGCGGCTAAGAATTGCTTGTCAATACCTTTTCGCGGTTTTTTCTTGCATCGAATTCCAAATCGGAAACAGCGCTACTGCCCAATGTTGACCTGCACCGGTTTACCCTGGGTCGAGTCAGGAGCGACCCAAACGGTCAACTGCGCGGATTCGACCACGTCCTTCATTTCTATATTCCAGAACTTCAGCTCCTCCCGGCCCAGCGTGAATTCGACCTTCTGCGACTGCCCGGGAGCAAGCGTGACACGGCGGAAGCCCTTTAACTCGCGCACCGGGCGGGCCACGCTGGTGCCCGTCTGGCGAATGTACAACTGCACGACCTCATCGGCGGCGCGGCTGCCGGTGTTTTGGACCTCCGCCGTCACCTTTAAACTGGCAGAGCCGGCATTGAGTTCTTTGGCGCCCAGAGCGATGGCGCTCACCATGGCGGGAGAGTAAGCGATCGTGGAATAGGTCAGCCCGTAGCCGAAGGGATAGAGCCCGGAGTTCTGCTCATCAACGTAGCGCGACAGGAATTTCTCGTTGTTTGCTTTGGGCGGACGTGTCAGGTCAGCGCCATCGGCGGGACGCCCAGTGTTGAAGTGGTTGTAGTACAGCGGCTCCTGGCCGACTGCACGTGGAAAGCTTACGGTCAGGCGTCCGCTGGGACTGCTGGCGCCTAGCAACACATTGGCCAGTGCCGGTCCCGCCTGCACGCCTGGGAACCAGGCTTCCAGGATCGCGGGGATATGCTGAGCCGCCCAGTTCAATACCAATGGACGCCCGCTGAAGACCAGCAGCACCACCGGCTTTCCAGTGGCGGCTACGGCTTCGAGCAACTGCTGCTGGTTGCCCGGCAGGTCGAGCCGGGTGCGCGACCCGGCTTCACCGGTCATCCACTGTGCGTCTTCACCCAAAGCAAGTACCACAATGTCAGACTTTCTTGCAGCTCCCACAGCGTCAGAGAAGCCCGCGTCGGAAGAGCCCATGACTTCGGTGCCTTTGGCGTAGAGGAGATGTCCCTGCGCGGCTTCCACCTCGCGGGTGAGCGCCGAACGCAACGTGACGACATCTTTGGCATTGCCCTTGGCTGCCCAGGAGCCCAGCATCTGCCCGGCATCATCGGCCAGCGGACCGATCAGCGCGACGGTTTTGCCGTTGGCCCTCAGCGGCAACGTCCCACCATCATTCTTCAACAGCACGAACGACTCCTCCGCCGCCTTGCGCGCCAGTTCCAGGTCTTCCGGCGCAATGGTGTCGGGCTTCACTTCAGTATAGGGATGGTCAAACAAACCGAGAGCGATCTTCACCCGCAACACGCGGCGCACCGATTCGTCGATGACGGATTCCGGTACGACGCCCGACTTCACCAACTCGGCCAGATGTGGGCCATAAGCGTTGCTTTCCATGTCCATATCCACGCCGGCCAGGATCGCCTTGCCCGCCGCAACCGCGTGGTTGGCGGCCACGCCCTGGGGAATCAATTCGCCAATTGAGTTCCAATCGCTGACCACGAATCCCTTGAAGTCCCACTCCTTGCGCAACACCTGTGTCAGGGTGAACGCATTCGCACTCGCCGGAACCTCATTGAGCGCCTCAAACGCACTCATGAACGTCGCGACTCCGGCATTGGCCGCGGCCTGGAACGGCGGCAGATAGACTTGCCGCAGCAGGCGCTCTGGAATCTCGGCGGTGTTGTAGTCCCTTCCACCTTCCGCCGCGCCGTAGCCTACGAAATGTTTGCTGCACGCCGCGACCGACTCCGGATCGCTCAACTTCGAACCCTGATAGCCACGCACATACGCGGCAGCCAGCGCCGCCCCAAGATACGGATCTTCACCCGCACCCTCGACGATGCGTCCCCAGCGGGCGTCGCGGGCGATGTCGACCATGGGCGAGTACGTCCAACGCACACCGTCGCGGCTGGCTTCTTTCGCGGCAACGCGCGAGGCGCGCTCCACCAGCGCCGGGTCCCAGGTGGCCGAGAGGGCCAGCGGCACAGGGAATTCGGTGCGATAGCCGTGGATCACGTCGAGACCGAAGAGCAGCGGGATGTGCAGACGCGACTTCTCCACCGCGAGCTTCTGCATGGCGTTGGTCTCAGCTGCGCCGGTCAGGTTGAAGATGGAGCCGAGGTGGCCGCTAGCCACCATTTCTTTGTAGTTACTGCGGCCTGTGCCCGGGCCGGTGGGCGCGCCCTGCGAGTAGGTGATCAACTGCCCGACTTTTTCCTCGAGCGTCATCTGCTTGAGAAGCTGCTCCACTCGGGACTCGATCTGCGGATCGTTGGTCCATGAAGTAGACGGTTGCGCGACCACAAAACTAATAAGAGTTGAAACGCAAAATATGACCCGAAGAGTTCGCATCATTCCGGGAGCCTTCCTTCCAGGCCAGTAGCTGACCTGCAACTGTACTCGACCGACCATTGAAAACGATATTGCGCAATTAAACAAACGCAACGCTCACGCATCGCGGTGACGGCTGCCGGCCATACCCGCAGCGGCATGACACCGAAAACTGCCGGCAAGTTCCTGCAAAGATCGTGGGACCAAACCGAACACCGCTGGTGTCTGTACTGAATACAAAGGAGCGCGGATATGTTCGAAGATAGCCTGGTTGAATCGAGCGGTGCCTTAAGCAGGAAGAATCCATGGACGGCGTCGTTGTCGTTCGCCATTCAAGCGTTTCTCGCCGGGGTGCTGGTGCTGCTGCCCCTTATCTATACGCAAGCGCTGCCGTGGCGCCAGATAACGGCCATCGTCAATGCACCTGTTCCGCCGCCGCAGGCTGCGCCGCCATCGTCCAATCGCCTGCAGCACACGCCGCAACCTCGCACCATGATCGACGACGGAGTGATTCGCCTGCCCAGTTCGATACCTCGCAGAGTCGCGATCTTGCACGACGAAGAGACGACTAGCGGCGAGAGCGGCGCGCTCGATTGGGCAGGCGTTCCGGGTGGGACTGGAACTGGCGTGCCGAACAGTCTGCTCAACAACTTGGTGCAGGTGCCGACGGTAATGCCGAAGGTGGTTGCGCCATCGAAGATTCGGGTGTCCTCGGGAGTCGCGCAGGGTTTGCTGGTTCACCAGGTAAAACCGGCGTATCCGCCGCTTGCAGTGCAGGCGCGCATACAAGGGACGGTGGTTTTGCAAGCGGTGATCGCGAAGGACGGCACAGTACAGGACCTGCGCGTGATCAGCGGGCATCCGCTGCTGGTGCAGGCGGCGCTGGAAGCGGTGAAACTCTGGCGCTACAAGCCATACTTGCTGAACGACCAGCCCGTCGAAGTGGACACGCAGATTAACGTGAACTTCACCATGGCCGGACATTGAGCGGAGTTTTTGGTCGCGGCAATAGAAAATCCTGGTGTATCGCTTGGGTCGGCCGCTACTGGATACGGGCGAGTTCCTTGGAATAGAGCTGGTTGTGGGGAAACTCTGTAGCCAGTCCCGCCAGGAGGACACGGGCGGTGTTCTTGTCCTTGTCACGCAAAGCGGCGACGGCCAGCAGAAGGCGGGCAAAAGGAGCGAGATAATATCCCTTCTCGGCAGTGAGTCGCAGACGCTGAATTCCTTCGTCTTTGTCGGTCTGCGAACCTGTCATACGCAGCACCCAGCGCACAGGAGCCGGAGTGGTGCCGAGCAGGTAATTCTCCACGCCGACCGCGAGAAATGCATCGTAGCAGGTGGGATCGATTGCCAGTAACTGCTGTGCCGTAACGCGCGAGGTCTTCATGTAGCTGAGGCTCGCCAGGTTGCGTTTCTCGATCATGGCGGTGTAGTCGCCGCGCAACCCGTTGGCCAGTACCTTAGAAAACAGGGCATTGGCGTCGTTCGGGGCGGCAGCAAGCCGCTTGTTGACGAGTTCATCGCTGCGGGCCAATTCCGCCTCGAATGCAGTCTTTACAGCCGGATCCGGCTTCTGCTGTTCGCGATTGTCGAAATTGTGATCGTCGACAAAGAGGTCCGATTCCAATATCTGCAGGCGGTTGAACTCAGCAAAAAGGTAGGCGGCTCCGTCGGCCACAAAGCCTAGAGGATCGTCGGGACGAGTCTTCTGGTAAGCGTGAAATGTGTTATGTGCACCGGAGAAATCGAGGTTGTACATCTGGCGAAATCCGCGGTCGAGTTCCGGCTGGGGGACAACCCGGTTAGGCGATTGACCCATACCTGAGCCGGCGCAGGCCAGCCAGAGTAAAACGAAAGACGCGAGTTGAATGACTTGGCGATGCATTAACAAAGTTCGCACCTTAAGGATATGATTCCGGTCCACGGCATATAGACTCTGAATCCCCCCGAAAGATCGGGCCCGACGACGACCTTTTGCAAATCTTTTACAACCGCATCCCACGCGCCGCTCAACCCGAATACCCCGGTGCCATTTCCGCTACGGGTCCCTGCGTGCAATCAGTGCCTTGACTCCGCACCCGTAGTGTTGGAACACGCCGGTCCGCCCACCTCGTATTTCGAAGTGTTCTTCTCGAAACACCAGTGAACCTGTTCGCTGGAAAACTCCTTGGTAACGCTTGGCGGAATGTCAGCTTCATTGACCTGCTTGAATTCAAACTGAATCGTTCCGTCAGGCGACACGGTTCCCAGTAGATAGCCATAAACGTTTGCCAGTGCAATGTCCGATGCAGCGTGTTCCTTGGGCAACTGGTAGCGGATGGCGCCCGCCGAACCGATGATCCAGCCAGGCAGCACCTCATCTTTGGCGTGGCAGGCAGTCGCATAAATATTGTTCAAGACCAAGTGCGAATGGCTGGCGAGTACGTACACGTTCTTGCCGGACTTCTTTCGGAACGCGACCAGCGAGGAGTAAACCTGTCGCCCCGTAACCTGCCCCTGCGCCGAGTCGTTCATGCCGTGTCCCGCCGCGAGACTGTCGGCCAACGGGGCATGCATGCCGAGCACGAGCGTCTTGACGGCTGGGTTGTCGGCTGCGCGTTGCAGTACCCCGGTCAGCCAGCTCATCTGCGCGGAATCGAATTCGTCGGCAGAAGCGTTGTCGAGAGTAATGAAATTCACTCCCCGATCGATCCAATGATTGTAGGTGTGGAGCATGTGGTCATTGGGATTGTCAGCCAGTCTCTGCGTTTGTAGCACCGGTTTATCCAGCCAGTCGGCAAACTGGATGGTGTAGTCAGTCCTCGTCTTCGGCGAAATCAATTCATGGTTGCCCAGTCCCAGAAATACCGGAGTGTCCGCGAACGGCAGCAATTGATGCGAGATGAAGTCGGGCCACGCATTCGCCATGTAGTCGGAGATGGTCGACGCGGGATGAGTGTGCAGATAGTCTTCGTCAAATGTGAAGATGGCGCGATAGTCGCCCAGGTGCCAGTAGAAAGACGCGCCGTCGCGACGGACGCCTTGCGCGATGGCTGGCATCACGATGTCGCCACAATTGCGCGAGTCACCGGAAACCGCGAACCGCCACGCTCCGCCGCTGCCTTGATTCTGCGGAGGTTGCTGAGCATACAGGCATCCGGCCAGAAGAAGAATTGGCATCAGTACGTGAACCATAGCTGTTGCTGCAGTCTCCGAAACGGAAGACAGATGGGATGACACGAACGTGATCGCCGGTTTGTGCATCATTTCCCCTTCGATCAGGATGATATCGTAGCCACCCCACCAGCATTGCCACGTTGAGTCGCGCCCCATAACCGGATAAGCTGCTGTGACAGGACTTACTCAAAAGCGACCGGGGGAATCGGAATGGCGAAGTGCCGAAGGTTGATGACGATGTTCGTGCTCGTGACGTGCGCGTTGGGCGGTGCAACAATGTTGGCTGCTTCCAGCCAGGTTGCGGGACAAGCCGACGCGGCCCGCCTGAAACCAGCCTATCGCTTCGAACGCAGCAAGTGGATCTACGTCCACCTGGAAGGCACGCCGGCCGACATCGGTTATCAGCATGGCTACCTGCTCGCTCCCGAAATCGCGGACGGATTCAATACCGTCAAGTTCCTCGACACGCGCCGTACCAAGCGCGATTGGGAGTTCTTCCGCAACGTCGCCAAGATGATCCTGTGGCCGAAGATTGACACGGAATATCAGCAGGAATTGCAGGGCATCGCCGATGGCTTGAAAGACCACGGCGTCTCGATGGACGTTTGGGACGTGGTGGCGCTGAATGCCATGGAAGAGGTTCCGGACTATTACGTGCCAACGCTCGATCGCCAGGAAAAACGCGCCAACGCGCCCAAGCTGACGGCGCCGGGCAACTGCAGCGCCTTTGTCGCGACCGGATCGATGACGAAAGATCACAAACCGGTGATCGCCCACAGTAATTGGACCAACATCGCGACTGGCAGCCGCTGGACCGTCATCTTCGACATCGTGCCCACCCGCGGCTATCACATCTTGCAGGACGGCTTCCCCGGCATCATCGTGAGCGATGACGATTTCGGGATTAATTCAGCGGGCTTGATGGTCACCGAAACTACCATCACCGGCTTCTCGCTGTTCGATCCCAACGGCATACCCGAGTTTGTGCGTGCGCGCAAGGCGCTGCAGTACTCCAACTCCATCGACCAGTTCGTGAAGATCATGCTCGACGGCAATAACGGCGGCTACGCCAACGACTGGCTGCTCGCCGACAACAACACCGGCGAGGTTGCGCGCTTCGAACTCGGTTTGAAAATGCATCGTGTGTGGCGGACCAAGGATGGCTATTTCGTCGGCTCGAATTTCCCTAGCGATCCCGCGCTGATCAAGGCAGAAACTAACTTCGATCCCACCAACCTCGGCAACTCCATGAATGCCCGCCATGTGCGTTGGGACGAGTTGATGAAGCAGTACCAGGGACAGATCGACATTAATCTCGCGCAACAGTTTCTCGCCGACCATTGGGACAGCTACGAGAAGAAGGAAGACCGCGACGAACGCGCGCTGTGCGGACACGAGGCCAACTCACCTCGTGGGGTTCCCGAGTGGGACTCGCCGCCTTACACTCCCGGCGGCGCCGTAACCGCGCAAGCCGCCGACAGCAGCATGACCAAAAACATGACACTACGTGCTCGCGCTGGGTACCCCTGCGGCGAAGACTTCCTGGCTGAGCCATTTTTGAAAGAGCATCCCGAGTTTGAGTGGCAACGCCCGGTGCTGCAGGATATGAAGGGCAATCCCTGGGCCGAGTTCAAGGCCGGAGAAAAGCCGTAGGCTGAGTTGCCACGCCTGCGCACCTTCCACGCGTAACCGCGGTTTGCGCGGATCTTCGCAGAGCGCGTCCGATTCGACTACCGAAAGGAGCAATCAATGTTTCGCAAACTGATCTCAACCTCCGATGACTTCACCCTGACCCTGGTTCGGCTGGTGATGGGTGTTGTGTTCTTTGCTCACGGCGCGCAGAAGATGCTGGGCTGGTTCGGCGGCTACGGCTTTCATGCGACGATGGGCTTCTTCACTCAGGGAATGCACATACCCGCGCCTTTCGCCTTCCTCGCCATCTGCGCCGAGTTCTTTGGCGGGCTGGGACTGATCGTCGGCCTGTTGGGCCGCGTCGCGGCTTTCGGCATCGTGATGAACATGCTGGTGGCGATCTTTACCGTGCACATTCACAACGGTTTCTTCGCCAATTGGTCGGGACAACAGAAAGGTGAAGGCTTTGAATATCACCTGCTGGCAATTGCACTGGGTCTGGTGGTGATCATCAAGGGTTCAGGCGCGTTGTCAATCGATCGCGCACTCAGCAAGTAAGAAATCGCAAATGAGCGCGAACGAAGCCCTCTGGGTGCCGGGCCATTTCAGCGTTTTTGCGAAAGGCTGGGGTGAGTCCGCTTCAGCTCCGATGCGGAATCTGTACCGTCACGACACAACCGTGGGTGCCTTTGCGATTGGCCAGCTCGATAGAGCCGCCGTGGGCCTCTGCGATCTGTTGCGAGAGCACCAGGCCGATGCCCGAGCCGCCCTGCTTGGTGGTGTAGAACGGCACAAACGCATTGCTGGGATTCAGCAGCCCGATGCCATTGTCCTCCACGATAAGAAACACACTGGCGTCGTCCCGCTGCCAGCGCACCACAACTTCCGGATCAGCACCGGGGGAAACGGCATTGGCGCCCGCAGTCGATTGCGCCTGCTCCAGCGCCGAGTCAACCGCGTTACGCACGAGGTTGATCAGCATCTGCTCGATGAGGTCAGGATCGATCATCAAGGTTAGATCGGGGCCAGGCGAAATGCGGACCGGCAGACGGGTCTCCAGGATTGCGACACGTTCCGCCAGTGGCCGCAATTCTACCGGCTGAAATTTGGGCGAAGGCATCTGCGCCAACCGCCGGTACGACTGCAGAAAGCGATGCAGCGAGGCCGTACGAGACTCGATGATGTCGAGTCCACGCTGGAAATCAGTCCGGGTGGTCTCAGGCAGATCGAGCTGCGGAAGCCGCGTTGCCAGGCTGCCGGCGATCGACATAATGGGCGCGAGAGAGTTGTTCAGTTCGTGACCCAGCACGCGGATCAGTCGCTGCCATGCGCTGCGCTCCTCTTCGCGAAGCGCCCGGCTGACGTCGGAAAGAACAATCAAAGTGTGCGGCACGCCACTCTGGCGAAACGAGCGCTTGCGCACCATCCACCGCGCGTTAGGAGTGGAATACGGCAACGCCACCAGGCTTGCATTGCGCGCTTCAAAGCAGGCATCGAGACCAAGTTCCGATGCGGTCTTTCCAAGCATTCGTGCTGACGCCTGTTGCAGCAGCCGCTCGCCGGCAGCATTGACCAGTCGCAGCGACTGCTCGGGATCGAAGGTAAAGATGGGGACATCAATCTCGTCAACTACGCGGCGCAGCAGCGCTGTTGTCTCGATGGTCTGGATTCTTTGCTCGGTAAGAATGTCGGCGAGCATGTTGATTTCCAGCCCCAATTCGCCGAGCGAGTCGTTCGGGGAAGCGTCGCGGGCGCGAAACGAATAGTCCTCCTCCCTCAAAGCGCTTACCACATTGGCCAACGTCTGCAATGGATGGACGATGTGCTCCAGCAGTGTCAGGGTGAGGATGAACCACAGAAAAAGCACAAAGACGGTAAGGGCGACTTTGGCATCGCGGGCCCACGGTTGGATCCAGACCATGGTGATGCCGAGAACGATTCCGGGGAGAGCGGCCAGGACCGCATAGATGGCAATGCGGCGTTCGTAGATCAGTCTGTGAGGCTTGAACTGCTCGCTGGCGCTTCGGTCACGCTTGCGGTAACCGCGGCCAGAGCTAGAGTCCATAGCGCTCCATGCGGCGGTAGAGGGCGCCGCGACTCAGCCCCAGAGCCTCGGCAGCCTGGCTCACGTTTCCGTGGAAGCGCTGCAGCGCTTTCTTTACCAGGATGCTCTCGACTTCTTCGATGCTGAGTTCTTCCAGATTCTGCCCCTGCAGGCGCTGCAAGTTCAAGCCTAAATCGGACACTTGCAGTTCGTCGCTGTGCGCCATCAGCACCGCGCGTTCCAGGGTGTGTTCCAACTCTCGAACGTTGCCCGGCCACGCATATTGCATCATGGTCTGCATCGCAGCCGGCGCGAATCCGCGGACTTGCACGCGGTAGCGAGCGGCATAGCGCGCTAGAAAATGTGCCGCCAGAGCGGGTATATCTTCGCGACGTTCACGCAAGGCAGGCAAGTGTATCTCGACGGTGTTCAACCGAAACAACAAGTCCTCACGGAATAGGCCAGCGGCAATCGCAGCACCGAGGTCCGAGTTCGTGGCGGAAATCACTCGCACATTCACTCGCTTGGTGCGCGAGGATCCAACCCGTTCGATCTCTCCGGTCTCCAACACGCGCAACAGCTTCGCCTGCTGCCTCATGGGGACGTTGCCGATTTCGTCCAGAAAAATCGATCCGTTATCCGCCAGCTCAAAACGTCCGATGCGATCGGTGCGCGCGTCGGTGAACGCGCCTTTGACATGTCCGAAGAGTTCGCTCTCGAATGTGCCTTCGGGGAGCGCGCCGGTATTAACGGCCACCAACGGCATGTTCGCGCGCGGCGATAAGACATGCAGCGTCCGCGCTACAACCTCTTTGCCGGTGCCATGCTCTCCGGTCACCAGCACGTTGGCATCGGACGGCCCGATGCGCGACAT
>Ga0207927_1000585_pt1 | contig 15455 bp, 15 predicted proteins | sample NGESurdeep072012_2_FD_184456 | JGI IMG/M metagenome (GOLD analysis project Ga0207927, IMG submission 184456) | Arctic peat soil microbial communities from Barrow, Alaska - NGEE Surface sample 210-2 deep-072012 (SPAdes) | ecosystem: Environmental > Terrestrial > Soil > Wetlands > Peat ... | reverse complement strand
TCCGAAAAAGGTCGTGCCATCCGGGGTTGTCGGGAGATCTCGCCGCCTTCAACCTACCATCACTTCCGTCGTTACACTATTTACTAATTTGGTGTAGCCCGCGAAAAAGAGTTTTCGCGATGGGTTTCTACGCCCGTCTGACTTCTACAGCATTCCCAGTTGCACTGGGGCCCTCCTGCTTTCTAGAAACGCCGGCGCAGCCAGTTGGCCGCGAAGATGGCGCCTGATCCAAACAATGCCAGGGTCCCGGGCTCCGGCGTCGTTGGTGGTGGCGGTGTGCCACCGAAGCCGTCGAGATAGACATAGCCGGCATGTCCGCCATATGGGCAGTCCGAGCCCAGCAGGGTCAGCGTAAAGTCATGCCCTTGCAGGTTCTGGACATCCAGCTGTTCAACTTGCCATGCCGTGTAATACCATCCCGAACTCGACCGCGTAAACAGCGGGCCGTTGTCGGCTGAGTTATACGAAACCAGGTACAAGACGTTGCCCATGGTATCGTCAGTCAGCTTGAGCGTGAAGTTGTCGGAATCTGTGGGACCATGCGACTCCTGTAACACCGCAGCCCATGCGAAGTAGATGTAGGGATCGGTGTAGTTGGTCACGCTCTGACTGATGACCGACACACTGTAGTTGTTATAGCTGTCGTTAACACGGGCCGAGTAGGTCCCGGTGTAAACGCTGTTGAGGTGGCCGTCTGTGTATGGATCGAGATAGTTGGTAACAACTGCCGAAGCATTGCCGCTGATATTGTAGTTGGAACCACCAGGCAGGTAGCTGGCGGGATCGAGTGGCCAACCGCCATACCAGTAACCGGCTCCCTGTGTCCAGTAGTTGAAATTCCCGTCCTCGAACCCGCCATTCGAAAATGTGCCGGCCAAGGCTGGCGATGCTATTACCAGACAGCTCAGCAGGACCAACACTGCCATGAGACCTGACTTGATCATAATTGCGCCTCCGTGCGCACCGTTAGCTATGAGTTTGTATGAACCACCTGTAACGGCGGAGAGGAGTGTGGCCGCCGCTCGCTTTTAGATCGGATTGATCTCATACCCGAGCCCAGGCCGATCCAGATTTGGAGTGCACCAGTAATTCACACTCCTCCCTGCAATGTGCAAGCAAGTTGCCAAGCCCCGAATTTGGCCGTGTCCCAAGGTCAAAAGGTGGCGGATATAATCGACCAAGCACTAATGTGGTGTTTATACAGAAGTTAGTCGTCCCGATTCAGGAATGATAGTTTAGTAACCACCTAGGTTACTGATAGTTAAGGCCTTATTGTCGCTTAGTGCAGCTTCGCTATATGCAAAGTTTTGCGGTTTGACGGAACATATTTTCCCTGCGTCTGACCTGCCGCCTCGCGGTTTTCCCCAATTGGGAAGCGGGCCTCACAATTCTCAATTGCTTCTGGACATCCTTCGCAACCCGCCGCAAACTTCTCACGAGATCGCGCACCAGCGATGTGACCGAGCTCAGCACCATACTTGAATCACTACCAAGAAAGAAGGAAATTACTATGCCAACGATGACTGCTGTAGAAAAATTGGTTGTCCCTCAACCAGCAAATATCCCGCCTCTTACCTAGGTCACTGGCAAGATTGAACAGATTCTGCTTCAGGACAAGGAACGGTTCTATGTGGTCGGTGTCAATGATGGCAAGAAGACTGTCTTCGCCCGCTTTGGCGATCCCTATACCGGGAAGAGCGATGTTCTCTCCGCCACCGACCCGATGTATGCCCTCATCCAGCAAGCTTACTTCCAGAACCAGGGCGTCGAACTCGGCGTCCGGGATTTTGGATTCGATCCCCAGGCTGGCATTGAGAGAATCATCATCGACCGTGTAACTGTGCACCACATCTAGTCACTAGGTGCCCCAACTACGCACCTGTTTCGAAGCTGACCTTAGACCCGATTCCTTCAATTTGACCTGTCTTGCATAGTCGGGTCTTGTAGGTCCGATACTCCGCCCTGGAAGCTAACTTGGGCGGAGTGCTCCTCCAGCATCGTGGTTAAATCCACCGCCTCACTTCGCCACGAAACCTGCGCTTTTCACCGCGCTCGGGGACAATCCCAAAAATCCCGGCGCGCTCCGAATCGTGACTCCCGGCCGATCGATTTTCACCTTCAAGGGAATCCAGTCTGTCTTCTTGATATCACTCGCCGTCAGCGTGAGCATGTAGTACGGCCCGAACGCAGCACGAACCTGCGCGATCGCCTGCGCCACGCTGGTCTGTTTGAAGTCTTTGATGCTGATTCCGCCCGTACATGCTGCCACCTGCCGCAAGCCTTCGGTGGTGACCTGGTCGCTGGGATTATTAAACGACAGATTGGTATCGCGCCGGTCATATAGTTGCAATGGATAAACACTGATGTGCGCTCCGTTCACGGCTTCCATCGCTTTCTCGTATAACGGCGGAAGGTTCTGGTAGCGCGTGTCCGGCACATTGTTGGCATAAACCTCGGCGCGTGTTCCCGTATTCATCGTCAGGTTTTTGTCCTGCGACGCAGTGCTGGGCGTCCAATTCTTGGTGAACTCTCCGGTGCCTAGCCGGTAGTTCCAGGTCATCCACAATAACGCCTTGCGGTTGGGCGAACGCCCCAACACCTGTGCCATGTGTTCCAGCCCGCCAAATTGCATGATCGTGAGGTCTTCCACCGGGGCCGGCGCCGCCACGAAAGTCTTCAGGATTTTCAGCTTCTCCAACTGATCCTTCACTTTGGGATCGGACACCTTGGCGCCGCTGTTTAACGCCGCCAGCGCGTCCCCTAGGATCTTCGGGTCGGTGCCGAAGTCGTACACCAGTCTCAATCCCGCGGGAGTGTTCACCACCAGCGTGACTGGGCTGTAGTGTTGCGAGAGGTCGGTCAGGAATTGCAGGAGTTCGGCGCCAACAGTTGCTTGCAGCGGAGCAGTGTAGAAGTACGCGTCGTACAGGATGAATACCGGAAAGGTGTGCTGCGGATCGTTCATCGCTTCCGCGGGAACCATCTGCGCGCTATCAAGCTTGATCCCTTTCGGGCCATCCACGCTGAAATTCGCTTGCTGAAGATCGACGACCGGCTTGCCACCCTGGTCGGCCACCACTGGCACCAGGAGCTTCCTCTCCAGCGATTTTTCTTCGGCTTGCAGACAGGCACAGCAACCTAGAAGGAAGCACAACAGCATGCGACGCATGGAAGACACCTCGCGCAAGAAATTCAGAACGCGAAATTATAAAGCCGTCTATCTCCCCCGCATGTGATCCCTGTCGCACCTCATTGGTCAGACATAACAACTTCCCGATGCGCCGGGCGCCTCATCCCTGTCGACCGCTTGCGGCGGCAGGCTGGGAGTTGCAAGCGCGTCGATGCCCGGCTCTCTTGTCTACGGCTTCCCTGGCCCCAGCACTGCTCTTCCCGGAAACGTATCAGGCACTAGCTTCCCCTGGTCGATCAGCACAGTCCCTCCGACGATCACAAACCGCATCCCCGTGCTGGTCTCCATCGGCGCCTGATAAGTAGCGCGGTCGGAGATGGTCTGGGCGTCGAACACCACGATATCGGCGTCGACGCCTTCCTGCAGGCGTCCCTTGGCCCGAGCGGCGGGGGTGGATTTCTCCAGCCGTTGTGCCGGCATCAGGCTCATCTTGCGGATGGCGTCCATCAGCGTGATGCTCCCCTTTTCGCGCACGTATTGTGCCAACACGCGCGAGTATGTTCCGGCGTTACGCGGATGACCTTTGGCGCCATCGCTAGCGATCATCACCAGTGGATGCGGAATCACTTGGTCCACCACTTCAGGCGTGTTGGCGAACATCAGCACACCCTGCGGCTTGGTGGAATTGTGCAGTTCCTCGAAGCGCTCTTTGGTTAGTCGTTCGCCGGTGTCCGGAAGTTGCAGCGCGCTGTAGTCGATGCCGAGTTTCTCTCTCCACCCCGGATTGAAAAGCGCGGAGTTGATAGTTGTCATGCCGGCAATGTAGGGATACGCCTCGGTCGTGACGTCGAGTCCGCGGGCGCGCGCTCCCGCCACCAGCGACAGACACTCTTGCGAATCGCGCAGGCAGGTGCTGTTGATGTGCACGATATGCAACGACGCTCCCGTGATGGCCGACGCTCCAATCACTTCACTGATGGACTCAATGTCGGAGCCGGGCTCGATGGAACCAAAACTACGCACATGCGTGAACACCGGGACTCCGCGCTCGGCGGCCAGACGGAACATGTCAATCACTTCCAGGCGCGTCGCTCCCGGCGTGTACTGGATTCCCATACCAATGGCCAGTCCACCAGCATCCAACTCCGAGCGCAGGCGCTGCCGTATGGCCTCGATTTGCTCCGGCGTGGCCGGCTGATTGGTCGCTGGTCCGCTCTTGGGCAGGATCTCCGGAATGCCCGCATGAGTGTCGATGACTCCGGCCGGAAGCGGCGCGCCGAACACCAGCGCCCGCGCCGCAGCGTGACTAGCCGCTGTGCCGTAGTTGATCAGCGAATGGCCGTCCTTCTGTTTGAGGAAGCTGGCCACGTCGGGAACGCCGATTTCCAGTTCGAGCGCGGTGGTCACGCCGTCGAACGCTTTCACCCGTCCACTGTCGTTGTCCTGGCCGTGCTGGTGAAGATCGATGAAGCCCGGCGCGACGACCAATCCCTTGGCGCTGACTACACGCTTACCCGCCAGCGCGTCGGCAGAAATGCGCGCGATCTTGCCATCGCGGATGCCGACATTCCGCGTGGCATCGAGGCCCGACTCGGGGTCCATCACCCGCCCGCCTTCAATAACAAGGTCGTACTGCTGGGCAATTGCAGCTGCGGCCAGCATCAACCCCAGCATGATCAGCGAGAGACACAGAATTGATTTGCGCATGGGTTGGTGGCTGCTTCCCTCAGTACTGAATCACGACCTCGTTCGTGTCCTTCGCGAACGGCACCGTGACCGCTACACTCTTCCCCTTCGCATCGTAGTGGAAGTCGCTAACCGGCTTGCCGCCCACCATAACCGAAGCTGGCGCTTTAGGCGCGTCCACGACTACCACACTGTAGGATGTCCACCACGGAGTATATTTCCCTTCGCCGCCGGCAATCGTCACCTTCACCGAGTTGCCCGATGTCTCGCAGCTGAGCTGCCCGCGGTAGTACTCGCCGCGCTTGTACCCGAAGCTGCTCCCATCATCCGTATAGACAGAGTCCAGGCATTTGGGCCCGGGATATACCCGCAACTCAAGCGGGCCATTCGGTTTCTGGCTCGTGTTCTGCACCAGCGGCTGGCGCGGAATGATTGACCCTGCCCGCACGAACACCGGAATCTCGTCGAGCTTAGGATTGAGATGTAACTTGCCCTTCATCTCCTTGTCGTCCTGGTTCTTCAGCTCGACCCGCTGCCCTGTCCAGTAGTCGAACCACGTGCCCTCCGGCACCAGCATGTCATAGCCATCCACGAACTCCTTGATCTTGGGAGCGACCAGCAGGTTATTGCCGAACATGTACTCCCCTTCGGCTTCGCGGGTCGTCATGCGCTCATCATCCGGATAGTCCAGCACCATCAACCGCATCAGCGGAATACCCGTGCGGGTAGTCTCTTCCATGCTGGTGTAGATATAAGGCAACAACCGATAGCGCTCTTCGATGAATTTCTTGCGGATCGCTTCGTGCTCCGGGCCATCGACCCAGGGCTCGCGATCGCGCGTTCCCTTTGACGCGTGGTTGCGGTCGATGGGGAGAAATGTTCCCAGCGCCGTCCAGCGCGTTAGCAACTCAGGCGTCGGCGATCCCGAAAATCCGCCCACATCGACGCCCACAAACGGATAGCCTGACACGCCGAGTCCCGTGACTGTCGGAAGCGACAGTCGCATGTGGTTCCACGTGGCTTGGTTGTCGCCCGTCCATGTTGCAGCGTAGCGTTGTGCACCCGCATAGGCCGCCCGCGTCAGCACGAATGGACGCACATCGGGCGCCAGCGCCAGCAAGCCTTCGTAAGTAGCATGAACATTTTCTAATCCAAACACATTGTGAACTTCGCGCTGGTCGGTCTTGCGGCCCTCGACAGAACTCACCACATCCAGCGGCATCGTCTTGTCGGCCCGGAAGAAAATTGACGGCTCGTTCATGTCGTTCCAGAATCCACGAACTCCCATCTTCACGAAGTCGGCGTAGAGCGATCCCCACCACTTCCGCACTTCGGAGCGGGTGAAATCTGGAAACACGCTCGGACCCGGCCATACTGGCCCAATATAGTTCGAACCATCGGGATTCTTTACAAAGTAGCCGCCCTTGACGCCCTCGTCGAACGGCTTGTACCCCGGCACGGCCGCGATGTGCAGGTCGGTAATCAGCACCGTCTTCCAACCTTCCTGCCCGAGGTCCTTAATCATTTTTTTGAAGGTCGGGAAGCTCTGGTGGTTCACCGTGAATGGACGGTTGCGGTCCTGGTAGTCGATGTCGAGATAGATGACGTCCGCCGGGATATTCCGCTTGCGAAATCCACTTGTCACTTCCCGGACCCGCGCCTCCGTCATGTAACTCCACCGGCATTGCTGATATCCCAGGGTAAATAGTGGCGGCAACGGAGTGCGCCCTGTCAGGGCCGAATAGGTACCGACCACTCTCTTGGGTTGCGGACCATTAATGAAGTAATAATTCAGTTCTCCACCCGGCGCGCCGAAGGAATAGAAACTATCGCTGAACTTGCCAAACTGGAAGTTACTGCGAAAGGTATTATCGAAGAAAATACCGTAGGCTTGGCCCTGGCGCACTCCCATAAAAAACGGAATGCTCTTATAGATTGGGTCGGTCGACTCCTCCCACATCACAGAATCCGTATTCCACATCGAGAAGCCATGCTCGCGCCGGTCCTCGGACACGGCTTTGTCGCCCAATCCGTAATAGTGTTCGTCGTCGGGCATCCGCTTCCAAGTCTGGAAACCCTCAGGCGTAAACGTAAATGGAAGATCAGAACGATCCATCAGAATCAACCGCCCCGCTGCGTCGTAAATCGTCACCGCCAGCGAGGACTTATTCACCGCCACGCTGAGCTCATTCGTCTGCAAGACCACTTCTGGGCCCTTGTCACTCACCTTCACTGCGGGCACTGTGAACCCCGTTTCCTTCACCACGGCAAACGACTCGTCCGGCCCGAATACGCCTTGGGGCGCATAGCGAAAGCGTATGACGTCGCCACTGAGCGCCGTGACCCGCAGCACGGTCTTCCCCATCGTCACCTCGACTCCGTCAGGCAGCGCCGAAAACGTAGTGACCACATCGGCATGATGGACAGACGTCGATTGCGCGAATGCCCACGCGGCAAGAATCAATGTCAGGCAGAGAAGGAATAAAACGAATGTAAGTTTCATGACGGTCCCCGGAACGACTCCGAAGCGTAAAGGGGATTAACCAGAGTGTCAACCCGCCTTCCGACCCAATTCGCTCAACCGTGTGGCCCGTCCTGGCTGAGGAGGCGACTGCGGGCCGCCTGCGTGCTTCAAGCGCTATTCATTGAGTCGGGATTTTAGGTTATTGTGTAGGCAATAGTGTTGTGCCGAGTAGCGCCCGGGAAGATGACCCATACCAAACACAACATTCTGGCCGCGATATTGGTTTTCGCTATGGGAGCCTGGGGCCGACACGCCACCGGGCAGACCGCGCCCTGTGCGACTGGGCTGCAATCGGCTCAAATAGAGCGGGCTGCAGTGCAATCTGCTGGCGTGAACTCGGTTGAGGCGGCGGGCCTGCCACTGGAAAATCCGCACCCGTCGCTCCATTCTGTCGGGCCTGAGCTCCCCTGCATTTCGCAGCCCTTGTTCGACGTCACGGATTCCGATGTCAAGTTCAGGCTGGAGACTCTGATGTCCGTGCTTCGCGACAGCCGGCATGAAAGCTGGGTGCTGGCGGCGTACCCCGATCCCAAGACCAGCCGGCCGTTGATTGGCGCGGGATTCAGTCTCGACGTCGAAGAGACGCAGCATGTGCAGAGCGACCCTCTCAACCCGCATACGTTTCTCGAGCCCTCGAGCGCGCAACTGTGGGAGGCGGCAGGTCTCGATCCGGCGAGACTGCAGGCCATACTTGATCAGTATGATCGGGAATTGAAGGCCTGGAAGAAAAAGAACTTTCGCAAGAAAATTAAGACGCATCAGCTGTCACCGCAACTCAGCGACGAGGACGCGACCAGGTTACTGCGGATCTCGGTGGTGCAGTCCGTCCATAATGCGAAGGCCTATTGCCGTGAGTTCGATCAGCTAACCGCGTCGCAGCAGATGGCGCTGAGCCAACTGGTGTACCAGATGGGAGTGAACCTCGAGGAATTCACACAGTTTCTCGGCACAATCAATGACCTGAGCTACCGCGATGCAGCGATGAACGGCAGTAATCGCGAAGCCGAAGCGGAGCATTGGAAGGCACTACAAACCACGCTGATCCAGAGCCAGTGGGCGCGACGCTATTCCACTCGCGCCATCTCGGTGATCGCGACGTTTGACCCTGATTATGAGGCGGACCCCACCCACGCGGAGCGCCAGGTCCGGGCTGAGCTTCGCCCGCCGCCGACGCATCATCGCAAGAAGGCGCATGCCAACTCGGTCAACGCAGAAAAGCAAGCGAGCCCGGTCCATAAAGGGGCCTAGCCAAGAAGCCCCACAGCCAAAAGTAGGTCATGTCGGACAAGCGCCGACGAGTTGAGAGACCGCGCTCTCGACAGACTCCATCCCTAATTACGGATGCAACGACGCGGTATACGCGGCGATCGATATCATGTCGTCAAGCGTCAAGTTCGCGACCAGCTTGTTCATCAATTGCGTGGCAGCTCCGGCGCGAGCCCCGCTTTGAATGTCATAAAGTTGCCTGACAATGTAGCTGGGCAAGCGGCCCGCGATCGACGGAACATCACCGCTGCCCCTGAGGTCCACTCCATGGCATGTGGCACACGCCATGGTCTTGCCTGCGCCTCCGGTGCTGACCTGCGTCTTGCCTTTTTTAATGCTGCCCACCGGCACATAGGCGATGAACCCCGATGTGTCATCGCGCAGTTCGGTGCGCTCCAGATTTTCCGGCGTCTCGATGATGCGCTGCCCGATCGGCTCCATCGTGATCGGTTTGGAGACAACCAGCATCCATCCGGCAATGTGAGTCTTGGGGACGGTCCGAGTCTCCACTACACGGGTCCACGGCTTCGGTTTTAGCGCGGAGAAATACGCGGCAGCGGCCTCGATCTCCTGATCGTTCGCCTTGGTTTCATTGGCGACCATCGTAGCCACTGGAAGGTCCTCGGGTACCGAACTCTTGCGCAATCCGCTCTTGAAATCGGCCATCTGCTGAGCCATGTAGCCCACTGGCAATCCCGCCAGGCTCGAATTCTCGGGACGCCCTTGACCGTTGGGAAGATGACAGTAGCCGCAGGCGTAAACCTCGGGCTTGCGCCCATGTCCCACAATGTCAGGCATGGCGGGGTGAGCGTCGGGATGCCAGTCGGGCGCTGTGTAGAGGTCGCCAATCTGCGCGAGAGTGAACGATGCCGTGCTGTTCGGGACGTGCTGCGGAGTGTCAGCAATGGACTTGAACTGCGCTCGCGAAGCGTGTGCCGGAGGATCAACGGGGTACGCCCAATAAGGAGGAGGCGGGTGAGAACTGGCTTTTGCACTGCGATCCTGCGCGACGACTGCGACGCCCAGCCCGCAGGCTAGCATCGATGCAACGGCGACCCGCGCGAGGAAGCGGCGACGAAAATGATAGAGCATCATGATGTGACGGAATTGTACAGGGCCCCAACCTGGAAGCGTGACTCGCAATCGGTTAAGAATCTTGGCCGACACGTTGAAAGACCGACTCAACTGAATGATGATTGGGTGGCCCCCCTATCCAGCAACGTGGTGAGTCCTGGCTCGTCAAATCGAAAGCAGTGAGCTAATGATTCCTGATGACGGCAGTTTCCCGTTGATTTGTTCGAGCAGTCTTACGATCGCCAGCAGCGCTCGATACACAAATATTCCGCCACCGACAAGTACCAGTAGAATCGCTCCAAGCAGCGCCACAGTCAGAGTCATAATGTCCCCTGAACGTTAGGTTAGCACTCCACTATTCATCGCCCTGTCGAGGCAAGCCGCCTCCATCTTGTCGCCGGGAAGCGTTGCGCGAACCCGAGATGCGAAGTTACGAAAGTACCCTGGCGCCACGATTCGAGCGGCTTGTTTTGACATGCGCGCCGGGCTTGCGGTGTAGACTTGCGCTGTATGGCAAAGGCAAAAACTACGGTGCGCTCGGTACCAAACGGCGCTGCTCCTGGAAGCGGGACGCTCTATCTGGTCGGCACGCCGATCGGAAACATGGAAGACATTACGCTGCGCGCGCTCCGCATCCTGAAAGAAGTGGACCTGATCGCTTGCGAGGACACTCGCCACACGGTGCAGTTGCTCGACCATTACGGCATCGAGAAGACCACGGTCAGCTATCACGAACACAACGAGCTGACTCGTGCGGCCGAGTTGATCGTGCACCTGGAACAGGGTGACAACATCGCCATGGTGAGTGACGCGGGCATGCCGGGAGTGAGCGATCCGGGATACCGGCTGATCGCACTGGCTGTGCGCCACCACATTCGCATCGTGCCCGTGCCGGGAGCGTCGGCATTTCTCTCAGCCCTGGTGGCCAGCGGTCTTCCCACCGACTCGTTCCGCTTCAGCGGATTCCTGCCTGCCAAAGAAGGCGCGCGCCGGACGTTGCTGGAAGCCATTCGTCATTCGCCACGCACCCAGATCTTCTACGAAGCACCTCACCGTATCGTAGATGCGCTGAAGGACATTGTTGAGCTACTCGGTCCGGAGCGGCATGTCGTGGTGGCGCGCGAAGTCACCAAGCTGCACGAGGAGTTTTTGCGCGGACACGCCGAAGACGTGCTCGACATCCTGCAAAAACGCGGCGACGTCAAAGGCGAAATCACGCTACTGATTGGCAAAGGCGAAGCAACGGACCATGAACAACTCAGTCCGAAGAATGTCGGGCAGCGGGTCCGTGAGCTCATGACTTCCGACTCGCTCGACGAGAAGGCCGCCTTGAAGCAGGCGGCAAAAGAGTTCGGGGTGTCGAAGAGCGAAGCCTACCGCGAGTTGCAGCGGGTGAAGTAGAAAGAAGCAATTAGCTCTTGAACTCGCCTCCACCTTCCCGACCCGTCAGCTGCTAACATCTTTCTTCATCATCTCCCGCATGGGGAAGACTTGTGACGCGCTGTTGGCGCTTGGTGATTGCCGTCGCATCCTTATTATTTGCAATGTCTCTCTCCGCCTGGGGACAGCCTTCCCACCGGCCGCAGTCCACCGCCCCACCGCCTGAAGCTGCGCCGACGGGAGCGATCAATCCCGAACTTGAGACTTGGACCCGGGCGGCGGCAATCCAGGCCAGGCCCGATCAGGTCGGATACTTTCGCTCGGCCATCGCGAGTACGGATACCGCACTGCAACAGTCGCGCGAGTTGCAAACCCTCGGTCCCGCCGCCAAAGACACACCTACGGTGAATGCCAAGTCATTGCAGCTGCGCGACGCGATCGATGACGTGGAACATTACTACGGACGGCTTATAGCTTCGTTCTCCAAGACTCAGGAAACCGAGCTGAAGCCGCTGACGAAACGGTTACGCAAGTCATATACTTTCGTTGCGAAGGAATACAAAGCGGTGCAGCAGCTTATGGAGCCGGGCACAGTCGTCCCCGAACGCCTGATGAGCGGCGCGGCAAACCTGGAGAAGGCGCTCTCCGACTTCCGCACCGACCAGGTTCGCCTAGCGCGGGAGATGGGAATCCAATCGAAGTGATATGGTCTTTGTGAACAGGCCTCACGTATGAACCGATTTGTCTTCTTCCCCTCATTGTTATTGCTGTTGTTCGCTGTCGCAGCCGTGTGCCCGGCGCAAGTGGCGAACGGGCCCATCAGTTTCCAGCCCGGCTCCGATCTGCAGAAGAGGGTGCTGTCGCCATCGCCTGCCGCTGGCGCGACGAAGCAATCCAAACAAGCGACGATTGGACGGGGCCAGACGATGATCGACACGGGCGATCCCAAGAATTCGTTTTGGAATGAGGCGGCGGATCTGGACGGCGCGGGCAACGTCGCCAATGCCGACATGCTATGGGATGCGTCGTCAAAAATTCTCTACGCCTTCGCACACACCAACCTGCGTTGCGCCCATGGCCGCTCGACCGAAGCAGACATCCTGATCGGCGTCTATGGCAAGAAGAACTTTCTGGGAAAAACGCCGGGATCGGGCTGGTGGGTGGTCGAGCTCGCGCAGAACCAGTGCCAGGCCCCGCTGCCCGGTCTGTACGGATGCAAGTTCGACGCCCAGGGCAACGCCTTGGCGTGCGGCCGCGCCGAACTGGATACCCGGATCAACGACATGGCCATCGTCGAGTCCACCAAGTTCTGAAGGGTCCCAATCTCCTACTCGAATTAATACCTGGTGCCCTGCCCATGCAAACGACCAGTCAAGACTGGCGGCACTTCGTTTGGACCGCTCTTGTCCGCCCCCCGTCTCAGTTTCAAGATGGGCAATTTCGAAAATATCGTCCACCGTGTCACATCCTCCGAACGCCTCGCGCGGCTATACTGCTGGGCGAATGACGGCTGCTTGTCGTCATCGCCTTCATTTTTCCGCCAAGAGGAAACCTACATGACGCGCATGAAACCCGCACTTCTTCTCCTGATCGTCACACTCGCCGTCACCGCGAACGCTTGGGCTAGCAGCGACGACATCCTCGGCACCTGGCTCAACCAGAAACAGGATGCCAAGATCGACATCTTTAAGTGTGGCAGCGATTATTGCGGCAATATCGTGTGGCTGAAGGAACCAGTCTATCCCGCCGGCTCGACGCTCGGTACTCCGGGTACTCCCAAGCTCGACCACTACAATCCCGATGCCGCCCGCAAGAAGAACCCACTCATGGATATGCAGATCATGCAGGGGATGCAATTCTCCGGCGACAACCCCTGGAAGAACGGCAAGATCTACGATCCCGACAGCGGCAAGACCTACAGCTCCAAGGCCACGCTGGTTTCACCCACCCAGTTGGATCTGCGCGGATTCATCGGCTTCTCGATGATCGGCCGCACCGAGAAATGGACGCGGGCCCAATAAGCGAGCGAGGTGCTGAATTGCAACGGCAATCGCCGCGTGCCCCGGGTTCGCGCCGCTTGCATGCATCGGAAAAACCTATTCCGCCCGACCTCTTGACAACTGTATACTGTATATGTACACTAAACACTAAATGGCGCAAGGCCCTCGCATTCGTATCGATGCCGCCTCTGGTATTCCGGCCGTCCGCCAGATTGTCGATAGCCTGCGAGTTCTTTTAGTTGAAGGTCAGCTTGTCTCCGGAACCATGCTGCCATCGGTCCGCCGAGTCGCTGTGGAGTTGGGTATTCACTTCAATACCGTGGCGGAAGCCTACCGCCAGCTGGCTGCCGAGGGATGGCTGGACCTCAAGCACGGACGCGGCGCGATGGTGGTGCCGCGTGTCGCTCCTGTAGTCGCAAATGAAGCTCGGAACGACGATCTCCGGCACCGGCTGCGCGGGTTGGTGGCACAACTGCGTGCCGAAGGCGTTTCGACCGCAAGTATCGCGGACGAATTGCGCGCCATGGCAAAGGTGGTGAGACGATCATGAGACTTGTCCTTTGTGCGATCTACGTTTTCATAGGATTGTTGGTGTTTGCGTCGCCCAATATGTCCCGCCGTGAGTTGCTTTTTGCTGTTCCGGTTCCACCGGATTTCCGCCAGAGCCGCGCGGGCCAGCATGCCATCCGTATGTTCCGATTGGTGATCGTGGTAGTCGTGGCCGCAGCGGCTGGGGCGCTGCTACTGTCCCCAGCAAGTTTCCTTAGTGCGACTGCCGCCATTGCACCGATTGCCATTGTGCTTGCCGGAGTAATCAGCTTCCGCTGGCAGAATCATGCCTTGGCTGCGGCCGCTATTCAATTTACCCGTCCCCGCGAAGCGGAGATGTCCGTCGCGCCAGACAATTTACCGTGGTTCGCGTGGTTGGCGGGCGGTCCATTCGTTATCCTTGCGACCGCTGCCACGTGGTTGTATCTCCATTGGGACCAGATCCCGGCGCGATTTCCGGTGCACTTCGGCGCCGATGGCCTGCCCAACCGCTGGGCTGAGCGGACCATCAAAGGAGTGTATGGCCCCTTGTTCTTCTGCGCCGAGATTTGCGCTTGGGTCTTGATCATGGCGCTGGCCGGATGGTTCGGCTCTCGCCGGTCGCGTTCCCGGCCCGTCATGCTCGGGGGCGTGATCGCCGTCGAATACATGCTGGGCCTCTTGTTCGCGCTAATCGCTATTCAACCGCTAGTAGGTATTCCGATTTGGCTGGTTGTGCTGTCACCGATGGTCATCCTTATTCCACTCATCATCGTGATGACAAACAAGATGAGCCGACCCTGGGAACCGATGGATCCGACTCCGAACGAGTGTTGGAAGGCCAATGTCTTTTATTACAACCCCAACGACGCAGCGCTGTTCGTCGAGAAGCGTGATGGGTTGGGTTACACCTTCAACTTCGCGAACCGCTGGTCGTGGGCGCTTCTTTTGAGCTTGGTGCTGGTGATTGCTTCCGTTCCGCTTGTCTTAGCTTGAGTTTCCTACGGAGGCGTGGGACTTGGCCGCATGCCCCAGTACCGCGATGCGATACTCGGCCCGAACGTGGGTGTATCGTCTCCTTGAGTAACTCCATTGTCCCTGTTACGCCGCCTGATGAACCGCAACTTGACGCTCTACTCGCAACTCGACGTGCTCGCCGAGTGCGGCATCGCACCTAATGCGGGCGTCGGTCCGGCCGAGTTGCTGGCCCGCCACGGTGAGCGCGAGTACGAAACCTCGCCCTTCAAGCTGCTGTTGTCGGTGCTGGGAACAGAATCACAGGAGCCGCCACGTCTGCCATTGTCAGACAACGTCTGGCACATGCGCGCCGAATGTATCTCAGGTCGCGGCGACTACGTCAAAGTAGCGCAGCGCATGGCAACGTTGGCAGGCAATATCTTGCCGATCGATGCCGTGTGTGACGAATTCGACTGGCGCCAGGGAGTGGCGTGGCTGGGCTTCACTATGCAAGGACGCGAGTTCCGCTGGCCCGCCAAAATCGAGGAGCGCTGGATCGATCCCAACATCCTGAGCCGCTTCTCGGCGCTGCTCGACGAGCAGGACACCGATCTGCGCTTCACTGGTCTCGATCTCGGCGGACAAGATTGCCTCATCGGTTGCGCCACCGCTGAACAGTTTGCCGCCCTACGCAAACAGACCGGCCTGGATTTCGAGTGGCTGGGGTAAATGCGCTCTGATCCCCACAACGAACCAAAACGACCAAGCCACCTAAAGTGCTGGTAGTTCCATTTTGGGAAAGAAGTAGGCAGCCTCTGTCCGTTTACTGGATCCGCTTTCTGTCTCGAATCTTGCGGGCTAGGCATGGGTGGTAAGTTATTAGTAAACTGTGCAACTCTTTGCTGGGCCC
>Ga0207927_1000581_pt1 | contig 15532 bp, 16 predicted proteins | sample NGESurdeep072012_2_FD_184456 | JGI IMG/M metagenome (GOLD analysis project Ga0207927, IMG submission 184456) | Arctic peat soil microbial communities from Barrow, Alaska - NGEE Surface sample 210-2 deep-072012 (SPAdes) | ecosystem: Environmental > Terrestrial > Soil > Wetlands > Peat ... | reverse complement strand
AGTCTCAAGCCATTTGTGGCAAAGTGCGCCATATCCACAGCGTTTCTCTTGTTGGTGGGCCGCCCGGGTCTCGATCCCGGCACCTTGGGATTAAAAGTCCCCTGCTCTTCCCGATGAGCTAGCGGCCCTGAGCGATTCATCGTAGTTGTTGAAGTGCTTCCGGCTGGTGCACAGTAAGTTCTAGTGATGTCCGAATTCAGCAACGAGAGTGTCCTCGCGATCGAGTCGACGCTCAACTCGGTCGATCAAGCTCTCGAGCGCCTTCGCGCCGGGACGTATCGCACGTGTCAGGTCTGCGCGAGTCCGATCGACGACGACGCATTAATCGCGAATCCGCTCTTGGCCAACTGCCCGGCCCATCCTGAACTGGCGTAGTCAACCGTAACGATGACCGCGTCGCGACCATCGTTACGGCGTTGCAACGAGGCGACTACTTCTTGGTCGCCCAGAAGAGTTCGGCGATGGCGTCGATTTCACTGAGGAGCCGATCAGCGACCGTAACGTCATTGGTCTTCTTGGCGTCACCGGCGGACTTCGTCGCCATCCAGAACAGATCGTGGAGATTTGGAAACTCCTTCAGGTGATCGACCTTGAAGTAGTCGGTCCACAACACCCAGAGGTGGTGCTTGACGAGTTCGCAACGCTCTTCCTTGATGATCGTGGCGCGGACCTTGAAGTCGGCGTCACTCGACGCGTTGTACTTTTCCATGCAACCCTTTACCGACTGCGCTTCGATCCTCGCTTGCGCGGGGTCGTACACGCCACACGGCAGGTCACAGTGCGCCGACGCGACGAGAGGAGTCGTCGTGGCATCCAGTAGTGCGTTGATTCGTGAAAGAAGCGTCATAGCTTCGCCTTTCGATTAGTGCGGCCGGACACCGGGGTGGCGGCCTCTTCCTACTACTCGCAGGTTAGTCAGTGTGCTCCGATAGCGTTCACGAAGTGGCCCGACTCGTTGAGTTCCTCGTTCGACGAATCATCGTAGACAACTCGTCGATGCTCCCGGATTTCGTATCCGGAGAGCGCGTGACGGCGATTCGCCGGTGGCGCCACGTGCGTCCAGGCGACGTGGTCGTACTGCGCGATCCTCGTGACGCCGATCATTGGCTGTTGAAGCGCTGCGTCAGCCGGATCGGCACGAGGCTCGACGTCCGGGGCGACAACGCCGGCCCGTCGACGGATTCACGTGCATTCGGCCTGGTAGAGGAGGCTTCGGTGTCCTGGATCGTTCTGTCGAAACGTTCCAGCGCGGGACCTCACGCACTAACTGAATCCTGACGATCACCGGTAGGCTTCGCCCGTGGCACGACTGGCCGTTCTCTCCTATCACACCTCACCGTTGGCCCAACCCGGCACGGGTGACGGCGGGGGCATGAACGTCTACGTGCGCGAACTCTCCAGCGCGCTCGCGCGCCTGGGTCATGAGGTTGACGTCTACACCCGACGCGACAACGTCCACGTGCGCGACTCGGTGGTCGTCGAACCGGGATTTCGCGTCCACCACGTCACCGCGGGACCGGCCACGTCCCTGACGCGTCACGATCTGCCGCGCTTCATCAACGAGTTCACCGACGCGGTCGCCACCTCGTTTCGTTGCACCGGCACGCCCGACGCCATACACGCCAACTACTGGTTGAGCGGTCTCGCGGGCCATCGACTCAAACACGAGCTCGACATCCCACTGCTCATGACGTTCCACACCCTCGAGCGGGTGAAGGCGCACACCTTCGAGGCCGAGTCTGACGAACGGGCCCATCAGGAGGCGGCGATCTTCGCGTGCGCCGACGCGGTGCTCGCGAGTTGCGACGTCGAGGCGGAACAGTTCGTGCGCTTCTACAACGCCACGCCCTCGAGGGTGCACGTCGTTCCCCTGGGCGTCGAGCACGCGTTCTTCGCGCCGGGTTATCGCCCGCAGGCCCGTCGTGCGCTCGGTATCGACCCCGACGCGACGCTGCTGCTCTTCGTCGGTCGCCTCCAGGCGTTGAAGGGTGTTGACCTCGCGCTCGAGACGCTCATCGAGTTGCGCGCGCGCGGTCGTGACGCCCTGCTCGCCATCGTTGGGGGCCCGTCGGGGAGTGACGGGGGCAACACGCTGCGCGAGTTGCACGATCGCGTGGCCGAGGCGGGTGTCATTGAGAACGTCAGTTTCGTCGCTCCGCAGGCGCACCAACTGCTCTCGACGTGGATGCGCGCCGCGGACGTCACGCTCGTGCCGTCGCGATCGGAGAGTTTCGGTCTCGTAGCGCTCGAATCGTCAGCCTGCGGCACGCCGGTGGTGGCGAGTGACGTCGGCGGACTCATGACCTTGATCGAGCCGGGGGTCAACGGCTTTCTCATCGCCGAACGCGACCCGGTCGCGTGGGCCGACGCGGTGATCGTCGCGACCGATCCCGAACACGCGACGACCATGTCCACGGGAGCCGTCCTGCTCGCGCGTCGTTACACGTGGCGCTCGGCCGCCGAGTCGCTCGCGGCGCTGACCGAGCGGTTGGCGTTATCGAGCCTCGTTCGCTGCTGAGTGTGACGAGCGCGCCACTGGGTGACGGCGGCGACGCCGAGCGACTCGACGCCACGCTGCAGGCGTGGGCGCAACAATGGCACACCAGTGGTCTGCTCGGCGACGTGGAGCATCGTGACGAGCCCGACGACCGTGGTCATTTCCACTGGTTGCTGCGTCTGCACGGCGAGGAGAAGCACGTCATCACCATCTGGCTGTCACTGCGTCAACGCACGGTGCACTTCGAGACCGAGGTGATGCCCGCACCCGAAGAGAATCGCGAAGCACTCTTTCGCTACCTGTTAGTGAAGAACGCCGACCTGTACGGACTGCATCTGGCAATAGGGCCCGAAGAGGGGATTTACCTCGTCACGTCGGTGCCCACGGGTGAACTCACGGTCGATCGCCTCGACGAGCTCGTAGGAGCGACCGTCACCTACGTCGACGAGATCTTTCCGACCGCCATGTCGATGGGACTCGCGTCGATGTACCGCCGCCGGATCCGCTGAGTCGCGCCCACCTTGTAGCGTGGGCGGGTGGCATTTGAACTCGTTATCATCGGTGGCGGACGCATGGGATCGGCGCTCGCCGAGGGGTTGCTCGCGGCGTCGTGGTGCGATCGAGAGGCGTTGGCCATCGTCGAGCAATCGCTCGAACAACGCGCCGTCCTGTCGCGTCGGTTCCCCGACGTCTCGGTCCTCGCGTCACTGGAGCTCGATCACGTTGGTCCGCGCACCGGCGCGGTGCTGTGCGTGAAACCCGACCACGCCGAGGGCGCTGCCCGGGTCGCGGCGATCGCCGGCGTGACGAGGCTCCTGTCGGTCGTCGCGGGTCTCTCCACGGCGCGTATCGAGGCCGCGTTTCCCGGACCGGTGGCCGTCATTCGGTCCATGCCCAACACGCCGGTGCTCGTGGGCAAAGGCGTGAGCGCCATCGCGGGAGGGTCGCACGTTACCAAGGACGACCTCGACTGGGCCGAGGGAATTCTCGGCGCCGTGGGCACGGTCGTTCGGGTCACCGAGCGCAACCTCGACGCCGTGACCGGACTGTCGGGATCCATGCCGGCGTATCTGTACCTGGTTGTGGAATCACTCATTGAAGCCGGAGTGCACCAAGGTCTTTCGCGAGAGGTGTCACGCCAACTGGTCGTGGGGACCTTTGAAGGCTCGGCGGCGCTGCTCGTCGAGACGGGCGAGTCGCCCGAAGAGCTCCGTGCCCACGTGACGTCGCCGGGCGGCACCACCGCGGCGGGACTGCGCGTGCTCGAAGCCCGGGCCGTTCGTGCGGCGTTTCTCGAAGCGGTCGCCGCGGCGGCCGAGCGCAGTCGCCAGTTGGGTCGCTGAGCACCCTCTACTAGCGTGGGGCCATGGCGACCCCGCGTCTTCGAACGAGGAAACTCTCCGAGCCGACGATCGGCCGTTTGCCGGTCTATCAACGAATCGCCGAGGGATGGTTGGCGCGTGGACTTCGCCGGATCGATTCCAAGCGCATCGGCGAACTCGCCGGGGTGACACCGACGACCGTGCGCCGTGACCTCGCCGGGCTGGGCACCTTGGGTACGCGAGGCGCGGGCTACGACGTGAGCGTCCTCAACGAGCGCATCGGTGAGGCGCTCGGACACGATCGGCGCTACGACGTGGTCGTCATGGGTATCGGCAATCTGGGTCGAGCGCTCGTGAACTCATCGAACTTCCTCATCCGCGGCGCCCGGTTGGCGGCGCTCTACGACGTCGATCCGGCGGTGATCGGTACCGTGGTCGCCGGGCACGTCGTCAAGTCGTTCGACGAACCGATCCTTCCCGCCACGGTCGGCGTGCTGTGCGTGCCGGCGCACGCGGCGCAGGACGTGGCCAAACGCCTGGTTGACGCCGAGATTCACGCGTTGCTCAACTTCTCGCCCCAAGTGCTGACGGTGCCACTCGGCACGGCCGTGCACTACGTGGACTTCTCCATCGAACTGCAGATCCTGATGTACCACCTCAACAACGGCACGGGACCGTTGGGTGGCGGCGTACTGCACTCACTCGGCATCGCGACCACCGGCGCGACGAGAAGCTCGTAGCATGACCCAGGTCGTGGAGGCGTCGTGGCGCTGATTTCGGTTGGTATCGATCACGAGCACGCCTCGCTCGACTTCCTCGAGCGCGCGACGGTCGCCGAGCACGAGTGGAGCAAGGTACTGCGGACCCTCGTGAGCCATCGCAACATTCACGAGGCGGTCTTCGTATCGACGTGCCTTCGAACCGAGGTCGTCGCCGTTATCGACCGGTTTCACGGGGCGCTCGAGGAGATCACGCTCACCTTGAGTGACGCCACCGGTCTCGTGCCGAGTGAATTCCAGGACGTCCTCACCGTGCACTTCGACCGCGGTGTTGCGAACCATCTCTTCGCCGTCGCGGCCGGGTTGAAATCGGTGGTCCCCGGTGAGTTCGAAGTGCTCGGCCAACTGCGTCGGGCGCTCGAGCTCGCCGTCGAGGAACAATCGGCGGGCGCGGAACTCGACGAACTCTTCCACCGGGCGCTCGCGACTGGGCGCCGGGTCCGAAGTGAGACGGCGATCAGTCGCGGCACGACGAGCTTCGCCCAGGCGGCGGTCTCCATGGCCATCGAAACCCTGGGCGACGAACTGTGCGGCGCGGAGGTGGTCGTGGTCGGCGCGGGCCAATTGGCGTCGGGCGTCGTGAAGTGCTTCCTCGCCGCGCCCACTCGCGTCGGACGACTGACGCTGGTGAACCGCACACCCTCGCGCGCCGAGGCGCTGGCGATCGACGTCAACGACGAACGATTCTCCGTGCAGCCCCTCGAGCGCGTCGACGCCTGCCTGGCCACGGCGCGACTCGCCATCGTCGCGGTCGAAGTACCCGCGCCGCTCATCTCTCGTCTGCAGCTTGAACGCTGTTCTCAGCCGCTGCTCGTGGTGGACCTCGGCGTGCCGAGGGCCGTCGCCCACGATCTCGACGACCTCGCCAATATCCGCCGGGTCGACATCGGCGATTTACGTGATCAGGTCGAGCGCGCGCTCGGTGATCGTCACGAGGCGCTCGATCAAGCTCGCGAGTTGGTCGCGATCGACGTCGAGAAGTACTTGAGCGACCAGCGGGCGCGCGGCGCGGCGTCGATCGTCAAGGACTTGCGCGAGCGTTTTGACGAGATCGTGGACACGGAGATGACGCGCCGCGAGCGTGAGCTCGCGACGTTGTCGGATCAAGAGCGTGAGTTGCTTCGATCCATCGTCCAGTCGGTGGTGGCGAAGATCGCGCATCGACCGACCGTCACGTTGAAGGAGGCGGCGGGGACTGATCAGGGTGTCCGTCTGAGCGAGGCCGCGCGCAATCTCTTTGATCTATGAGTGAACTTCGCCTGGCGACGCGCCGCTCGCCGCTCGCGTTGCTGCAGGCCGAGATCGTGCGCCACAAGCTGGCCGCGCACGGTGTCGCGTGCGAATTGGTGCTCGTCGAGACAAGTGGCGATCGACATCACGACGCGTCACTCGCGAGTCTCGGGGGCCAAGGGGTCTTCGCGATCGAGATTCAGCGAGCGTTGATCAACGGTGTCGCCGACGTCGCGGTGCACAGCGCCAAGGACCTGCCGAGCGCGACGCCCGAGGAACTCGAACTGGCGAGTGTTCCCGATCGACGCGATCCTGCCGACGCACTGGTGGGCCGTTCGTTGGCCGGACTTGGTCCGGGGGCGACGGTCGCCACGGGTTCGCCCCGCCGGCGCGCGCTGTTGCTCGAACGCCGGCCCGACATCCGCGTCGTCGAGCTTCGCGGCAACATGGCGACGCGACTCGGCGTCGCCGGACATGACGGCGTGGACGCGGTCATCGCCGCGAGTGCGGCGCTCGAGCGAATGGGCGAGTCAGGTCGCGTCGCCGAACGGCTCGAACCTTCGTGGTTCGTTCCCCAGGTCGGCCAGGGAGCGTTGGCGCTCGAGATCCGCCGTGACGATCTGGCGACGCGCGCCCTCGTTCGAAGCATCAACGACGAGGACGCCATGATCGCCGTCACGGCGGAGAGGGCTTTCCTCGCTGAATTGGGCACCGGGTGCTCGATTCCCGCGGGCGCGCACGCGACGGTGGCTGACGGTGTGATCACACTGAACGCGGTGATGGTCGCCATCGACGGGACGCGGAGCGTTCGATCGTCACGCGAGGGCGTCGACGCCGGCGCGCTCGGCACCGAGATGGCCCTGTTTCTGCGCGATCACGAAGGCGGCGCCTCGCTGCCGGGCTGGTAGCGGTCACCAAGGATGATCGTGGCGCTCACCAGAGAGCTTGGCCACAACGACGCTCTGCGCACGTGGTTGGGCGCTGACGTGGACGTTCGCGAGGTGCCACTCACCGAGACGCACTTTCTCGAACACGAGACGGTCGCGCACGAATTGGCTTCGCTGGAGAACTACGGGAGGTTCGCGTCGCTCGTGATCACGAGTGCGCGAGCAAGTGAGTATCTGGATCTCGCCCTCGCGGCGCTCGGCAACGACGCCGACGTGTTCAGCGTGGGACCGGCGACCTCGCAGGTCCTCGTGGCCCACGGCGTCACGCCACGCGCGCAGTCTTCGTCGCGTGCACTCGAACTCGCGCCGCTCATCGTGAAGGATCCCGTCCTGTTTCTCGGGGCGAGCCAGGCGCGCGAAGAGTTGGCCGACGACCTGAGCGCGCGCGGATACGACGTTGCGCTCGTGGCGTGTTACGAAACCTTGCCGGTGACACTGAGCGATCACGACGCGGCGGTGTTGCACGACGCCGACGTGGTGCTTATCGGCGCGCCTTCGGCGTGGGCGGTGGCGCGCGAACTCGTCAATCCATCGACCTGGGTCATCGTGCCCGGTGTCACCACCGGTGACGTGGTGCGCAGCGATCACGAGCGCGTGCTGGAGGGCTGGGGACCCGCGCTCGGCGACGTGGTCAACTCGCTCGCGCCCTAAGCCCGCTCGAAGCGAACGAGGACGCGGGTAATAGGCTGGACTCGTGTTTCCCGCCGAACGACCCCGACGACTTCGACGCACGGCGGCGCTTCGCCGTCTGATCGCCGAGACCACGCTCGCCCCCGAGGACCTGGTGGCGCCCCTCTTCGTCGCCGAGTCGTTGCGCGAGCCGCGACCGATCGCCTCGATGCCGGGACAGTTCCAACACACGAGGTCCTCGTTGCACGAAGAAGTGCGCGCCCTGCAGCGATGCGACGTCGGCGGCGTCATCTTGTTCGGCGTACCGAGTGCGAAGGACGACCTCGGAAGTGGTGCCTACGATCCCGAGGGCATTGTCCAGGTGACGTTGCGGTCACTGCGCGACGAATTCGGTGACGACATGGTGCTGATGGCCGACCTCTGTCTCGACGAGTACACCTCGCACGGCCACTGCGGCGTCGTACGCAGTGACGGGACGGTCGACAACGACGCGACCCTCGAACTCTACGGTCGCACCGCGATCGTCCAGGCCGAGGCGGGTGCCGCGGTCGTGGCGCCGAGCGGGATGATGGACGGTCAAGTCGGCGCGATCCGCGACGCCCTGGACGGTTCGGGCTTCGAAGAGACCGTGATCCTCGCGTACGCCGCCAAGTACGCGAGCGGGCTCTACGGTCCGTTTCGCGACGCCGTGGAAGTGGAGATCGCCGACGGTGGCGATCGTCGCGCGTACCAGCAGGATTCGCGCAACCGGCGCGAGGCGTTGCGCGAAGCGCGCGCCGACGTCGAACAGGGGGCCGACATCGTCATGGTGAAGCCGGCCATGACCTACCTCGACGTGGTGGCCGATCTGCGCCGCGAGCTCGACGTGCCGATCAGCGCGTATCACGTGAGCGGTGAGTACGCCATGGTCAAGGCCGCGGCCGCCAACGGTTGGATCGACGGCGCGGCGGTGGCGCTCGAGCAACTGACCGCGGTTCGCCGAGCGGGCGCCGACTTCGTCTTGACGTACTTCGCGCGCGAAGTCGCCGAGGAGCTCGGCCGTTGACGAACACCAACGCGGCGTGGTTCGAACGGGCCCAACGCGTCATTCCAGGCGGCGTCGACTCGCCGGTGCGGTCCTTTCGCTCGGTGGGCGGCACGCCCTACACGGTCGTTCGCGGCGAGGGTGCCTACGTCGTGGACGTCGAGGGCACGCGCTACCTCGACTTCGTCCAGTCCTACGGCGCGTCGCTGCTCGGCCACGCGCACCCCGACGTGGTCGCGACGCTGCGCGAGGCCGTCACGTTGGGCACGACCTTCGGCGCGCCCACGCCCGGCGAGGTGCTCCTCGCCGAGATGATGGTCGAACGTGTCGCCGGACTCGAGCAGGTGCGCCTCGTCTCCTCGGGTACCGAGGCCGTGATGAGTGCCGTTCGTCTCGCGAGAGGCGCGACCGGCCGTGACCGGATCGTGAAGTTCGAAGGCTGCTACCACGGCCACTCCGACGCCCTGCTCGTCGCCGGCGGCAGCGGCGTCGCCCAGATGGGACTTCCGGGATCAGCCGGCGTGACCGCGGGCGCGGTCGCTGACACTTTGGTCGCTTCCTACAACGTGATTCCACCCCTGGACGAGACCGTGGCGGCGGTGCTCGTCGAACCGGTCGCCGCGAACATGAACCTCGTGGCGCCACTGGCGGGATTTCTCGAGGGCCTGAGGGCCGAGTGCGACCGCGTGGGCGCACTCCTCATCTTCGACGAGGTCATCACCGGTTTTCGCCTGTCGTACGCCGGGGCCGAACAGTACTTCAACGTAACGCCCGACCTGTGGTGCTTCGGCAAGGTCATCGGGGGAGGAATGCCGGTCGGGGCCTTCGGCGGATCACGCGAACTGCTCTCGTGGTTGGCCCCGCTCGGACCCGTCTACCAGGCCGGCACCCTCTCGGGTAATCCGCTCGCCACCGCAGCCGGCGCCACCGTCCTCGCGCTCGCGACCCCGGAGCGCTACGAGGAGTTGAGCCGACGCGTCGCACGATTCGCTTCCGACCTCGCCGACGCGGTCTCCTCGGGCGGACTGGTCGCGCTGACGCCGGTCGAGGGACCACTGATGGGTCTCTACCTCGCCCGAGAGTCCGCTACGGTGCCGACCAATTTCGCCGAGGCGAAGGTGCTGTGCGACAACGGCCTCTACCGTTCGTTCTTTCACGCGATGCTCGAGCGCGGCGTGGCACTCGCGCCAGGGGCCTACGAGATTCTCTTCGTCTCACTGGCCCACAGTGACGATGATCTCGCGCGCGTGCTCGACGCCGCGGCGCACGCCGCGTCGGTGGCGCTGCGGTCGTGAGCACCTCCTTGCGCAGCGCCGGGTGGAGCGTGCGACCGAGTTTCGCGCCCCACGGGCCGACCGAGCACGTCACTCTGTTGGCCGACGATCGCGGACTGACCCAACTCGCCGGTATCCCCGACGTCGCGTGGCAGACACCGTGGAGCGAGATGTCCGACCTGCAATTAGTGCGCTCGCGCGCCGGCATGGCGCTCTTCGCCACCGTCGCCGGCGTGCGCTACTGCTGGCGCACGCGACAACTCGACGACTTCGAGACGTGGCGCGAGATCGTACTGGAACGCGGGGGAGCGGTCGCGCGACGTCAACGGCGCGTCGGCGTGATCGTCCTGATCGCGGTGGTGTTGCTCGCGTCCTTCGGCGGCGGAATCGCCGCGTTCTTCTCAGGCCAAAGCACCGTCAACCACGAGCTGGCCGACGCCCGCTTGGTGAATCTCACGTTGAAGGACCTGCCGTCGGGTTGGACGACGTCGACGGCGTCGGCGCTCGGGTACCTCTTTCCGGCGGCCAGCCAGGTCATCACCTCGACGACGACGCCGTCGACCACCACCACGCTGTCGCCGACGTCCATGTGGAGACGCGTGTCGGGCGCTTTCCAAAAGTGCATGGGCGTCAGCGCCGCCAACGATCGGGTCTACGGCGGCGCGGGCCAAATGCCCGACTATCAGGTGTCGTCCAAGATATTCACCTCGCCGTCGCTCCGGTTCCTCCAGGTCGCGTCGATCACGCAGTACTACGCCACGACGACTATGGTGCTGCGCGACCAGAGAGAGATGTCATCGCCCAAGTTCGGCGCCTGCTTCGTGGCGTCCAGCGCCTCGATGATCCTCTCGGGCATCAGTGGCGTCGCGAGCGTCGCGCCGCAGGGTCAGAACTGGCAACCGGTCACCTTCGCCCGCGGCTGGGCGCGTGGCGGCGAGGTCTACTTCACCTCGTCCACGACGACCGCCTCACTGCACCTGGTGATGGCGGTGGTGGTCAGTGGACATTACGAGGTGACGTTGGGCGCCCTCGTCTCATCGTGGCCGCAGAGCAAAACGTTCCTGGCGGGTCTTGTCAACACGTTGCTGTCACGTATCACCTCGTCAAGCTCGTCAGCCGCCTAGGCGACCGCCCGACCAGCGCCCGCGACGCGCCGCCTTCAGTGCGCGCCGGCCCCGGGCGCACCGTGTGGCTCGTGGTGTCGACCGCGCGATCGGTGAACGCGCCCGATACCGATGAACGTCGCGATACTGACCGTCACGTAGACGATCCAGACGAATCCCTGCAGCACCGTCGGGCGCTGGGCGTAACCCACGAGTGAGTGCATCACGTCGCCGATATTCGATCCTTCGGCGAGCGTCCCGCTCGTGTCCCACAGCGCGTGCGTGCCAAACGGCAGCCAGCCCAACTGCTGGAGATTCTGAACGGCGTCCGAGAGCAGTCCGGCCGCGAAGATCATCAACACGATGCCGAGGACCTGGAAGAAGCGCTTCAGATTCAGCTTGGCGCCGAGGCGGTAGATCGCGAACGCGATCGCCAACGCGACCGCCAGGCCGAGCAGTGCGCCCAGCCAGAGGAGGTTCCCGTGCACCGGGGTCGCGGCTTGTCGAGAACTGGCGAAGATGATCGCCAACGTGAAGACCATCGTCTCGAGGCCCTCGCGTCCGACCGCCTGGAACGCCATGACGCCGAGACCGACCCGAGATCCCTTGGACAGCGCGACGTCGCTGCGCTCGCGCAGTTCCTTGGCCATCGTCCGTGCGTGCTGGTGCATCCAAAACGTCATATAGGTGAGGACGGTCGCGGCCACGACGTACGTGATCGTCTCGAAGTAGATCTGCACGTTGGATCCGTCGTAGTGCTTGATCAAGAAATAGGCGGCGATGCCGCCCACCAAGATCAGGACGAAGGCCGCGCCGACACCCAGGTAGATGTCGCGGAAGTGGCGACGCTGATTGATCTGCTTGAGGTACGACAGCAGGATCGCGACGATCATCGACGCCTCGATACCTTCGCGAAGGAAGATGACGAAGGTGGGAATCACCGTGCTATCTCAGCGTTTCGTTGCGTTTCATCTCCGTCAGGCTAACGGCCGGTGCCTTACGGGTCGCCACGTGATGAGCCGAGCGTCCAGGCGCGTGCGTGCCCTGGTTATTCGTCACCGAGGAGCAGCGCGTACGCCCTTTCGGGAATGACGTCGGCGAGTCGCACCAGCGCCCGATAGCCGAGCTCGGCGGGCCCCCTGGCGTCGTTGCGCATGAGGTTGGCCATGATGTTCAACAACTCGCGCATCAGCGGTTCGATGCGCATGCCCACGCCGACGCACGCCGTGAGTATCTTCGGCTCCGAGATGACCCGCACGAAGGCGCGCGCGACCTTGTAGTACTCGCCGTACGCCTCGTCGAGGCGCTCTTCGTAGAGCGCGAGCAGTGACGGGTCGTCGTGGAGCAGCGCCTCGCCGAGCGCGCCGGCCGCGAGTCGACCCGATTCGTAGGCGTAGGCGATACCTTCACCGTTGAAGGGGTTGACCGTGCCCGCCGCGTCGCCGATCGTGAGCGTGTTCGCCCCGACGTGCGGCCCGAGCGCGAGACCCATGGGCAGGCGTCCGCCCGTGGGCGCGCCACAACAGGTCGTGTCGTTGAGTCCCCACGCGTCAGCCGTCTGGGCGACGAAGTACTCCTGGAGCTTGGTGGTATTGACGCCCTTCCACGCGCCACCGGTCGAGAGCAGACCGACGCCGACGTTCACGCGACCGTCGCCGAGGGGGAAGATCCACCCGTAGCCGGGCACGACGTCGCCCTTGGGGTCGCGGATGTCGAGGTGCGAGTCAATCCAGGGCTCGTCGTGGCGATCGCTCGTGTAGTAGCCGCGCAACGCCATTCCCATTGGCCACGAACGGTTGCGCGTCGTGCCGAGTTCTCGACCCAGGCGCGAGTTCTGTCCGTCGCCAACGACGAGATAGCGACCGCGGATCGGCGCGGTCGTGCCCGTCTCCTTCTCCTTGACGAACACACCGCCTGCCCCCTTGAGGCCCCCTTCGAGTGGCTCGACCGCGTCGAGCAGTTGCGTCGCCTCCACGCCGTTCAACAAGGTGGCACCCTCGCGCACGGCCTCCTCGGCGACGAGTCCGTCAAGGTTGAAGCGCGTGATCGTGTAGCCGTAGTTGGGAAAGACCGGGTGGTCGGGCCACTTCATCTCGACCGAGGCGCCAAAGCCGAAGCCCCGCAGTCCTTGGTAGCGGTGGCCGTTCGCCGCCACCGTCGGTTCGAGGCCCATCTGGGCGAGTTGGTGCACCGCGCGCGGCGTCAGTCCGTCACCGCACGTCTTTTCGCGGGGGAACTGCTTTTTTTCAATCAGACAGACCGACCAGCCGGCGCGGGCGAGCCAGTAAGCGCAGGCCGAGCCCGACGGACCGGCGCCGACGATCACGACGTCGTAGATCGTCGGTCGTGAAATCAATTCGCTGAGACTTGGCACCGAGCCAGCCTAGGTCGAACGTTCTGGACCTCATCTCCGTTTTGGGTCCTGTGGCGTCTGGTAGAAATAGAGGTCGTGGACCAGTACTTACCAATACTGGGACTCCTGATTCTCGGAGTGTTGTTCGCTTCGGGGTCGCTCGTGATGTCGTCGTTGGCGGCTCCGCACAAGCGACCCTCTGACGCGAAGCTGGCGCCGTACGAGTGCGGGATCGTCCCCGAAGTGGAGCCACCGCTACGGTTCCCCGTGCGGTTCTACCTCGTGGCAATGATCTTCGTGATCTTCGACATCGAGATCGTGTTCATGTACCCGTTCGCGGTCGTGTTCCGTCAACTCGGGCTGTTCGGCCTCGTCGAAGTGCTCGCGTTCTCGCTCACCGTCTTCGCCGCGCTCTTGTTCCTCGTGAGCGAAGGTGCCCTGTCGTGGGGGCCGGTGAAGCACTTGACCAAGGGCATGCCGTCGCGCACGAGTTCGTCCACCATCGTGCGCATCGGCGCCGACCCCGAACAGGCGGCCTGAGTGGCGCTCGAAGACCTCCAGCACAACTTTCTCACCGGCCAGATCGAAGACCTCGCGCGCTGGGCGCGGCGCGCGTCGGTATGGCCCGCGTCGTTCGGACTGGCGTGCTGCGCGATCGAGATGATGGCGACTGGTGGTGCTGACTTTGACATCTCGCGCTTCGGCATGGAGGTCTTTCGCAACTCACCGCGTCAGGCCGACCTGATGATCGTCGCCGGACGCGTCAGTCAGAAGATGGCACCGGTGCTGCGTCAGGTCTACGACCAGATGATGGAGCCCAAGTGGGTCATCTCCATGGGCGTGTGCGCCTCGACCGGCGGACTGTTCAACAACTACGCGATCGTCCAGGGCGTCGACCAGATCGTGCCCGTCGACGTGTACGCGCCGGGCTGTCCCCCGAGCCCCGAGACGCTGATGCACGCGATCCTGACGCTGCACGAGCAGATCCGCACCGGAGAAATCATGAAGCGTCGCCACGAAAGCCGTCCCATCTCGGTCGACAGCGCGCAGAGCCCCTGGACCCCCGACGTACCAGTGGCGGTAAGGATGGGAACGCCGAAGTGACCGCCCTCGCCCCAACGGCCCCCCCGGGCGTGCTGACCGCGCAAGGTCTCGCCACGGACCTGTCCTGTTTCCCGACCCGTGAGCAGTATTTCTCGCTGATCGAGTCGTTCAAGAACGATGCCTTCGAGATGTGCGTCGACCTGTGCGGCGTTGACTACCTCGAGTTCGCGGGACGCGAACTGCCCGACGGCGTGCACCCGACGCGCTTCGAGATCGTCGTGAACCTGCTCAGTCTCTCCAAGCGCCAGCGGGTGCGCGTGCGTGTCCAGGCCGGCGACGAAGCGCCCGAGGTCGACTCGCTCTTCTCGCTCTATCCCGGCACCGAGGCGATGGAGCGAGAGGCGTTCGACATGTTCGGTGTCCTCTTTCGCGGTCACCCCGATTTGACGCGCATCTTGATGCCCGAGGAGTGGGAGGGTCACCCCCTGCGCAAGGATTACGGCACCGGCCGTGTTCCGGTCCAGTTCAAAGAAGCGCCGGGTCCGCGGTGAGCGAACCCACGATCCGCACCGCCGAGCGCATCGACCTGCTCACGGCCGAGACGTCCGAAGGAGCCCAGGAACTTCTACGTCGCGACCTGACGACGTCGGGTGAACTGAGTCGAGAGGTCGGGGCGGTCCTGCGCCTCGACGGGCACAGTTTCGACCCGAACTCGGTGGACTACGACCGGCGCGACGACGAGACGATGATCATCAACATGGGTCCCTCGCACCCGTCGACGCACGGCGTGCTGCGACTGATGCTCGAACTCGACGGCGAATTCGTCCTGCGCACCAAGCCGGTCATCGGGTACCTGCACACCGGTATGGAAAAGACCGGCGAGGAGTTGAGCTACGTCCAGGGCGCGACCAACGTCACGCGCATGGACTACCTCAGTCCGGTGATCAACGAGCTCGCGTACTCGATGGCCGTCGAAAAGCTGCTGGGTATCGACGTGCCCGACCGCGCGGTGTGGATCCGCATGATGATGAGCGAACTCAACCGCGTCTCGTCGCACCTGGTGTGGATGGCGACCAACGGCATGGACCTCGGAGCAACGTCGATGATGATCTATGGACTGCGCGAACGTGAACTGATCCTCGCCTTCTTCGAGAAGACCGCGGGACTGCGAATGAACCTCAACTACGTGCGTCCCGGCGGCGTGGCGGCGGACCTGCCCGACGGGTGGCGCGACGACGTGTTGGTGATTTGCGACACGATCCTCCCGCGGACCTTCGAGTACGACCAACTCCTCACCGGTCAGCCGATCTTTCGCGAACGAATGGTCGG
>Ga0207927_1000578_pt1 | contig 15551 bp, 15 predicted proteins | sample NGESurdeep072012_2_FD_184456 | JGI IMG/M metagenome (GOLD analysis project Ga0207927, IMG submission 184456) | Arctic peat soil microbial communities from Barrow, Alaska - NGEE Surface sample 210-2 deep-072012 (SPAdes) | ecosystem: Environmental > Terrestrial > Soil > Wetlands > Peat ... | reverse complement strand
CGCCTGTGGTGCATCCCCTCTGCTCGGCGGCGCCGGGTCGAGCAGGGTCCAGTCGCGGTCGTATCCGGCCAGCTCGAGCGCGCGACCGACGGTCGGGTCGACGTCGCCGCCCGTCAGCGCCGCAGCTCGCAGCGCCTGCTCGAGCGCTTCGAACAGAACCGGGCCGACCTCGGTCCAACGCCCCGCACGGGCGTTCAGCCTCGTCAGCTCCGAGTCGTCCCGGAAGCGGCTGCACGCGCGGTCGATCGAGTCGAGCTCGGCCTCGACAGCCGTCCGCGACTCCGCCATGGCGCTCTCGTCGAGCACGCGGAGAACGACCCGTGTCCCGATCGCCTCCCAGCTCGCGCCCGAGAGCTCTCGCGGCGGTGCGCCGACGCTCATCTCAGGACCCACCCGAGACGACTGGGCCTGAGGATTCCGGTTCGGGTGGGGGAGTGGTTTCCGGCGCCGGCGCTGATTCCTGAGCGGGCGCCGATTCCCGAGCGGGTGCGGATTCCTGCGCGGGCGCCGATCCCTGCGGCGAGGCTTCTTCGGCCGGCGGCGCTTCCGGCGAGCGGCTGGCTTCCGATTCGCTGGCCTTGGGCGCTTCGGATGGAGGCTTGAGCACGCCGGTCGTGGTGTGCGAGGAGGAGGTCGAGGTGTGTTTGGAGTGCGATCTCGCGCTGGACGTCTTCTTGATGGTCTTGCCGGGGAAGGCGTTGGCGGCGACATCGGCCAGCACGCCCGTCAACACGACGCTGCCGGCGATCATCCAGCGGTTGACGCGATGGAGCTGGCGCAGCGCCGCATCGCGAGTGTGGGTGGTGTGGTGTCTGTGACGGATCATGGCTCTAGCCGTGCCCGTGGAGCTGACTGTAGAAGTGAACCCACGCGTTGAATTCGGGGATCACGAGGATCGCGAGCACCACGCCGGCGACGATTGCTCCGGCGAGGGCCAGCATGCGCCCGTCGCGTCCCGCGGCGGGCCGATGGCCACCGAGGGCCGTCGAGCGGGTGAAGTCGGCTCGCAGCGTGTCCGGCAGGCCGGGCAGGTGACCGACGACGTGCAGAGCGGTGAGCGCCAGCCAGATGAAGAAGCTGACCTTGTGTATCGGCAGCAGCGTGTCACGCGAGGAGGGACCGACGAACAGCAGCGCGACGCCGCTGGCGAGGACCACCGTCGTGCTCAGGACGACGAGCGGCGCGAGCATCCGCAGGAAGGCCGGCGGAGCCCCCTTGCGCCGGTAGGCCGGGTTCGACGTGTAGTAGCGGATGAAGCGATAACCGGTGCTGGTGAGCTTGAGTAGCACCGGGGGGATCAGCAGCATGCCGACGAAAAGGTGAACCGACAGCAGCGGGCGTATCCTCAGGATCGTCACCCCGAGCACCGCGAGCAGCCCGATCAGGACCGCGCCGGTGACCGCCGTCAGGCGCTCGTTGCCCGTCGTCCCGCCGCCCGTCAGCCGTCCGCGGGTGCTCGCCGAGGTGTAGAGCGGGGCGCGCCGAGGCGATATGTGACGGTCCACAGCCATGAAGTCAGTGTGTCCATATTGACTAAGGATCGGGTAACCGCAGCATGAGAAACCTCATTGAGTTGCGTGGCAGGAGAAGCCCCCCGTTCGTCGAGCCTTATCCTGTAAGACATGCCAGATTCGCCGGATTCCCCACTCGATCAAGCGGGAACAGCCGAAATTGGTGTCGCGGGGGTCGACGCCAACGGGTCCGCGCCCGCGACCATCCTTGTGGTCGAGGATGAGCCCGGGATCGTCGACTTCGTCCGGCGTGGCCTGGAGGCGGACGGATTTGAGGTGCAGACGGCGCTCGACGGTCTCGAGGGGGAGCGCATGGCGCTCAAGGGCGGGTTCGACGCGATCATTCTCGACCTGATGCTCCCGGGGCGCAGCGGCCTGGAGATCCTCGCCTCGGTGCGAACCGCGATGCCCGGTCTGCCCGTCATCATCCTCACCGCCCGCGGCGAGATCGAGGACCGGGTCGAGGGCCTTGATGCGGGAGCCGTCGACTATCTCGTCAAGCCCTTCTCGATGGCCGAGCTCCTGGCCCGCGTGCGGGCCCAGCTGCGGATCGTCGCCCAGGCCTCGGCGAGCACGCTGTCGGCCGAGGGCATCGAGGTCGACCTGCTGAGCCGCAGGGTGCGCCGGGCCGGACAGACCGTCTCGCTCTCGACGACCGAGTTCGAGCTGCTCGTCTACCTGCTGCGCCATCACCGTCAGGTCGTCACCCGCGAGCAGATCCTGAGCTCGGTGTGGGGATATGAACACGACCCGGCGACCAACGTCGTCGATGTCTACGTCGGCTACCTGCGCCGCAAGCTCGCCGGTGCGGAGGGGCCGGCCCCGATCTTCACCGTGCGGGCCGTCGGCTACCGCCTCGGCAGCGCGAGCTGAGGGCGGCGATGACGAGGCTTCGGCGCCTCCTTCCCTCAGGGCTGCGGTGGCGCCTCGCTGCCTGGATGGCGCTCGTGACGATTGCGTGCACGGCGATCGTGTTCCTCGCCGTCTACCGCGGGACGGGCACCCAGCTTCGCCATCAGATCGATCAGGAGACGGCCGGCGACGCGGGTGAGCTCGCCCACAACCTCATCCTCGCCAGGGCGCACAACGCCCACGAGCTCGCGGCGGCGGCGACGCGCTACGTTCGCGCCCAGCCGTTCAGCGCCGGCTCGACGCTCCTGTTCGCGGTCGTCCCGGGCGTCGGTACGAGCACCAACCGTCCCGAGGTCTTCGCGCCGCTGTCGGCAGACAACGGCGAGACTCCGAGCGAGCAGGCACAGGAGAACCGGCTGTCGAGCAACCTGCTGGCCGCCCCCACCGGCTACTCGACGGTCATGCTCCCCGACGTCGGCAACCTGCGCCTGCTCACGCGCCAGGTGCGCACGGCGGGCGTCACTGTGACGGTCGGCGTCGGCGAGCCGCTCGCGGCCGTCTCCCATGCCCAGCGAAGCGTTGCTCGCGCCTTCATCCTCGCCGGCCTGCTCGCGCTCGCGGGAGCTTTGCTCGCCTCCTTCCTGATCGGCGCCCGCCTGTCGCGGCCGCTGCGACGGATGGCCGCCGTCGCCGCCCGGGTCGACGCCGGCGACCTGCACCCGCGCATCCACCACGCCGGCGGACAGGGCGATGAGGTAAAGGTCCTCGCCGACGCCTTCAACCACATGCTTGACCGGCTCACCGACGCCTTCGCAGGGCAGCGCGCGTTCGTGGCCGATGCCTCCCACGAGCTGCGCACGCCGCTGACCGTCATCCGCGGCCAGCTTGAAGTGCTCGCCGCCCAGTCCGAGCCGCCCGCCGAGGAGGTCCAGCGCGTCGAGCGGCTCGTCCAGGCCGAGATCGCGCGCATCACCCGCCTGGTCGATGACCTGCTGCTCCTCGCCAAGACCGAGCAGACCGAGTTCCTGCGCATCGAGTGGATCGACGTGGCGGCGTTCGTGGGCGAGCTGTGGTCGGGCATGAGCCTGCTCGCCGCCCGTCGCTTCGAGCTGGGCGAGGTGCCGGTGGGGACCCTGCGAGCCGACCCCGATCGGCTCGCCCAGGCGCTGCGCAACCTTGTCGCCAACGCAGTCGCGCACACATCCTCAGACCGCGGCCTGGTGCGCATGAGCGTCCAGGCGCTGGCAGGGGATCGCATCCGCTTCGTGGTCGAGGACGACGGACCCGGGATCCCGCTCGACCAGCGCGAGCGCGTCTTTCACCGCTTTCACCGCACCGACGCGGCGCGCGACCGCGCCTCGGGTGGGACGGGTCTCGGCCTGGCGATCGTGCGGGCGATCGCCGACGCCCACGGTGGCACGGTCGGCGCGTTCGAATCGCCTGAGGGCGGTGCGCGCATCGAGCTCGAGCTCCCCGGCTTCGTCGTGGCCGAGGACCGTCGCGACGTTCCTCGGATGCCCGGGGGCGCCGTCGTGGTGCCCGCGCGTGTCGAGGGGTCCCGCTGAGCGAGCCCGGAGCGCTAGGCGCTCGTCGGCACGTGGTAACGGCGCGTACGCGGGTCCTGCTCGAGCAGCCCGACGGCGAGCAGCGTCGAGAGGTAGCGGTGCGTGGTGCTGGGGCTCATCTCCAGGCGCGCGGCGACGTCGGTCACGGCCAGGGCGCCCCCGTCGGTCGGGAACGAGGCCAGCACGAGCAGACCGAGCAGCAGCGAGCGCGAGAGGCGCGGGCTCTCGGCGAGCTCGCGGAAGTCCGGGGTCATCGCAGCGCGGCCCGCGAGGCCGTGGAGCAGCGTGGCGACGCCGTTGGAGTCCGAGGCGCGACGCACGATCCGATCGATCTGAGAGCTGGTCAGCTCAATTGCTATTCCGGTGTCTGCCATCAGGATCCGGTCGGGCTCAAATCGCGGGTCGGACGTGCTTGGCATCCGACCCGCTCACTGGCGAGACGAAAGCGGGAGTCTGGAAAGCAAGCCGAGATGACCTGCTGCTCTGATCCAGCGCCCACGCCTACGAATCATGCCGCGACGGCACTCTTCCAACAAGTGGAAAGTCCAATACTTGAGTTTCGAGTACATCTCGGTGAGGCACCTCAGCGGGCATCCCCCTCGCGCTCCTCGTCCTCGCCGCCGATCAGCCGGCCCGCGGCGCGCCGGGCCCGCAGGACCACCATCGTCGGCGTCGCCAGGGTGCCCATCGTGTCGAGCACGCGCTCGGTCGCGAGCGCCGCGGCGGGGCTGCGCGCGCACGGCGCCGAGAGGTAGAAGCTCGTCATCGCGGCGAGGATCATGGCGTGCTGGATGCTCTCGGGAACCAGCTCGGTCGCCTGCAGGGCGCGGGCCGCGATCGTGCTCAGGCGAGAGGCGGCTTCCTCGGCGGACTCGTAGTGGTCGACGAGGCTGTGATGGCCCGTCTCGGCGTCGGCGTCACGGTCGATCAGGCTGTCGAGCAGCACGTGCAGGGCTCCGATCCACGGAAAGTACGCGCGTTCCATCGTGACTGCGTCGGTCGCGCTCATCAGGGGCCGTCCGGCAGCCGCGATCAACGCGAAGACGGTCAGCGAGGAGGCGGTGCCCGCGGCAGTCTCCCACCAGCGCAGCTCGGTCCCGGGCGGCGTCTCGGAGGAGGCCCAGCGCGCGAGTGCCTCATGGGTGTCGCCCTCGGCGCCATGGTTGAGGCTCTGGTAGGCGATCATCCGGCGCGTCGCACGCAGCGCGGTCTCGGCCACCGACCCGTAGGAGGGCAGCGCCACAAGCGAGCGCCGGCAGGCGTCGATCAGCTTTGTCATGTAGCCGTTGTCGCTGTGGCCCGGGTTGTGCTCGTAGTAGTCGGGGTGCTCGCCACCCGGTTCGAGCGCGCGCAGGAGGGCGAGGTGTAGACGGTGTCCGTTGGCGACCGGGTCCACGCATGGCTGCTCGGCGAGGGTGTCGATGTAGTCGTAGGTCGCCTGGAAGGCGACTGCCGCGCGGACCACGTTCGCGCGCACCCCGCGGGGTGCGAGGACGGCAAATGCGGCTGCTCCTTCGAGATTGCCGCGCTCGCTGTCCTGGGTGATCAGTGCGAGATGGCGCAGGACGGGGTCCGGGATCTGCTGGGCCAGGTCGCGCCAGTGGCGCAGCTCACGGCCGACCTGCGGAAAGACCCCTAGCCAGTATCTGCCGGCGGCTGCCGCGAATGCATTGGCCAACGCGAGGCGACGTCGGCTGAGAGCAACCACGCGAACAGTTTCGCTGGATGGAGCCGCCGCACCTAGTCACTCCTGAAAGCTTGTTCGTGCCGGGGCGCGGGCCGCCGCGAGCCCCGGCAGGGAAAGCACGGCCAAAGCGATGACCGCGAGCAGCGCGAGAGTGAGAAACACCTCTCCGGGCCCGAACGAGAACGGGGCGGGAAACCCCGTCGTCAGCCGCAGCCAGCGACTCGCCAGGGCGTGCCCGTAGACGCCGGCCGCCGCTCCCATCGCGCACCCCACGCCGAGGACGATCGCGCTCTCGAGCAGGACCGCGCGCCACAGCTGCCCGGTGGCATAGCCCTGGATCTTGAGCGAGGCCAGACGTGCGCGCCGCTGCCAGATGGCCGCACTCAACGCCGACGCGACCGCCAGCGCGGCGGCGATCAGCAGAAGCGTCGCGATCTCGCTGAGCGCGTGCAGGCCCTGGCGCGAGTCGGCGGCATACTGCGCCTGGCGTTCGCGGTATGTCTGCACGCTCAGGCCTGGGCGTCCGCCCAGCGCCGCCTCGACTTCACGCCGGCCCGCGAGCGGACCGACGCCGGGCCGCAGGTCGACCTCGAGCGCCGAGGGGTCGGTGGTGTGCCAAAGGCGGGCATAGTCGCCGACGCCAAGGATGATCGCGCCGGGCGCCCAGCCGAGGTTGCTCGTGACGGCCGCCACGCGCATCGTCGCCGAGCCGCTGGGCGTCGGCAGCGTGTAGGTGTCGCCGACGTGGAGATGGTGTTCGAGGGCGAACTCGCCGGAGACGGCACTCCAGCCGCCGGTGCGCAGCAGAGCGCTCGCGCGCGCCTGCTCGCCGTGGATGAGCTGGCTGGCCGGGATCGGCGTCTCGTCGCCGGGCGGGCGGGCGATGATCCACATCCGGCGCGGGCCGATGTCGAGGAAGCCGCCCTGATAGCTGCGCACCGAGGCGACGTCCGGCCGATGGGCGATCGCTGCGATCGCTCCGTCGGGCGCGAAGGAGTTGGTCGTCAGGTCGTTGCCGCCAGTGGTAACCCAGATCGAGGCTGTGCCGAGATATTCATTGAAGTTGGCGTCCAGGCCGCGGAGCAGGTCGACGCGCGCGCCGCCGATCGCGACGCTCCCGTAGACGGCCAGGGCGGCCACGCCCGCGAGCGCCACCGAGCGGGTGGTGACGGCTCTGAGCTCGGAGACGACGACGATCAGCGCGCTGCTGCGCACCCGTTCGCCCGTCCAGCGGAGCGCGAGGCCGACACCGGCGAAGACTCCCGGGATCGCGCACAGCGTCGCCAGACCGAGCGCGACGCCGCCGACGATCGTGAACGAGGGCTTGGTGAGAACGAGGACGGTGATCCCGGCGCTCAGCACGACGGCGATGGCTGACAGCACGATCACGGTTCGCCGCGCGAGGATCTCGGCCCCCCCGGCTCGGTCACGGAACACCGCATCGGTCGCCCGGTGCGGTCGCAGGTCGGCGACGGGCGAGAGCGAGGCGAGAACCGAGGCGAGGATTCCGCACCCGAGAGCGAGCGCGACCGTGCCGAGATGGAGCACCTCCTGGGTGCCGATCGGGAAGGCCGTCGTCAGGTAGGCGGGGATGCGGTGGAAGAATGCGTGGGAGAGCAGCTCGCCGAGCAGCACGCCCGCGATCGAGGCGAGCGCGCCCAGGACCACGGCCTGGAAGCCCAGCAGCACGAGGATCTGGCGCCAGTCATATCCCTGCATGCGCAGGTCGGCAACGAAGCGGCGGCGCTCGGGCACCGTCAGCAGCATCGCGTTGAGCGCGAGCAGAAAGCCGACCATGACGCTGATCGAGGCGAACAGCGACGTCGACTGATCGTTCGGCTTGGCGGCCTGCGCGAGCAGCCGCAGCTCGTTGGTGGCGGGCTCGACGTCGAGGCGCCCGGCGGTGAGCACGCCGAGCTCCCGCGCGACATGTGCGTCGGCGCCCGGCAGCGGCTGCACGAGCACCTGGGTGACCCGACGGGTCAGGCCGGTCAGCCGCTGGGCGATCGGCAGCACCGTCACCGCCACGGGGCTGTTCGCCAGTGCGCCGAAGGTGGCCGCCCCGACGATCGCGCCGACCTTGATCGGATGGGCACGGCCGCGAGTGAGGATCGTGACCGACTCGCCCGGTTCGGCGCCGATCGCCGTGGCGACTTCCTGCGGCAGGATCAGCCCGCCCGCGAACGTGAACCCTTCCGGTCCGAAGTTGCGCGCGCCGAGGCCGCCGAGGCGCGCGACCGACGGGGTGACGCCGAGCAGCTGCAGCGACTGGCGGCCCCGTGGGCCGACGATCGCCGCATTGGCCCGCAGCACGGCCGCCGCCACGCGCACGCCGGGCAGGTGGGAAGTGTGCACGGCGACGCTCTGATCGAAGCCGTCCGCTGATCTCGCGGCTATCTGGAGGCGGGAGGAGCCGACGACCTGGTGGACCACCTCGCCCGCCGAGCTGGTGAGGCTGGTGTTGGCGACGAGCACGCCGAGCACGAGGGCGACGCCGACGGCGATCCCGCTTCCGGCGAGCAGCTCCTGGACCGCATGGGCGCGCAGGCGCACCCGGTAGAGGTGGAACAGCATGCTCAGCCTGACACCCGCGATGCGCGGGTTGAGGATGCTCCTCACGAGTCGCTCGCCGCGAGCTCCGGGTCGATGCCGTCGGCCAGGAGGCCGTCCCGCAGGGTGTGGACCCGGTCGACGAACTTCGTCGCCTCGGCGTCGTGCGTGACGAGCAGGCCGGGGATGCAGCGCTCGTGGCAGATGTCGCGCATGAGCGCCAGGATCTCGCGGCTGCGCTTGGAGTCGAGGTTGCCGGTGGGCTCGTCGGCCAGCAGCAGGCGCGGCTCGTTGACGAGCGCGCGGGCGATCGCCACCCGCTGGCGCTCGCCCATCGACAGGGTTTCCGGCGTCTGTTCGACCCGCTCGGCCAGCCCGACCCGCTCGAGCCACGGCAGCGCCTGGCGGCGGGCCTCGCGCAGCGTGTAGCCGCCGCCCGTCAGCTTGATAGTCGCGTTGTCGAGCGCCGAGGTGTGGGGCATCAGGTGGAACGCCTGGAAGACGAAGCCGACGTCGCTGCGGCGGTAGCGCGCGCCGTCGCGCTCTGAGAACTCGCCGAGATCCTGACCGTCGAAGTAGATCTGCCCCCTGTCGGGGTTGGTGAGGGCGGCGGCGAGCAGCAGGAGGGTGGTCTTGCCGGAGCCGCTCGGGCCGTAGAGGGCTACGAACTCGCCGCCGCGCACGGTCAACGACACGCCGTCGACCGCCCTGACGGTCTCGACGCCGCTGGTGTAGTGCTTGACGACCCCGCGGAGCTCGAGCGCGCCCATCAGCCGGACTGCTCCGCTCCGGCCTGGCGGCGCCCGGGCAGCCGCACGACCGTCCCGCGCTCTTCGGTCGAGCACAGCTCGCCGTCGGCGATCGACATCAGCACGCCGACGCCCTGCAGCGCCGACATTTCCTCGGAGGCCAGCAGCAGCGACATGTTGCGCTCGCGGGCGGCGGAGCGCAGAAGCGCGTAGAAGCGGTCGCGGTCGCCGAGGCTGGGCATCAGCGCCGGTTCGTCGAGGATCAGCAGACGCGGTTCGCGCGCGAGCGCCCTGGCGAGCATGACGCGCGTGCGCGCGGTCACCGACAGCGACGCTGCGAGATCCTGAGCGCCCGACGCGGACACCCCGACAGCGTCGAGTGCGCGCAGGGCGCGCTGGCGCGCCTGGCGCATCGTCAGTCCCTCGCTGCCGAGCGACGTCGCGACGTGGTCGACGACGCTCTCGCCCGGGTTCGCGCGCCAGTCCTCGGCCGACATGAAGGCGATCGCGCCGCGCAGCAGGCGGCTGCGCTCCCCGGCGGTCATCGACGCCGTATCGCGTCCGTCGAAGCGGACGGTGCCCGCATCGGGGAGCGTGATCCCGGCCGCCAGGCGCAGCAGCGTCGACTTGCCCGAACCGCGGGCGCCGTACACGCCGACAGACATGCCGGCGTCGATGTCGAGGGTCGCGTGATCGAGCACCACGCGATCGCGGCCGCCGTCGAGGTGACGCTTGCTGACGTTGAGAAAGGAGAGCAGCGGCGTCATCGCACCGGTGCCGCTAGTCGCTGCGTTCCAGGAACTCGTTGATGCGTTGGCGCGTCCTCGTGGCCCAGTCGACCTCGATCTGAAGCTGCGCGTAGACGGCGTCGCGCGTGCAGTCCATGCACAGCGCCGGCCAGGAGCGGGCCTCGCCGTCGGTCGGCGAGACGAGCTGGGCCAGGACGAGGCACTCGCGCTCGTAGGCGCGCAGCGCGATCAGCAGCCGGGGCGCGTCCTCCTGGCGCGCGACCGACAGCTTGGCCTGCAGCCCGAGCCTGACCGGCTCGCGCGGAAGCAGCGTCTCCATCCAGATCGTCAGCGCTTCGGGGGTCTGATCGGTCGGGTAGTAGACGAGGTGCGTACGCCGGAGATTTGTCCGCTTGGGCTCATCGCGTGAGACGGCGAGGCCTGTTTTCTCGAGCTGCTCGAGCAGGCGGTACACGTCGTTGGTGTCGACGCGCCAGGTCTCGCCCAGCCGTGCGGCCAGGCGGTTGGCCAGGTCACCCCCATGGCCGGGACGCTCGAGCAACAGCCCGAGCAACGCTCCCCGCAGCGGCGTCGAGGGACCCCGCATCCACCTTGTCTTCTCCGGACTCGCGCTCGCCATCTGCTCCTCGTCTCACCGAGTTGGCTCGCCTCGGACGATACATCAAAGGAGCCATCCCATGCCGAATGATTCCGACATCCTGTCCCGCCCGGACCCTCCGAGGAGCGGCCTGTGGGATCGGCCGGATGCCGACACGCGCCGCTCGGCGTGGTCAGGGAACGACGACGGCCGCCCCGGTGAAGCGCCCGGCGCGAAGGTCCTCGAGCGCCCTTGGCGCGTCCGCGAGGGCATAGGTGTGTACGCGCGTGGCGACTGGCACCCGGGGGGCGAGCGCGAGCATCTGCACCGCGTCGGCGCGGGTCAGGTTGGCGACCGAGCGGACCGAGCGCTCCTGCCACAGCAGGCTGTACGGGAAGGAGGGTATGTCGCTCATGTGGATGCCGCCGCAGACGACCGTGCCGCCGGGGGCCAGGGCGGCGAGGGCGAGCGGCACGAGCGCACCGTCGGGCGCGAACACGATCGCCGCGTCGAGCAGCTCGGGCGGCTGCTCCTCGGAGGCGCCCGCCCACACGGCGCCGAGTTCGCGCGCGAATGCCTGGGCGGCCTCGTCGCCCGCCCGCGTGAAGGCGTACACGCTGCGTCCCTGGCTCACGGCGACCTGGGCGATGATGTGGGCGGCCGCGCCGAACCCGTAGAGGCCGAGGTGCTCCGCCTCGCCGCACATGCCCAGCGCGCGGTAGCCGATCAGCCCGGCGCACAGCAGCGGCGCGGCCTGCTCACTCGGATAGCCGGCCGGCAGCTCGAAGCAGTAGCGCTCGTCGGCGACCGCGTACTCGGCCATGCCGCCGTCGATGTCCCGCCCGGTGAAACGGGCCCGCGGGCACAGGTTCTCGCGCCCGCTGAGGCAGTAGGCGCATTCCCCGCACGTCCAGCCCAGCCACGGAATCCCGACGCGGCGCGATTCGCCGAGGACCGTGCCGACGATCTGATGGCCGAGGATCCGCGGGGGCGCGGAGATCTCGACCTCCCCGTCGAGGAGGTGCAGGTCGGTGCGGCACACGCCGCAAGCCTCGACCCGCACCAGCAGCTGTCCGGGACCCGGCCGGGGGACGGCCACGCGCATCTCCCGCAGCGGCTCGCCGACCCCCTCGAAGAGCATCGCGCGCATCGTGTCCGGGGCTTGGTGCGCCATATTTAGCCAGTGAACCACGATCGCGATGCACGCGAGACGCGCGCCGGCCTCTATTACAGCCACCCCGCGTGTCTCGAGCACGACCCGCGCGTGCACTCGCCCGGGCATCCCGACACGCCCGAGCGCCTCGTGACGCTCGAGCGGGTCCTGGCCGAGCGCGACTGGCTCGGCTGGGAGCGCCGTTCGGCGCCCGCGATCGAGGAGCATCTGCTCGAGCTCGCGCACACACACGCCCACGTGGCCGGCATCAGAGACCTGTGCGAGGCCGGGGGCGGGGCGATCGACGCCGACACGTTCGTCGGCGAGCCGTCCTACCTCGCCGCCCTGCACGCCGCCGGCGGCGCATGCGAGATGACTCGCGCGCTGTGCGCGGGCGAGGCCGATGTCGGCTTCTGCGGGGTGCGCCCGTCGGGGCACCACGCCGAGTCAGACGCGGCGATGGGCTTCTGCCTGTTCAACAACGTCGCCGTCGCGGCGGCGTTCGCGATCGCCGAGCTGGGGCGCCGTCGCGTCTTGGTGCTCGACTGGGACGTCCATCACGGCAACGGGACGGCGCAGATCTTCCGACGGCGCAGCGACGTCCTGTTCGCGAGCATCCACCAGACGCGGCTGTATCCGGGCACGGGCCCGCTCGAAGACTCGGGCGAGGGCGAGGGCGAGGGCTACACCCTCAACCTGCCCGTGCCGCCCGGCTCGGGCGAGGCCCTGTGGGTGTCGCTGCTCGAGCGGGTCGTCCTGTCGGCGGCGAGCGACTTCAAGCCGGATCTGATCCTCGTGTCGGCCGGCTTCGACGCTCACGAGGCCGACCCGCTCGCCGAATGCGATCTCAAGACGAGCTCCTTCGCCGTGATGGCGGCGCTCGTGCGCGACTTCGCACGCGCGGCCGGTGCGCCCCTGGGGGTGGTGCTCGAGGGCGGCTACAACCGCCGCGTGCTGGCCGAGTGCGTGTGCGAGACGCTGCCCGCCCTGCTCGGCGAGGGGATCCCGGCGCGGGTCGGTCAGGCGCCGGGGGACGGGACCGAGCAGATCACCGATCGGGCGCTGGCGCACCTCGGGCGCTACTGGCCGCTCTGAGCCGAGCGGCGGGGCTCAGCCGAAGAACAGCTCGGCCGTCTCATACAGGACAGGGTCGAGGAGCTTCGGCTCCGCGAGGGCATCCTCGAGCGGAACCTCGACGATGTCGGTTGCGTGCAGGCCGACCATCACGCCGAGGCGCCCGGCGGCGACGGCGTCCATCGCGGCGACCCCGAAGCGCGTCGCGAGAACCCGGTCGTAGGCGACCGGCGTGCCGCCGCGCTGCACGTGGCCGAGGATCGTCACGCGCGTTTCAAAGCCGGTCCGCTCCTCGATCTCGCCCTCGAGCGTCACACCGATGCCGCCGAGGCGGGCGTGGCCGAACGCGTCGGCCGTCGTGCCGATGTGGGTCTGCAGCTCGCCGCTGCTCGGCGTCGCGCCCTCGGAGACGACGACGATCGAGAAGCTCCGCCCGCGTTCGTGGCGGCGGCGCAGGTGGGCGACGACCTGTTCAATGTCGAATGGCCGCTCGGGCACGAGGATCGCGTCGGCGCCGCCCGCGATGCCGGCGTGCGTGGCGATCCAGCCGGCGTGGCGGCCCATGACCTCGACGACCATCACGCGGTTGTGGGACTCGGCCGTGGTGTGCAGGCGGTCGATCGCGTCGGTCACGATCTGCACGGCGGTCTGGAAGCCAAACGTCACATCGGTGCCGCCCAGGTCGTTGTCGATCGTCTTTGGCACCCCGACGACGGGGACGCCGTCGCGGTGCAGCCGCAGCGCTACGCCGAGCGTGTCCTCGCCGCCGATCGGGATCAGCGCGTCTACGCCGCGCGTCTGCATCGTGCGACGCACCTGCGCGGTGCCGTCGGCACCGTCGGAGTAGGGGTTGGTGCGTGAGGTTCCGAGGATCGTGCCGCCGCGCGGGAGGATCCCGGCGGTGCTCTGCATGTCGAGCTCGATCGTCTCATCGGCCAGCACCCCGGCCCACCCGTAACGGAATCCGATGAACGAGTGCTCGCCGCCGCTCAGCCCGCGCCGGACGACGGCACGGATGACGGCGTTGAGCCCGGGGCAGTCGCCTCCACCGGTCAGTAGCCCGATCCTCGCCATCAGCTGAAGTTACCGCTTGACCGCCCGGCACGCTCGACGCAACGCGCCGCGCCCTAGATCCCCTGCCCCGGGAGGAACTCGTTCGTGAAGGGAGGAAGCCCAGCCCCCGGGTTCTTCTGCACAAGTTTGTGTACGTACATCCAGGTCCCGAATGCCGCCCACGCGCTCGGTTCCTGCCATCCGAACGGTCTCGTCCTGTCCTTGGGCAGGGTCGCGGGTAGGGTCTGGCGGATCGATTCGAGCTGGAGCTTGGGTTCGAGCGAGGGGTTGTCCATTACGAGCTGGCCGGCCGCCGCCGCGGGGTCGGCGCGCACCTCTCGCTGGCCGCGCGTGAGGGCCTGCATGAACGCGCGCAGATCCTGCCCGCGCTTGCGCGCCTCGTCCTGGCGTACGACGAGCACGAGCTCGTCATAGCTCGGCACGCCGACCTCGTCGACGGGGATGACGGTCGGGTGCTTGTGGGCGAGGCGCAGCTGCACCCCCTCGTAGTTCCAGAAGCCCCCGATCGTCGCGTCGACGCGGCGGGAGATCATGGCGGGGATCAGGTTGAAGCCGACGTTCGCTTCGTGCACCCTGCTCGGCGCCACCCCCGCGCTGCGCAGTGCCGTCTGCAGCTCGGCCGACTGGTATTCGATGCCCGCCGTGCCGACGGTCTTGCCGGCGAGCGCCGCGACGCCGCTCACGTGTCCGGAGGGCAGGGCGATGATCGACGTCAGCGGGCGCTGCACGAGCGCCCCGATCGAGACGACCTTCAGGCCCCGGTCACGTGCCAGCAGCAACTCGGGCTCATAGGAGATCGCCATGTCGACCCGCCCGGCGGCGAGCAGCTTCAGCGGTTCGGAGGGGTCGGCGGGCGTCTGCGGGGTGACGTCGAGACCGGCCGCCCGGAAGTCGCCGTGGGCCATCGCCGAGTAGAGCGCGGCGTGATCGGCGTTGGGGAAGAAGTCGAGCATGACCGAGAAGTGCTTGACCCCGGGGGCCGACAGCATGTCCTTCTTCGTTCCGCAGGCGGCGAGCGCAACGCCGCACAGCAGGCAGGCGGCGGCTGCCGCGAGGGTCCTCGAGCACGGGGGTGTCTTGTTCGTCAACGGTTCTCTCCTTGGGGTCGGATGCTCCACGGGGCCAGCCTGCGCTCGGCCACGCCCAGGGCGTGGAAGCAGAGGATCGCGAAGGCGAACAACAGCACGGTTCCGGCATAGGCGCGCGCCGTCAGGAAGTTGACGTCGCTCATGATCTCGCGGCCGAGCCCAGGGTAGGCCCCGGTGCTCGGCGTGGTCGTCTCGGCGATGAAGGCGCCGATCACGCCGATCGCGAGGGCGATGCGCGCGCCGCTGAGAGCGGCGGGGAGGGCCGACGGCAGCTCGGCGAAGCGGAACGCCTGCCAGCGCGAGGCATCGAGCGTGCGCAGCAGCTTCGGCTGGTCGGGGTCTACCGCTGCGAGCCCGTCGACGGTCGTGACGAGCACGGGGAAGAAGCAGATCAGGGCGATCACGATCAGCTTGGGCAGCAGCCCGAAACCCCACCAGAACACGAGCAGGACGCCGATCACGGGTATCGGGATCGCCTGCGAGCCGACGGCCAGCGGGTAGAGAGCGCGGCGCAGCAGGGGGGAGAGGTGGACGACGACGGCTGTGCCGAGGCCAGCGGCCAGGGCGAGCGCGAGGCCGAGCACGACCTCCTCGGCGGTGACGGTGAAGTTGTGCCACAGCAGGCCGCGGTTCTCCCACATGGCTTCGGCGACTGCGTGGGGCGCGGGCAGCAGGTCGGCTTCGACGCCCGCCAGCTCGACATACGCCTCCCACGCGCCGAGCGCCAGCGCGAGCAGCACGAGCGGCGCGAGCATGTGAGCGCGGGCGGGCCTCACCTCAGTCTCCCCTCCCACGCGCGCCGCCGGCGAGCACCGCCAGGGCGCGCTCGCGCAGAGAGGCGACGGCCGGGTCGGTCCGCGAGCGCGGGCGCGGCAGCTCGACCTCGAGCTCGGCCAGCACGCGGCCGGGGCGGGCCGAGAGG
>Ga0207927_1000577_pt1 | contig 15578 bp, 14 predicted proteins | sample NGESurdeep072012_2_FD_184456 | JGI IMG/M metagenome (GOLD analysis project Ga0207927, IMG submission 184456) | Arctic peat soil microbial communities from Barrow, Alaska - NGEE Surface sample 210-2 deep-072012 (SPAdes) | ecosystem: Environmental > Terrestrial > Soil > Wetlands > Peat ... | reverse complement strand
CCGACTTCTTTTTCAGGGCGGCAACGACTTTCTCAGGATCGAGCATCTTGTAGCTGATGGCGTAGTTAATTTCGTCGAGGATCACCAGGTCCCATGCGCCGGAGAGGATGGCCTGCTCGGCTTCTGCCCAAGCTTCTTCGACCATTCGTACATCTTCGGGATCGGTTTCCGCGCCGCCGACCTTCACGAAGCCGCGTCCCATCTGCTTCATGATGAAGTTGTCGCCGAACGCCTTGACGGCATCGAGTTCGCCGTAATGCCAGGAGCCTTTGAGGAATTGCAGCATGAGCACCTTCAAGCCGTTGCCCACCGCGCGCAGGCCCGTCCCCATGGCAGCGGTTGTTTTGCCCTTGCCGGGTCCGGTGTTGACGATGATGAGGCCTCGACGTACGTCTGGCATGGTGCGGTCTCCCCAGTGATCTGCGAATTCCTAGCTTAGCAGTTTGCGTTTCGGATTCGCGCAGCGATTGTCCCAAGTCCAGCGCGGCGCTGGTTTCTTAAGCTCGGCTTCAGACACGTGTCCTAAGTGCTGAGAAACTCCCGAGAAATTGTTAAGAATGCTGAAATCGCCACGTCGAACTCAACTATGCGTTCGATGGAGGGTTTGCATGGTCGTACACGATGTGGTGGCACCACTGATCGTCGAAGGTAAGAGAGATGGATCGGGAGGGCACAATGAAACGGAAACTGAATTTCGTATTGCTGATGGCGCTGGGCGCCGCGATGGTTAGCGTTACGGCAGCAGCGCAGAACACGGCCCGAATCAATGATCGCGAACAGGCGCGGGATGACTACGCGACCTACGATGCTAGCTCGAGCGCATGGTTGCTCCGACAGGTCGATTGGGACGACCGTCACCGCTGCGATGGCGATCACGACCGGAACGATCGGCACTGCTATTGGCGAGGCCGCGATGATGATCGCTATCGGAATCAGTATTACGCGCGCGGCAACGGCTACTACGGAAGCGCACCGGGCTACGGCCAGGGTGGCGGGTATGACCAGCGCGGCCGTTGGCAAGCCGACCCCGGCGGGTGGTATGACCGTAAAGGCAAATGGCATAGCTACAAGCGCAATGGTCACGGCGATGACCGATAAACGCCTTTCGGCTGTTGCCTGAAGCCAGCATGAGAAAAACATTGCTGGAGCCGATCGACAAAGGTAATGAAAGAGGTCTGGACGCGAGTCCAGGCCTCTTCTTTATTGGCGAAGATCAGGACCGGTGCACGCACGGCATCCCACCGCGGTTATCTGCGATACTAGAGAGTAGGTTGTCGCAGAAATGCTTGCGAAGAAGAATGCAATCATGGAATTGGTAGCAGATCCCAAGTCCGTCAAGGTGAACAAAACCGCCGGTACGGGGATGGACATCGAATGGAAGGACGGCCATCGCAGCTCGTACACCTTCGTTTTTCTGCGCGACGCATGCCCATGTGCGCTGTGTCAGGAAGAACGCGACAAAGACGGCCGCCAGCCGGGCGATCCCTTGAAACCGGTTGCGGGTGCGCTGCCGATGTACAAGGCGCTGGCGCGTCCGACCGAGGTCGAACCCGTGGGCAAATACGGCATCCGATTCACCTGGAACGACGGCCACCAGCATGGCATCTACTCGTGGCAATTCCTCCGCGAAAACTGCCCGTGCCGAGACTGCAAGGCCGAGCGGTTACTGGGAGCGGTCGCGAAGGGCAGCAAGCCCAACTGATCGCGCAGATTGACTTCGGTTCTACGGCGCGGCGTGATGACCGCGCCGATTTGTTTGAGCGTTGGAATTGCACACGCCGTATCGGCACGACTAAAGTCGTGCCCTGATACGAAGCTCCTTCGAGGAAACAACAGGGATTTCAGGAAACAAGATTTGTCGTATCTCTCAAAGTTAAATCCGCAGCAGCGTGAGGCAGTCGAAACCGCCAGTGGGCCAGTATTGATACTTGCTGGCGCGGGCAGCGGCAAGACGCGGGTCATTACCTACCGCATCGCGCACTTGATCGATCATGTAGGCGTGGCACCGGACTCGATACTGGCCGTCACCTTCACCAATAAGGCTGCCAGCGAGATGGCAAGTCGCGTCGAGTCGCTGGTCGGGGGCCGCACGTTGGCCAAGCCGCTGATCGCAACCTTTCACTCGTTTTGCGTGCGTTTGCTGCGGCGCGATATCGAGACCCTGCAGATCGGCGGCAAAGGGTACCGCAAAGACTTTGTGATCTACGACGAGGCAGACCAACAGAGCGTGGTCAAAACCGCGATGAAGCGACTGGGGATTGACCACAAGCAGCTAACGCCGCGCAGCGTGCTCTCGCAGATTTCGTGGGCCAAAAACCACATGCGCGATCCGCAGGAGGTTTACCTCGAATCCGGGGACCCGAAGACGGAGCGAGTGGCGCACATTTACGAGGTGTACAAACAGGAACTGGCGAAATCGAACGCGCTCGACTTCGATGACCTGCTGCTCTATGCGGTGCGCGTGCTGAAGGCGTCCGGCGAAACCCGCGAGCGCTATAACCGCCGTTACCGGCACATCCTGGTCGACGAATACCAGGACACCAACCGACCGCAATACGAACTGATGCGGATGCTCGCGGGCGAAGAACACAACGTATGCGCCGTGGGAGACGAGGACCAGAGCATCTACTCGTGGCGGGGCGCGGACATCCGCAACATCCTGGAATTCGAGAAGGATTTCCCCGACGCGCGCATCGTCCGACTGGAGCAGAACTACCGCTCGACCCAAACCATCCTGCAAGCGGCTTCGGCGGTGGTATCGCGAAATATCAAGCGCAAGGGCAAGAACCTTTGGACCGAGCGTTTGGGCGGGGCGAAGGTCGGCTACTACGAAGCTCCCGATGGAGAGAACGAGGCGCTATTCGCCGCCGACTACATCGCCAAGTATTTGCGCCAGGGGGTGGCCGAGAATGGCGAAGTGCCGCGCGCGGCGGTGCTGTATCGCACCAATTCGCAATCGCGCCTGCTGGAAGAGGCAATGCGGCGCTATCAGTTGAAGTACCACGTTGTGGGAGGCTTCAGTTTTTACGAGCGCGCCGAAATCAAGGACCTGATCTCGTATCTCAAGGCGATCCAGAATCCCGACGACTCCATTGCCATGCAGAGGATCATAAACACTCCCACTCGCGGGATCGGGAAGAATACGACTGAGACGCTGGAAAGGGTTGCGCTGGAGACCGGCCTGTCGCTGTGGGGCGCAATGGGGCAGGCGATCAGCCGCGAGTTGCTGCCGCCCCGGGCGCTGGCAGCGTTGAAAGGCTTCAAGCAGTTAATCGACGATGCCAGAGCGATGTATCTCGGATCGTTTCAGGAGCGCATGGAGGCAACCGCTTCTCCGACGCAGGAAGCCGGTCCGATCTCTGAACAGCCGGCTGATGACGAAGACCTCCAGCACGCCATGGACTTTTCAGCGGATATGTTCGGCGACGACGAATCGACTGAGTTCAACGCAGCGGCGATGGGCGCGCAGGAATCATCGATTCCTGAGGGTGAAGAGGCGGTCGAAGGGTTTCGTGCACCCGGCGATGCTGCCTCGACAGCCGAACTGCTGAAATTCCTGATCGACCGCACGGGCTACATCAAGCAACTGGAGGAGGAGGACACGCCCGACGCGCTCGCCCGGGTGGAGAACTTACGCGAATTGGTGAATGCTGCCATGGATTCGCGCGACCGGGACGAAACGCTGAATGAATTTCTCGACCATGCGGCTCTGGTGAGTGATGCCGATGATTACGACGAAAACTCGCGCATCACATTGATGACCCTCCACGCGGCCAAGGGACTGGAGTTTCCGCTGGTTTTCCTGGTAGGGCTCGAAGAAGGGCTATTTCCACATTCGCGCACACTGCTGGCGCCTGACGACATCGAGGAAGAGAGGCGTCTTTGCTATGTCGGCATGACGCGCGCGATGGACACGCTGATCCTGACCCACGCCCGCTATCGCCGCCGCTACGGCACTGATATGCCCGAGGCGAGTATTCCCTCGCGCTTCCTGGAAGAGCTGCCTCCGGAGTTGCTGCAAGACCTCGGAACGCCACGGCGCGCGGCATCGGTGGTCGCGCAGGACGAAGGGACTTCGAGCCATTACTCGTATGAAGACGAGGACCAGCGTCCGCAGTACGGACGACCCAAGACGAAGCCGCAAAATGCGTACCGCGGCGCCTCGTATAACTCGATCGGCAACATCGCGGACTTTTTCGCGTCGCGCGGCAAGAAGTTTACGCTACCCAAAATGGCGCCGACGGAAGCCCCGGGGCGCACCGGCTTCCGCCCTGGACAGCGCGTTCGTCACCCAAAATACGGCGAGGGAATGGTGTACCAACGTGAGGGGGATGGGGAAAACGCGAAGATTACGGTACAATTTACTAAGTTCGGCTTGAAAAAGCTGGTGGAGAAGTACGCCCAACTGGAAAAGGCGTAAGGCTCCCGAAATCAAGGCGAAGGATCGCAGGCTTGATTGTCAGGCCTAACGGGCGTTTAGAAGCGCCGCCTTCGAATCCAAGATCACAAAGGAACGCAGTATTCATGGCAAATACCAAGAGCATTACCGACAAGATAGAGCGCAAGAAGGTCAAGCGCGTAGCACGCAAGAAAGCGGCCCCGAAAGCTCCTCGCACCTATGCCCGGGGATCGGCGAAGCGTAAGGTCAAGAAGATGGCGCGCGGCCAGTCGAAACGTTAGTTCGTAGACGCCCGCGTCCCAGAAAACACGAAGGCTCCAGCCCGCTCGTCGGGTTGGAGCTTTTTTGCTGATAAGGGTAGGGACGCGGAGATGTATCAGTGGGGAGATGCGGAGGTAGTGGCCGGCGAATTCCCAGCCGTGGACTTTGCAGCAGGGTCGCTTGGGTTCGCGCCGGCATTCTTATTGCGCTCATCGAGATTCACCAACTCAGAACCCACGGGCTGTTGCAAAGCGAATTGGTCCTCGGAGATAGGCTGGTTCAGCGTAAGCTTCACCATGATCAGGCGAATGTCGTACTCTTCCTGCGGCCGCTTGATATCGATGAGACCGGGAAACGGAATGCCGTCGTAATCCTTGAACGTCTCGTAGCTGGCTTCGGTAACCCGGTTGCCCTGATCATCAAAAGTGATCTGTCGATGGGGCCTCAGGTTGGTGCGGTCGAACACGACCTTGCGCGCCAGCATCCATGCTTTGTCGGTCCGCCGGATCACATCCAGGATGTAATTGGGTTGCTGGACCATTTTCTTGGTTTGAGCGTCGAACACCATCTCGTTACTGCTCTCCAGTACAGCGACCTCATTCTGGGGGTCGACCTCTTGCAGTAACAAGGCATCGTAGATGGACTGGGGACGAATGGTGTCCAAGGGATTGGAGGAGTCTTTAATGGCCTGGTTATGCCCGATGTAGAACTTGTTGGTGGCCGGAATGGACAACTTGAATTCATGGCCATCGCTCACCATGTCGAACGCTTTGTTGCGGACAATGGGATAGAGTCCAATCATGCGCATCATGTTAGGTTTGCGCACCAGAACGTAGCCTCGGATCTCCTTGAAATCAGTGATCTTGCCCCGCTTTTCGCCCCCTACTGAGCTGTCGATGTCGACTGTCGCGTTCAGGGTCTTGATGCGCGCAGCTTCCTGGTTGAGCCGATTGACAAGTTGCTCCTGGGTGGCCGTCTGCAGCTTGGCGTTGCTGAGCCGCACTTCGACCGTGCGGGTGCGGAATAGACAGCCGGGTGCACCCAGTAAGAGCGCGAATACGGCTGGGATTAAAGGTCGGGAAAGCTTCATACCAGACGGGCCAAATGCTGATCCAAAGTAGTTAGTATATCTCGGACTGGCAGACCGTGCGGATTGGGAAGGGGCCGCGCCGATCTTGTGCTTGCGAACTCAAATTCCCTGCAAGATCAGATTATCGAGACGCCGCAGTGGCCTTGCGGTACGCGGCCACGTTCCTGGCGTGCTCTTCGAGACTGCCGGAAAAACGGTGGTGTCCGTTGTTATCGCTCACGAAGTAGAGAAACTCGCTTTGGGCCGGGTGCATCGAGGCTTGCAGCGCTGCGACTCCCGGATTGGCTATGGGGCCGGGCGGTAACCCATGGAATTTATAAGTGTTGTAGGGGGAATCGGACTGCAGGTCAGACTGGTAAATCGTTCCCCGGTATCTTCCGGCCAGTAATGCCGCATAAATGACCGTGGGGTCGGCCCCCAACGCCATGTTCTTGTCGAGCCGGTTGAAATACACGCTGGCCACCAGGGGACGCTCGTCGGCCACCGCTGTTTCTTTCTCAACGATCGACGCCATGGTGACGATGCGATGGATGTCGGGCGCGCCCAGCAAGCCGATCTTCTGCGCAGTCTGGCGGAAGCGGTGCACCATGGCAGCGGCAATCTCGTGCCCCGTATCGATACGGGTGAACTGGTAGGTGTCGGGAAAGAGGTATCCTTCCAGCGACTTTGCCTGGGGATCGATATCGCGCAGCAGCTGCAAGTCATTCTGGGCAGCGGTAAGGAAGTCGGCGGCAGAGCCTAAACCAGCCTGTTCGACGACGGCCGCGATGTCGTAAATGTTGTATCCCTCGGGTACGACAACGGTACGGGCGAAAACATCGCCACGCAATACGCGGTCCCGCACCTCCAGGGCATTGGCAGGCACATCGAATTTGTACTCACCCGCCTTGAGGCTTCCCTGGCCCTTGGCGTAGTGCACCATCAGGAAAGCGCTGGCGCTGCGGATGATGCCCTCCCGCTGCAACGTCTGGGCGATGTGACGGGTACTCCAACCGGGACGCAGCAGGACGAATTTTGTGTCGCCTGGGTTGACCGGGAGCCATACCGCCCAGGCGAACCACAGGGCACATCCCAGCAGGACCAGCACGATGAGTTTGAAAAGAGTTCGCACGAATAGGTTAGATGCTAACGGATGTCAGAAGTTTAGCCGATGAGACGCAGGAACCGGACTTAATCGCGGTGTGAGCTACGAAATTCCATGAACGCCTGCAAAATCAGTACCGCTGCCAATTGATCGACGACTTCGGTCTTCCGGCGTCCGCTCATGTCCGTCTCGCCCAGCACTCGATTGGCTTCCACGGAGGTGAGGCGCTCATCGAACAAATGAACCGGCAGCTTGAACCGTTTCCGCAGTTCTGCGGCGAAATCCTCGACCTTTTCGGACTGGATCCCGTGCTCTCCGCTCATGCGGAGGGGAAGGCCCATCACGATCTCGCCGACGGCGTATTGCTTGATGGCGCGGCGCAGATGGTTGAAGTCATTCTGCTTGTTGCTGCGATGCAGGGTGGGCAGGCCTTGGGCCGTCAAGCCAAGTTCGTCCGTCACGGCCAGCCCGATCCGGCGCGAGCCGAAGTCAATGGCCATGAGGCGCACATGCCGGGATTTTTCCTCCGGTGACGTAGAAGTAATTTCCATATTGAGCCCGCAAGGGTATCCTAATTCGAACTCGGTAAGTCGTGCGAGTAGGATAGGCGAGATGGCCGACCCACTGATCGACGACATCAACCTGCCGGAAGAGCCTGCAGCGTTTCCCGACCTGCAGCAAACTGATACGCGCGGGTTGCGCCCGGTTCCACCAGAACAACCGTCCCGAGCGCTGTTGGAAGAGCGCCGGGTGCAGCGAGTACAAGCGGCCGCGCTTGTGATCCTGGCAACCGCAGCCGTGCTTTGCCTGATGTACGTTGCCAAGTTGATTCTGGTGGTCATCCTGACATCGGTCCTGCTGGCATTCGTGTTGGCGCCAGTGGCCGACGCTCTCTCGAATTTCCGGGTTCCGCGATCGCTCGGTTCGATTATCGCCGTGTTCCTTCTGGTGGCCTCAATTGGCACCGTTTCCTACCTCTCCTATGCACGCGCGGTGGAATTCATGATGCAGGTGCCGGAGTACAAGATCCGGCTGAAGCACATCGTGGACGAGATCAGGCTAAAGGCCGAGCAGTTTGAGCAGACGACGGAGACGGTGTTGCCGTCCGAGCCCGAAGAAAAGAATTCCGTCACGTTGCGGCAGCAAAATCGTTGGCGCGAATATTTGAGCGAAAACGCGAGCTCGGTGTCGCAGACGCTGTTGGCGGTCACGTTCATTCCCTTCCTGATCTACTTCATGTTGAGTTGGCAGGACCACGTGCGGGCTTCGTCAGTGATGCTGTTCAAGATGGAGAACCGCAATACAGCATACGTGACGCTGGGGCTGATTGCTGCGATGATCCGCTCATTCATCGTGGGCAACTTCATTATTGGTCTGTTCTTGAGCGCTGCCAGCATGGCGGCATTTGGATTGATGGGATTGCCGTACTTCTATTTCCTCGGCGTGTTAAGCGGATTCCTGAGCCTGATCCCGTACCTGGGCGTGGTCCTCGCAATCCTGCCACCCGTCATCGTCGGCCTCGGTTATCTGACGACCGGCACCTTCGTTCTCGTATGCGGAATCGTGGTCGGCCTGCACCTGTTCGCCATGAACGTGCTCTACCCCATGGTGTTGGGGAAGCGTCTACAACTGAATCCCCTGGCGGTCACGATGTCGTTGTTGTTCTGGGGATGGCTATGGGGCGCGATGGGGCTGATCCTGGCGGTGCCGCTGACGGGAGCCCTTAAAATTATTTGCGACAACATTGAGCGGCTGCGACCCTATGGCGCCTGGATGGGCGAATAGATTCAAAACCTTGCTTCAACCTTGCATCTGAATTTTCCCAGCAGTTGGGTCAGTAACGTGACATTTCAAGGAGACGCCGTGACTGAATCGAGCAATTCCCCATTTAATCGTCGAGAGTTTATCCAGGGCGCACTGGCAGGAGCCGCCCTCGCCGCTATTCCGGTCCCGTCATTCGCCGCCGGCAATGCGGACATGCAAACTGTCCTGGCCCAGGTCCCGAAGATGCACGACGAAAACGTCAAGCACTTGCAGGAGTGGATTGCCCTGCCTTCCATCGCCGCTGAGAACCGCAACTTCCCACAGGGTCCTGAGTACATGGCGAAGCTGGCTCGCGAGGCTGGGTTCACCGATGTCGAAATCGTCCCGACCTCCGGCAAGCCTGGCGTCTTCGGAGTCATCAATGCGGACGCGCCCACGACGGTCGGCATTTACTTCATGTACGACGTGAAGCAGTTTGACCCGGCCGAGTGGTCCTCGCCTCCGCTGGAAGGCAAGATTGTCGACAAGCAAGGACTCGGCAGAGTCTGCATGGGCCGTGGAGCGGTGAACCAGAAAGGTCCGGAGACCGCGTTCCTCAGCGCATTGCGCGCTTTCAAAGAGGCCAAAGTAAAGCTGCCAGTGAACCTCGTACTCGTCTGCGAAGGCGAAGAGGAGATCGGTTCGCCGCATTTTCCCGAGATTGTGAAGAATCCCAAGGTCATGGCCGCGTTGCAGAAATCCATGGGCGTATTCATGCCTTCGGCAGGACAGGAAGCCGACGGAAACGTCGAGATTGACCTCGGCGCCAAAGGCGTGGTCGAGCTGGAATTGGTTTCCACCGGCGAAAAGTGGGGACGCGGGCCCAAGCACGACGTCCACTCCAGCCTGGAAGCAACCGTGGACAGTCCTACGTGGCACCTGGTGCAGGCCTTGAACACCCTGATCCAGCCCGACGGCCACACCCCTGCAGTGCCAGGCTTCTTCGACAAGGCAAAGCCGCTGACTCCCGCGCAGGTGAAGATGGTCGAAGCAGTTTCCGCCCGGCGCAGTGAAGCCACCATGAAGCAGCAGCTCGGCGTGGAGCACTGGGCCGGCGACAAGCAGTGGCTGGACGCCATGATCGCGCTGGAATCGCAGCCCACCATCAACATCGAAGGGCTGGTCGCCGGTTACACCGGGCCAGGCGGCAAGACGGTTCTGGGGCATCGTGCGGTGGCCAAGATCGACATGCGCCTCGTGCCCGATATGACCGCCTCCGGCACCTTGGCGTTGCTGAAAGACTATTTGGCGAAGAAAGGCTTCGGCGACATCGAAGTCAACATGAGTGGCGGCTACGATCCCAACCAGACCTCGCCCGACACCAAGCTGATCCAGGCGCAGATGGCGACCTATAAGAAGCTCGGCAAGGATCCCTTGTTGTGGCCGCGCGCCGCTGGATCATGGCCGGGATACATCTTCACCAACGCGCCGCTGAATCTCCCGGCGGGACACTTCGGACTGGGTCACGGCACCGGCGCCCACGCGCCCAACGAGTACTACCTCATCGACTCCACCAATCCAAAGGTCTCGGGATTGGATGGGGCCGTGGGTTCGTTTGTCGAGTATCTGTACGCGCTGGCGTGAGCGATCCTACGTATTGTCAGACACCCCGCTCAAGCGAACCCAAGTGAGCTTGAGCGGGTGCTGCGTTGCGTATGATAATGCCTGTTTACAACAGTTGAGATAATAACGACAGCCATGCTTTCGTCGAACCCGGTCGTCTTGCGTGCAATCGGTGCGCCGCTATTCATCATCGGTGGCGCATGGTTGGTCGTGATGTCGCTGGTAGGTCTTGCACCGAGCCTCTGGTATTTCCTCTGCTTTTTTGCGCTGCCCATCGTTGGGATTGTTTGGATCTGGCGACCTTCCCTCGCAGCTGCTTTGAGCATTGGGCCGGTTGTATCCGTCGCCGCTTTGCTGAGCCACGCTTCCGGTATGTGGGCGCTGTCTCGAGTGTGGACCATAGCCTTAATTGCGGGACTGACGATGGCCATCGTGCTCGTCATCGCAGCTTTGCGCGGGTTTTCTCGCTGGCGAGTACCGGTCATTGTTTCGCTCGTATTTGTGTCTGGCAGTTTTGCGACCGACCGTCTATTCACGAACAAGGTCACGGTCCAGTCCTATCAAATGTACGTTGCTGTAAATGGGCACGCACCCTGGGGAGACGTGGGACCGGAATGGCCTAGTGGCTCGGTACCCGTTGTGCTCTACCGCCGTGTGGGAAGCAGTTACTGCTATGACGCGTTCCAGTCGGAAGAGTTGCGCCAGCGCCTCGAAAGGAACGACGGCCACGCTGTTACCGTGGAGTACAACGTCTTCAGCGATTTCGGCAAACAGCGCAGCTATAACGTGCGGTCGGTAGATGGATTGCTTCTTGCCAATGGGCAGCACACCATGCGTGATTTTGAGCGATTCGGCGGCCAAATCTTGGGAAATGGCGATACCCATGATAATTGTCGATAAATCGCCATTTCATTAGTAACCCGGCCATCCAACTTAGCGCCCCAAGGCTTCACCAGCGATCGTCCCCGAGGCGCTACCGTACACTTGATCCATGATCCGTCAGATCGCACCTCAGTTCTTCACCACCGACATTCCCGCCACGCTCGCCTACTACAAGGACAAGCTTGGTTTCGAGTGTCTGGGAACGTGGCAGGATCCGCCGGTTTACGCTATCGTAGCGCGCGATCAGCATGCGATTCACTTTCGCTGCGCCGAGCCGCCCGCAGCCAATCCGGACAAATATGCTGACGAACTGCTCGATGCCTATGTCTCCGTCGAAGATCCAGACGCGCTTTATGCCGAGTACGCAGCCAAAGGGTTGGAGTTCGTGCGGGAACTCGCCAACACGCCATAGCACTCGCGAGAATTTGTGGTGAAGGATTGCGACGGACGTTTGCTGGCTTTCGGTTCGAACTTGTAGTCCCTTAAGGTCTTGATTTTGGGGCTGAACGACTTTCAGTCGACGTCCCCTCAACAGCTCCGCCCCGTTCATGACGACGGTGACACCGCGACAGGACTCGTCACAGTTCCAGGTGCTGCGTTGCGTATGACAAGGCCGGTTCACGCCAGCAATCACTTAGGGGCTCGACTGGCGTTACAGATCAACTTCCCGCAAGCCGACTGTATCCGAAGCGCCCCGCCAACGATCATGCGACTGCCGACTGTTCCGCGCCGGGCGCTTCAGATACAGCACTAAGACTTGTCGTTACCGATCGCGTATCCCTATCTCGATTACTTCCGATTTGCCGACAAACCGAAACTTAGCGCAATATTGATAAGTTGGAGGGCCGTTGCGGCACTCTCGTTTCGAGGGTAATTCAGGATGTTGGTAGAGAGCTTAGCGAGGTGACGTGGTGCTAGAATGGAGCAATTCGTCCACCTTTTCCAGCAGATCTCTTCGTGATACCGGCTTTTGCATCAGCGTAGCGCCATGAGAAACGAGTTCTTGCACGACCGGGCGCTCAGCATATCCCGAAACGTATAAAGATTTTGTTTCCGGATGGATCTTCTGTACCTTGGCCACAACTGAAGGTCCATCCCTATCAGGAAGCACTATGTCGCTAATCATAAGGGGAATAGCTCGATGGTACTGCGCTGCCAAATCGATGGCCTCGTCACCCCGGGCGGCTTGCAGGACATGGTAGCCACTGGCCTTGAGAAACTCGCAGAAAACCAGGCGCAGAGCCTCTTCATCTTCCAACAGCAGAATGGTTTCTGCACCTCTCGGGTACTCCCCCCGGACTTCTGAGTCGGAAAGTAATGGCGGTACCTTTTCGTTAACGCGTGGCAGATAAATGTCAAAGGTGGCGCCGGAATTAGGTTCACTTGAAACCCATATATACCCGTTACTGTGCTTGACCATGCCGTAGACCGTCGCCAATCCCAGTCCAGTGCCTCGCCCCAATGGCTTGGTAGTGAAGAAAGGCTCGAAAATGCGGACTCGTACCTCTTCGCTCATCCCTACCCCCGTGTCGCTCACCGAGAGGCGAATATACTTTCCCGGCCTAACGTCGGGATAGCGCGCCGCGTCCTGAAGACCCAACTCTGCATTCCGAGTTCGAATTGTGAACCGACCACCGTTGGGCATGGCGTCGCGTGCATTCGTGGCTAGGTTCATCAGGATATGTTCGATCTGTCCGCGATCATCACGGATGGAACCCAGGTCCGCTGCCAAGTCGGTCATAATCTGCACGTCTTCGCCGATCATGCGTTGCAAGATCTTGCCAAGATCGCGAACCATCGAATTCAGGTCCAGCACAGTCGGATAGAGCACTTGTTTGCGGCTGAAGGCCAGCAACTGCCGCGTCAGTTGAGCGGCGCGCCGACCCGCTCGTTGGATCTCCTCCGCATAATGCTGCTGGGCGCTGGACTGGGCGGTTGCGAGGAGTAGATCGGAATTTCCGAGAATGATACTCAGGAGGTTATTAAAGTCATGGGAAATTCCTCCCGCCAACAGCCCGACAGCTTCCATCTTCTGCGCCTGACGGAATTGCTCCTCTAGGTTTCGACGTTCCGTGATATCAACGCCTACGCCAATCATGTGGGGCGAGCCATTACGAACCATCAAGCCATGTGCATCAATCCAGCAAGTGCTGCCATCCGGCCGTAGCAGTCGATACTGGGCTGAGTATTCTCCGGCTCCGGCCAACACACTCCGTATGGCATCCTCGACTCCGGGCAAGTCTTCTGGGTGAATCCGCGTCACTGCCTCATCGACGTGGCCAGAAAATGTATCTCTCGTGAATCCGAACTGGCGATAGGTTTCCTCCGACCAAGTCACCGTGTTCGCCGCGACGTCCCAGTCCCACAACCCAATACGCAAGCCGCCTTTCGTAGCCAATTCCAAGCGTTGCTGCCACTCGTCAGCGGCCTGCTCGGCCCTTTTTCGGCCCCTGATATCGCGCAGAACCACCTCGATTGCAGGACAGCCGTTCCAGGTAATTGGAATGGCCACGGCTTCGATTTCCACCGACGAACCATCGCACGCGATCAGTGTGGACTCCATGGGAGGAGAAGCCAATCCGGTCAAGTAACAATTTCGTATTCGACTTCTTATGGCAGGCAGATCTTCGGGAGAAACAATCTCGGAAATGCCCTTTCCGAGTAGTTGCTCTGATCCATCGGCAGCGAGCAATCCCGCGCAGAAGGGATTCACAAAGACGATTTTCTCGTCGCTGTGAATAAGAATGGCGTCAGGCCACGCTTCTACAAGTTTGCGAAATGGGTGTTCGCTTTCTGTTAGCGCGTCCAGCGATGGTCTGCAATCGAAACGTGTCATATTTTGACGGTGCCGTCCCTTGGGACAAGGCAGATCCGTGCGTCAAATGTTGACCTTACACGTTGCGTCACCCGTCTGGCTATGACTTAAGTCACTAGCCAGCCAAACGCCTGGATCACGGGCAATCCGGAAGTAATGCCTCCAGATCGGTCCCGATAAGCGCGCTTCTGAGAAGCACCGAACTGTTTCTAAGTGGGTCGAGAGTAAGTGAGGCGATTACGAGCGAAAAATTGATGGGATAAGGACGAAGACTTCTGGCGACCTGTATGTTTCTTGTTGAGGACAAGAGCATCCGGGTCAGGAGAAGCCTTCATGATCATTGTAGGGTGTGATTTCCATCCGGGTTGGCAACAAGTAGCAGTCTTTGATTCTGCGACCGGAGAGATCCGGGAGGAGAAGTTGGAGAACGGCAACGGAGAGGCGGAGCGATTTTATCGTCGGCTTCCGGTGCCGGCGCGAGTTGGCTTTGAGGCGTGCGGCAACACGCAATGGTTCGAAGATCTGCTGGATGGTCTGGGACATGAAGTCTGGATCGGCGATGCAGCCGAGATTCGGGCCAGCTACGTGCGTAAGCAGAAGACGGATCGTCGTGACGCGGCCCACATACTGAAGTTGTTGATCGAGGACCGCTTCCCACGTTTATGGCGTCCGAGTCAGGCAGAACGCGACCTTCGCCAGCTACTGATTCATCGCCATCGCTTGGTGGGCATCCGTACGCGAGTGAAAAACGGGCTGCAGCACCTGATGCTCAACCGGGGTGTGCAACTGAAGCAGAAGCTGTGGAACGAAACCGGGCAGAAAGTGTTACGCGAGTTGCCGCTGGAGGGTTGGGCGGCGCAGCGGCGACAGGACTTACTGAAGCTGCTCAGCGAGTTGAACCCACAGATCACCAAGTTGGATCAGGCCGTCGAGCGTTCTGCGTACCAGCACCCGCGAGCGCGCCTGCTGATGACGCAACCCGGGGTCGGACCCATCACGGCCTTGGCCTACGTAATCACGATGGGAGATGTAACACGCTTCCAGCGTGGCAAGCAGGTGGCCAGCTATCTGGGTCTGATCCCAAGCGAGCGCAGTTCGAGTAATAGACGGCGACTGGGTTCGATCAGCAAACAGGGGAATCCGTTTCTGCGCATGCTGCTGGTGGAGAGTGTACAGACGGTGTGTCGCCTGGATGAAGGGTTTCGCAAGCAGTACAAGCACCGCTGCCATCGCATGAAAAAGGGAGTAGCGAAGGTGGCGGCGGCGCGCAAGTTAGCCGTGCGATTGTTCTGGATGCTGCGTACCAATACGGCCTATCCGGAGATCGCTCGCATCGAGAGCAGCCCGCGAGATGGTGTGGTCGGCGGAAGCTAGACCGGGAAATTGATTGGGCGCTCTCGCATCCAGACTGACCCGTGCAGAAGACGGCGCTAACGCGCCTTGGAAAACAAAAAGCCGTTTTCCACTTCCGCACCGGTCCGGCGGCTGGATGTTCGCAAGCAACATCATGGTCGAGGTTATGGCCGCATAGATGGATGGTGGAGCGATCAGCTCCATCGCAGGTGATTAAAGCGTGATGTTCGGAGCTCTTTGTCCTCAACCGAACTCTGGTCCACACGCGGCGTTACAAACACCGGACAGGAGAACTCTGTCCTTGACACAGCCTTCGTCCTTATAGACG
>Ga0207927_1000575_pt1 | contig 15605 bp, 12 predicted proteins | sample NGESurdeep072012_2_FD_184456 | JGI IMG/M metagenome (GOLD analysis project Ga0207927, IMG submission 184456) | Arctic peat soil microbial communities from Barrow, Alaska - NGEE Surface sample 210-2 deep-072012 (SPAdes) | ecosystem: Environmental > Terrestrial > Soil > Wetlands > Peat ... | reverse complement strand
CGGCGCAGACCGGCTGACCTTCGATCACGAACCGCTCACGGATGTCGATGAGATGCGGCGACGTGTAGCGCGCGGATCGCTGTCCCGCGGCGCCGAGCGCCGTGTCCACCATCGCCGTCACCGAGCCTTTGCCGTTGGTGCCCGCGACATGAATCGTGCGGAACGCGCGCTCGGGATGGCCGAGGCTCGCGACGATGGCCGCGATGTTCTCGAGCCCGAACTTGATCCCGATCGGCTCGAGCCCGAAAAGATAGGAGAGCTGATCCAATTAGGTAGGCGGCGCGGCGGCGGGCGCCGGCGCGGCTCGGCTGCCGCCCATGAACCGCAGCGCGTTGGCGATGGCGGCCTTCATCTCGCGCCGATCGACGATGAAGTCGATCATGCCTTTTTCGAGCAGGAACTCGCTCCGCTGGAATCCGTCTGGGAGCGTCTGGCGGATCGTCTGCTCGATCACGCGCGGACCGGCAAAGCCGATGAGCGCCTTCGGTTCGGCGATGTTCAGGTCGCCGAGCATCGCGAAGCTCGCCGTGACGCCGCCCGTCGTCGGATCGGTGAGCACGCTGATGTAGGGCAGGCGCTCGCGGTCGAGCCGCGCGAGCGCGCCGCACACCTTCGCCATCTGCATCAGCGACAGCGCGCCTTCCATCATGCGGGCGCCGCCGGAGCAGCAGACGATGACGACGGGCGAGCGCTTGGCGATGGCGCGCTCGATGGCGCGCGCGATCTTCTCGCCGACGACCACACCCATGCTCCCGCCGATGAAGCTGTATTCCATCGCGGCGATTTCGGTCTCGATGCCGTCGATGGTGCCGGAGGCGGTGACGACCGCGTCCTTCATGCCGGTCGATTCTATCGTCGCCCGGAGGCGCGCTTTGTACGGCTTGGTGTCGACGAACTGCAGCGGATCGGTGGACACGAGATCCTTGTCGTGCTCGATCCACGCGCCGTCGTCGAACAAGAGACGCAGGCGCTCGGCCGCGCCGATGCGGTTGTGGTGCGCGCATTTCGGGCAGACGTTCAGGTTCGTCGCAAGGTCCTTGTTGTAAATGATCTGCGAGCAGCCCGGACACTTGACCCAGAGGCCTTCCGGGACCCGGCTGGCCTGCGCCTTCGCCGGCGGTGCGATCGGTGTGCGGGCCTTCTTGAACCAGGCCATATGGGATCAGCTTACCATTTCAGATTGCAGAGGGCAGATTGCAGATTACTTCGTGCGAGGGACGTAGTAGCGCGTGCCCGGCCCCATGGTGCGGATTTGCCTGACGAGATCGTCGAGCGCTTCATCGCTCGCGTCGGAATCGAACTGCGAGGTCTCCACCACCAGGAGCGGCGTGGCGTTGTAGTGGAAGAAGAAATGGTGGTACGCCTCGTTCAGCTCGAGCAGATAGTCCGGGTCGGGCTCGAACGCCGCGGTTTCCGGATCCGCGGGGCGCGCGCGCAGGCGGCGGAGCAGCACGTCGGTCGGCGCCTGCAGGTAGAGCACGAGGTCGGGCGGCGCTACGTCGCGCGCGAGCAGATCGTAGAGCCGCTGATAGATGAAGAGCTCGTTGTCGTCGAGATTCAAGTAGGCGAAGATCTTGTCCTTGTCGAAGAGGTAATCGCAGATCGTGATCTGGCTGAACAGATCGGCCTGGCGCAGCGAGGTCTGCTGGCGGTGCCGCGTCAGCAGATAGAAGAGCTGGGCCTGCAGCGCCGAACCGGGCCGGTCGGCGTAAAAATCGGCGATGAACGGATTCTCGGTGTCTTCGAGCACGACGGTCGCGTCGAGGCGCGTGCCGAGGCGTTCGGCGAGCGCGGTCTTGCCGGCGCCGATCGGACCTTCGATCGCGATGGAGCGGAACTGCAAGGCGGCCCGATGATATCATCGCGCGGTGAGGATCGACCGCTTGGAGCTGCGTCTGCTGAAGCTCCCGCTCGTCCACTTCTTCGAGACCAGTTTCGGCCGCATCTCCGACAAGCATTTCATCCTGATCCGGGCCGACGGCGACGGCGTCGCCGGTTTTGGCGAATGCGTGGCGGACCAGGATCCCTACTACAGCGCCGAGACCAACGAGACGGCGTGGCACATCATCACGGGCTTCATCGCGCCGCGCATCCTCGGCGTTGATTTCGCGCATCCGCGCGACGTCTTTCCGGCCCTTGACGCCATCCGCGGACACAACATGGCGAAGGCGGCGGTCGAGATGGCGGCGTGGGATCTCTTCGCGCGTCAGCGCGGCGAGCCGCTGGCCCGCGTGCTCGGCGGCACGCGCGAACGCGTCGCGTCGGGCGTGTCCATCGGCATTCAGGACTCGCTCGGTGAGCTCGCCGCGCACGTGGAACGCGAGCGGGCGGCCGGCTATCGCCGCATCAAGATCAAGATCAAACCGGGCTGGGACGTCGACGCCGTGGCGATGATCCGCGATCGCTTCGGATCGATTCCGCTGATGGTGGACGCCAACGCGGCCTATACGATCGATGCTGCCGATCATCTGACCACGCTCGACGCGTTCGATCTGATGATGATCGAGCAGCCGCTCGACGAGGACGACATCGCCGACCACGCGCGGCTGCAGCGGCGGATCGCGACGCCGATCTGCCTGGATGAGTCGATCACGTCGGTGCGGATCGCGGAGGAAGCGATCGCGGCGGGCGCGTGCCAGATCATCAACATCAAGCCGGGGCGCGTCGGCGGCTTCCGTGAATCGATCCGGCTGCACGATCTGTGCGCCGCCAACCGGATTCCGGTGTGGCACGGCGGGATGCTCGAATCGGGCATCGGCCGCGCCGCGAACATTCACCTGTCGTCGCTTTCCAACTTCACGCTGCCCGGCGACGTGGCGGCCAGTAAACGCTATTTCAACCCCGACCTGATCGAGCCGCCCATCGAGGTTGCCGCCGACGGCACGATCGGCGTGCCGCTCGGCCCCGGGCTCGGTGTGTCCATCGTCGAGTCGCGCGTGGAGCAGGCGACGCTGCGCCGCGCGGTCATCGACCGGGTGCAGGCGCGGCCGGTGGGGTCATCGGTCGCGATTTTCTGAGGCTTCACATGAGTCGTACGATCATCGCTCTGACGCTGGCGCTGGGCGCCGTGGCGTGTGCCAGCGCGCCCGTGGCGCCGGCCGGTCCCGCCGGGCCGACCTTCGAGCAGAAGATGTCGTGGGTTCTCCGGCTGGAGGATCAGCGCGTGCTGCGCGACGTGGCGCCGCCCGTCCCGCCCGCGCCGGCACCTCCCACGCGAGGGCGCAAGGCGCCGGCCGTCGTGTTGCCGCCGCCGCCGCCCGATCTCGTGCGGCTGTTGTCGGATCAGGAAGCACGCGTGCGGCGCCGCGCGGCGCTGGCGGTCGGACGTGTCGGCCTTGCCGAGGGCGCCGCTCCGCTCATCGCGCTGCTCGCCGATGCCGACGCGGAAGTCCGTCAGATGGCCGCCTTCGCGCTCGGACTCCTCGGCGACACACAGGCGCGCGATCCGCTCGTGGCGGCGCTCGCCGACCCGTCGCCGCTCGTGCAGGGAAGCGCCGCCGAGGCGCTCGGTCTCCTCGGCGATGCGGGCGCGGCAGACGCGGTCGGCCGGATGGTGTCGCAGATCGTGCAGTCCGGCGCGCTCGCGCAGACGCCGGGCCCTGATGAAGACGCGAGGCCGGACTCCCCGGCTGCGGCCTTTCGGCTCGGGATCTATGCGCTCGTGCGTCTGAAGGCGTACGGTCCGTTCGCGGCCGCCGTGCTCGACCCGTCCGGCCAGCCGCGCGTGCACGGGTGGCCGATGGCGTTTGCGCTGCAGCGCTTCGAGGACACGCGCGCGCAGCCGGCGCTCATGACGCTGGCGAAAGACGCCGACCCGTACACCCGGGCGTTCGCCGTCAAAGGGCTGGGCGCGCTCAAGGATCGCGCCGCGCTGCCGGTGCTCCTGCCGCTTCTGACGAGCGGCGATCGGGCGGTCCTCATCGAAACGATCCGCGCGTCCGGGCGCATCGGCGATCCGTCGGCGATTGCGCCGCTCTTGAAGATCATTCAGGCGCCCGACGCCGAGCCGCACGCTCGTCTGGAGGCGGTCTCCGCGCTCGGCGGATTTCACGACGCGACGGCGCCGGGGCTGATGGACACGCTGCTGGACCTCGTCACCGATCCGACGCCGGCGGTCCGCGCCGCGGCGCTCCGCGCGGACGCGGCGCTCGATCGGGAAGGCTTCGTCTCCGTGTTGTCGGGCCTCGAACCCGATCCGCATTGGACCGTGCGCGCCGCGCTGGCGTCGGTGCTCGCGACGCTGCCGCCCGAGATCGCCCTGCCGCGGCTGACGTTGATGCTCGACGACAGCGATCAGCGGGCGATCCCCGCGGTGCTCGCGGCGCTGACGAAACTCCACCCGCCGGCCGCGGCGTCCGTGCTGCTCGAACGGCTCAAGGCCGACGACCCGGTCGTGCGCGTGGCGGCGGCGAACGGCATCGGCGAGATCAAGCCGCCCGACGGCGCGGCGGCGCTCGCCGCCGCGTACCGGCTCGGGCAGCGCGACGGCACCTACATCGCCCGCGCGGCGGCGCTGGCGGCGCTCACCAAGTACGGCGCCGCGGACGCGGTGCCTGTGCTGAAGACGGCGCTGGCCGACAAGGACTGGGCCGTGCGCGTGCGCGCGGCGGCGCTCCTGAAGCCGCTCGATCCCGCCTCCAACGCCGACGCGCTCATTCGCCCGGCGCCGACGACGGCGGCGCCGGAGGTGTATCAGGCGGCGCGGCTCGTGAATCCGCCCGTGTCCACCCAGCTCTACATCGACACCGATCGGGGCACGATTCAGATCGAGCTGGCGGTCGTCGACGCGCCGCTGACGGTCGAAAATTTCGTGACGCTCGCGCGCAAGGGGTACTTCAACGGCTTGAGCATCCACCGCGTCGTGCCGAACTTCGTCGTGCAGGACGGCGATCCGCGCGGCGACGGCGAGGGCGGGCCCGGCTATACGATTCGCGACGAGCTGAACGAGCGGCCGTATCTGCGCGGCACGGTCGGCATGGCGCTGGACTGGGCCGACACCGGCGGCAGCCAGTTCTTCATCGCGCACTCACCGCAGCCACATCTCGACGCGAAGTACACAGTGTTCGGCCGCGTCGTGTCCGGGATGGACGTGGTGGATGCGATTCAGCAGGGAGATGTCATCAGGCGGGTGAGAGTGTGGGACGGCACGGGGACGCCTTCGGCGCCGAAATTAGGAAGTAAGAATTAGGAACTGGGCATTTCCAGCAGGCGAGCGAATCGTAGCAGCCAGAAATTGAAAAGGGGGCCACGTTGGCCCCCTTTTATGAACGGAGAGTCGGCCTAGCGCTTCTTGCCGGCCTTCTTCTTCCCGCCCTTGGCTTTCTTTGCCATTGTCTGTTATCCCCCCCTTCATGTGGGTTTAACTTGCGAGAGCGCTCACGTCATCGTTCCAGTGGCTGCCGCCTGGCACGCTCACCCGATGTCGGCGTTCTACGCCTTGGCACTAGGAATGGTCTAAGTTGACCATCCTCATACCAGATGTAGATTATGGATGAGAAAATTGTGATGTCAAGCACAAAGTACCCGAAAAGTCAAAAAACTTTGACCGTGGATCGCCCGGCGGCGCGAGTCGTTTGATCGCGCGCGTCGCGAGATCGCGCGCGCGGGGCTCGGCGCCGACGATCCGCGCGGCGTCACGATAGAGCGCGAGCGCACGCGCGCGATCGCCGGCGCGCTCGATCATCTGCGCGTAGTCGACGAGCGCCGACGCGAGCACGATCGGGGGCACGAGGGGCGCGGCGATGACCTGTTCGAGTGCGTCGCGCGCGCGCGCCCCGTCTTTGCGCGCTTCGAGCACGCGCGCGTACCGATAGCGCGCCACCACGTCGCGCGGCGCGAGCTGGACGGCGCGCCCGAGCGACGCCTCGGCCTGGACGAGATCCCTGCGCTCGAGCGCGCGCCACCCCTCGAGCGACAGCCGATAGGCCTCGGCGGCCTGTGCGTTCGGCGCTTGCCGCAATCCGACGCGCGCGTGTTCGCGAATCTCGGTCGCATCGGCCGGCGCGAGCGCCGCCGCCTTCGTGTACGCGGCAACGGCCGGCGCGCGGGCGCCAAGCCGGTCGTACGCGTGGCCGATCTGCAGCTGGGCCTGCGCGCCATCGAGCGGCTCCTGGTCGGGACCCGCGAGGATCTTCAGCGCGTCCTTCAGCTCGTCGATCGCGCGGTCGGTCTCGTACATGGCGTCGAGCGAGCGCGCGAGCCCCAGCCGCGCCCGCGCTTCGGCGGCGGGCGCCGCCGTCACGCGGCCGGCGTGCGCGCGATCGGCGAGCTCCCGCCACCGGGCCGCGCTCGCCGGCTGATCGTGGAAGTACGTGTCCTCGACCTCCGCGATGCGTTCCAGAAAGATCGGATTGGTCGGGTAGCGCTTCTCGAGGCTGAGGAGCAAGTCGAGGGCCTCGGTGGGGTTGTGCTCGTACCAGAGATACAGCACGTGAAGCTGGAAATCGGCTTCACCGGTGAGCAGCTCGCCATGCTCGCGGGCGCGAAGCATCTCGCGCAGCCCCTCGACGCGGTCGCCGCCCGGGAGCAGCAGCAGGAAGCGCAGAATCTTCGCCGCTGCCGGGGCGACGTCGGCGTAGTAGTGATACAGGCCGATGCCGAAGTACGCGTCGTTCAGCGTCGGGTCGAGCTGCAGCGCCCGTTCGAGCGCCGCCCGGATTCGGTTGCCTTCACGCGCGGCCGTCAGCCGCTGGCCGCGCAGGATGCGCCACTGCACGAGCGGCGCGTACGAGCCGGCCAGGTAGAACCAGGCTTCGGCGCGCTGCGGCTCGCGCGTGGTCCACGCGTCGGCGGCCGCGATCGCCGCCCCCGCGCGCGCGTTCAGCTCATCGTCGAGCCGCCGGCTCTGCGGATTGAGAAGAATCTGCCACCACACCGACACGACGCGCAGCGCCTGGCAAGCTTCCTTCGGCGCCGGCGGACAGGCCTCTTGCAGCTGACGGTCGGCCTGATCGAAGTGCGCGGCGAGAATCTGATCGTACACCGCCGCGAGCCGGCGCCCTTCGGTGATCTCGGCGCTCGCCGCCCGTGGGGCGGCGCTGACGAAGACCAGGACGAGGGCGGCAGTCGTCAGTCGCCAGTGACCAGTCGCCAGTCGGGTGCCGAGTGTCGACCGACGACTGATGACTGAGGACTGACGACTCACATGCTGGTCCTGAGCTGCTGCTTTTCGGCGTGCCGCTCGAGGGCGAGCGCGATGAGTCGATCGAGCAGCGTCGGATAGTCCAGACCGCTCGCGGCCCACAGCTTGGCGTACATGCTGATCGTCGTGAACCCCGGAATCGTGTTGAGCTCGTTGACATAGAGGACGCCGCTGTCGCCGGCCAGCAGGAAATCGACGCGCGCCATGCCGGCCCCGTCGATCGCCTTGAACGCCGCGACCGACAGCGTGCGCACCTCTTCGGTCTGGGCCTCGGTGATCAGCGCCGGAATCCGCTCGGAGGATCCGCCGTCCAGATACTTCGCTTCGTAGTCGTAGAACTCGCGCGCCGAGATGATCTCGCCCGGCACCGAGGCGTCCGGCTCGTCGTTGCCGAGCACCGCGCACTCGATCTCTCGCGCGTGCGGCACCGCCGCTTCGACGATGATCTTGCGATCGAACTGGGCGGCCAGATCGATCGCGGCCTTGAGCTCGGTCGCGTGCTTGGCCTTCGAAATGCCGACGCTCGAGCCGAGGTTGGCCGGCTTCACGAACACGGGGAATCCCAGACGAGCCACCACGGTATGCATCAGCGCGCGCTGATCTCGCTGCCAGTCGCGCTTGAGCAGCACCTCGTAATCCACCATCGGCAGCCCGCGCGCGGCGAACACCAGTTTCATCGCCGCCTTGTCCATGCCGACCGCCGACGCGAGCACGCCCGCGCCGACGTACGGCACGTTGGCGAGCTCGAGCAGCCCTTGCACGGTGCCGTCCTCGCCGTACGGACCGTGGAGCACGGGAAACATGACGTCGATGGCGCGGCCGGAGACGACCGCGTGCGCGCGATCGATCGTGATGAGCGCGTCGCCGCCAGGATACGCGACCGGGTACGCCTGGGCCCCTTCGTCGAGCGTCTGCGTTTTCGCGGCCGCGATCGCCTCGGCGGCCGCCTGGAGCGTCGGCGGGCGTGACGGCAGCGTCCACTTCCCGTCCTTCTCAATCCGGATCGGGATCGCCTCGTAGCGCGCCGGGTCGAGGTTCTTGAAGACGGCCGCCGCCGAGGCGAGCGATACTTCATGCTCGCCGGAACGGCCGCCGTAAATCACGCCGACGCGGAGCTTTTTCACTCGACTAAACTTAGCACGATGTCTTACGGTTTCCGCGTCACGCATACCGATCGCCTCGCGCGGCGCGGCAGGCTCACGACCGCGCACGGCGACGTCGAGACGCCGGCCTTCATGCCCGTCGGGACGCAGGGCGCCGTCAAAGGCGTCCTCCACCGCGACCTCCTGGACCCTGTGGACGCCAACGGGCTGGGCGCCGACATCCTGCTGAGCAACACCTATCATCTCTATCTGCGGCCGGGCGACGATCTGATCGCCCGCCGCGGCGGGCTGCATCGATTCATCGGCTGGCCTCGGCCGATTCTCACCGACAGCGGCGGCTACCAGGTGTTCAGCCTCGCCGCCCGCCGCACCATCGACGAAGAGGGCGCGCGCTTCAGGTCGCATCTCGACGGCTCGGCGCATCTGCTGACACCGGAAAAAGCGGCCGACATCCAGGCGCAGCTCGGATCCGACATCGCGATGGTGCTCGACGAGTGCCTCGCCTATCCGGCCACCATCGACGCGGCGCGCGAGTCGATGCAGCGCACGGCGCGCTGGGCGCGGCGCGGACGCGATCGCCTGCTCGCGCTCCGCGCCGGCGTCGCCGGCGGCGACGGCATCACCGTCGTCGGGGGCGTCCGCGTCAGCCATCTCGGACAAGCGCAGTTCGGGATCGTGCAGGGCGGCGTCTACCCAGAGCTCCGCGAGCAGAGCGCCGTCGAGACGGTGGCCGTCGGCTTCGAGGGCTACGCGATCGGCGGGTTGAGCGTCGGCGAACCGGTCGACGTCATGTACGACATCGTGTCGCACACGACGCCGTTTCTGCCCGAGGATCGGCCGCGCTACCTCATGGGCACCGGCACGCCGCAAGACCTGGTCGAATCGGTCGCCCGCGGAATCGATCTGTTCGATTGCGTGCTGCCGACGAGAAACGCGCGCAACGGCCAGCTCTTCACGAGCGAGGGACGCATCAATATCAAGAACGCGCGGTACGCCGAGGACGACAGGCCGCCGGATCCGGCCTGTGCCTGCTACACGTGCCGCACCGCGTCACGCGCCTATCTGCGTCATCTCTATCTGGCCGGCGAGATGAATGCCGCGACCCTTAACACGTTGCATAACCTCAACTTTTACCTTGACACCATGCGGAGGATTAGGGACGCTATAGCGTTTGGGCGGTTTGAAAGTTTCAGGCTAGCGTTCCACCAGAGCTTCTCCCGCCAGCCGATTGATTCTTAAAATGTTGGACGTGCTCAAGAACCTCGAACCTGTGTTCGCGATGGCGACGCCTGAGGGCGGAAGTCCGTGGCTCTCGTTTCTGCCGTTCGTGCTCGTGCTGGGCATCTTCTATTTCATCATCTTGTTGCCGATGAAACGGAAGCAGCAGAAGGTGGACGCCTTTCTGTCCGCGCTCAAGGTTGGCGACAAGGTCGTCACCACGGGAGGCATCTACGGGCAGGTGACGCGGCTCGGCGAGCAGAGCGTCCAGGTGCAGATCGCCGACAAGGTCCGCATCGAGGTGGCCAAGGTGGCCATCGGCGGGTATCAGGGCCAGGAGCCGGTGGTCGCGCCGGAACAGTCCGCCTGAAGGCGGACGCTACTTTTATGCAAAATCTTCGCTGGAAAATTCTCACGATCCTCGCCGTGCTCGTGGTGTTCGTCTCGTTCGGCGTTTACCCGATCGTCGCCGCGCACTACGGCGTCCATTCGCCCGCGTGGCTGATGGAATACCAGCTCAAGCTCGGGCTCGATCTCAAAGGCGGCGTCCATCTCGTGCTGCGCGTGCAGACCGACGATGCGCTGAAGGGGCTGACCGACAGCGAGAGCGAGCGGCTGCGCGAGGATCTGCAAAAAGCCGGGATCGCCATCACGAACATCGTCGTGCCGGACCCGGCGCATTTCCGGGTCGAGGGTGTGCCGCCCGCGCAGGACGCGGCGTTCCGGCAGGCCGCCGTCGACGTCTCGGCCAACTTCGACCGGAGTTCGGCGACCAACGGCGCCTACACGTTCACCATGAAGCCGAACATTCAGGTGAACCTGCGCGAGGACGCGGTTGTGCAGGCGCGGCAGACGATCGAGCGGCGCGTCAACGAGCTCGGCGTCGCGGAGCCGCAGATCGCGCAGCAGGGCGCCAATGGCGACGAGATTCTCGTGCAGTTGCCCGGCGTCACCGACGTCGACAAGGCCAAGAGCATCATTCAATCGACCGGGATGCTCGAGCTGAAGATCGTCGAACAGGGACCTTCGTCCACCCAGGAAGCGTTGATGGCGAACGGCCAGATTCCGCAGGGCATGGAGCTCGTGCCTGGCGTGGGCGGCGGCGCGCCCGGCGAGCCGGCGAGCACCGTCTACTATCTGGTTCGGAAAGTGGCGGCCGTCACGGGGCACGACCTCCGCAGCGCGCGGCCGACGGTCGACGAAAACAACCAGCCGGCGGTCGGCTTCTCGCTCTCGCCCGAGGGCGGGCGCAAGTTCGGCAAGGTCACCGGCGATAACATCGGCAAGCTGCTCGCCATCATCCTCGACGGCAAGGTGCAGTCGGCGCCGCGTATCGATGACCGGATCTCGGGAGAAGGGCGGATCCACGGCAGCTTCACGCAGGAAGAAGTGCAGGACCTTTGCCTGATTCTGCGGTCCGGCGCGCTGCCGGCGACGCTCACGTATCTGCAGGAGCGCACGATTGGTCCCAGCCTGGGCGCCGACTCGGTCAAGTCGGGCGTGCTCGCCTCGGTGGTCGGGCTGCTCCTGGTCGCCAGCTTCATGCTGTTCTATTACAGGCTGTCCGGGGTGAACGCGTGCGTCGCGCTCGTGCTCAACCTGGTCATCCTGCTCGGCCTGATGGCGTACATCGGCGCGGTCATGACGCTGCCCGGCATCGCCGGCTTCGTGTTGACGATGGGAATCGGCGTCGATTCGAACGTGCTGATCTTCGAGCGCATCAAGGAAGAGCTCGAGGCGCAGCGCGGCGTGCGCGCGTCGATCAACGCCGGCTTCAGCCGCGTGTTCCTGACGCTGCTCGACACGCACATCGCCGCGCTGATTTCAGCGGCGTTCCTGTTTCAGTTCGGCACCGGGCCGATTCGCGGCTTCGCCGTGACGCTGTCGGTCGGGTTGCTCTCGAATCTGTTCACTTCGACCTTCGTGTCGAAGACGCTGTATGAAGTGGCGCTGTCGCGCCGCCATCAGGTCGCGACGCTCTCCATCTAGCCATGCATATCTTCAATCACCCGAACTACAACTTCCTGCGGTGGCGCTGGCACGCGGTCGCCCTGTCGTGGGTGATCATCATCGCGGGCATCGTGATGATCAAGGTCAAGGGGATGCCGCTCAGCACGGAGTTCTCCGGCGGCACCTCGGTGATCGCGGCCTTCGATCAGCCGACGTCGGTGAACCAGGTGCGCGCCGCGCTCGACAAGTCGTTCCCGGGCGGCGACGTCATCGTCCAGACCTACGACAACCCGGCGCTGCGGCAAATCATGATTCGCGTGCCGACGGTGGGCGCCGAATCCGGTAAGTTGCTCAGCAGCACGCAGGACGCCGTCGTCGCCGCGCTCACCAAGGGCGGTATCGGCGCGTTTCACGTAGTCGGCACAGAGATCGTGGGACCGTCGGTCGGGCAGGAGCTGAAGAGCAAAGGCTTCTGGGCGACGGTGCTCTCGCTCGTCGGCATTCTGTTGTACCTGGCGTTCCGCTTCCAGTTCAGCTTCGCGGTCGGCGCCGTCGTCGCGACGATTCACGATCTGCTGGTGACGCTCGCATTCCTGGCGTTCTTCCGCTACGACCTGTCGCTGACGGTCATCGCGGCCATCCTGACGATGACCGGCTACTCGACCAACGACACGATCGTCATCTTCGACCGGATCCGCGAGAACCTGCGGTCGATGCGGCGAGATTCGCTGAACGAGATCATCAACGTCTCGGTGAACCAGACGCTGGGCCGGACGGTCATCACCGGCGGCACGGCGCTGCTGACGGCGCTGGCGCTCTTCTTCTTCGGCGGCGAGGTGCTGCACGGCTTCGCGTTCACGATGATCGTCGGCATCATCACCGGCACTTATTCGAGCGTGTTCGTGGCCGCGACGGTCGTGACGTTGTGGCGCGGCAAGGGGCCGACCCGGGCGGCGGCCAACGCGCCGGCGACCGCGTCGCCGGCGCCGCAGCAGCCGACGCGGCGGTCGAAGCCGCAGCGCAAGGCCCGCGCGTCGTAGCAATGCCCACGATCGTCCAGGCGGCGCTGCTCGGTGTCGTCCAGGGACTCACCGAGTTCCTGCCCGTGTCGAGTTCCGCGCACCTCATCCTCGCGCGCGCGTTCTTCGGCTTCGACGGCGACAAGTTCGGTCTCGCCTTCGACGTCGCCTGCCATGTCGGGACGCTCGTTGCCGTGCTGATATATTTCCGGCGCGAGGTCGCGGAGATGATCGCCTCGCTGCCGAAGATCGCCGATCCGGCCCATGACGCCGGCGCGCGGCTCATCTGGCTGCTGGTCGTCGGCACCATTCCCGCCGTGATCGTCGGCCTGTTGTTCAACAAGCGGATTGAAGCCGATATGCGCACGCCGCAGGTGGCCGCGGTGGCGCTCGCGCTCGGAGCGATCGGGCTGATGGCGGCCGATCGTCTGGGATCGAAGACGCGCAGCGATGGGAGCGTGACGGTGGCGGAAGCCTTCCTGCTCGGCTGCGCGCAGGCCGCCGCGCTCATCCCCGGCGTCTCGCGCTCGGGCGCCACGATCACGGTGGCGCTCCTCATTGGCCTCCGGCGCGCGGACGCGGCGCGCTTCATCTTCCTGCTGGCGATTCCCGCGATTCTTGCCGCCGCGGCGCACGAGACGCCGAAAGTGCTCAAGGCGGGATTTGGCGGCGACACGGCGACGCTGTTCCTCATCGGGATTGCGACCTCCGCCATCGTCGGGTACGTCGCCGTCAAGTTCTTGATTCGCTATCTCGCGAAGCACTCGCTCGACGTGTTTGCGTGGTACCGGCTCGCGCTCGCGGCCGCCGTCGCCGTGTGGCTATGGCGGGCCTGACGCGTCCGCTTCCGTCACCGATGCAATGGCTGCGGCGTAGCTTCATCACCGGCTTTTTCGTGCTGGTGCCACTGTTCATCAGCGTCGTCGCCTTCATCAAGATCTTCGGCGTCGTCGACGGCCTGACGACGCCGCTGTACGACGCGCTTTTGGGGCGCCGGATTCCCGGGCTCGGCGTGCTCTCGACCGCGGCGGTGATCGTGATGGTCGGCGCGGTGGCCACCAACGTCATGGGCAAGCGCCTGCTCGGCCGGGCGGAGAAGATGCTGCTGCACGTGCCGGTGTTCCGGACGATCTATGTGCCGGTGAAGCAGATGGTGGCGGCGTTTTCGCCTGGCAACGAGTCGGGGTTCAAGCGCGTGGTGATGGTCGAGGACGTCAAACGCGGCTTCATGCTCGGTTTCCTGACGCGCGAGTTCACGGTCGATCGGGGGCGGGGCCCCGAACCGATGATCGCGGTGTTCGTGCCGACCAACCACCTGTATCTGGGCGATATCGTGATCTGCGGGCGCGAGCGCGCGACCTTTCCCGACATCAGCGTCGAGGAAGGGATCCGAATTTTCCTTACCGGCGGAATGGCGCTGCCGCCGCGCATTCGCAATGTATAATCCCTGCTTTTGTGTGAGGTGAGATGAGCGTGTCCGTTCAGAGTGTCTCCAAACGTCTCCTGGTGCCGGCGCTGCTGGCCTTGATCGCCGTCGTCGCGTTGGCGGGACCGGCTGCCGCGCAAGCGCCGTCCGCGTCTGCAGGGCAGGGGCTGTCTCCGTCGGGGCAGGCCGACGTGCGCGAAGGCGCGGGCGGCGAGGCGAATCTGCGGCTGCCGGATCTGTCGCGGGTCGATTTCCGCGGCATCAACGGCCGGACGCTGCTGATGAGCGGTCTGTTCGTCTGCGTCCTCGGCCTGGGATTCGGGCTCATGGTGTTCATGCAGACCAAGCGTCTGCCGGTGCATCCGGCGATGCTGGAGGTCTCGGAGCTGATTTACGAAACCTGCAAGACGTATCTCGTCACGCAGGGCAAGTTCATCCTGCTGCTCGAACTCTTCATCGGCGTGATCATGATCTTCTACTTCGGCGTGCTCGAGCACTTCGGGCCGACGAAGGTCATCGTCATTCTGGTGTTCAGCCTGATTGGCATCGGCGGCAGCTACGGCGTGGCGTGGTTCGGCATCCGCATCAACACGTTCGCCAACTCGCGCACGGCGTTCGCCAGCCTGCGGGGAAAGCCGTTCCCGATTTACGCGATCCCGCTGCGCTCGGGCATGAGCATCGGGATGCTCCTCATCAGCGTCGAGCTGCTGCTCATGCTGTGCATCCTGCTCTTCATCCCGGGCGACTGGGCCGGCCCCTGCTTCATCGGCTTTGCCATCGGCGAGTCGCTCGGCGCGGCGGCGCTGCGCATCGCGGGCGGCATCTTCACCAAGATCGCCGACATCGGCTCGGATCTGATGAAGATCGTCTTCAACATCAAAGAGGATGACGCGCGGAACCCCGGCGTCATCGCCGACTGCACGGGCGACAACGCGGGCGACTCGGTCGGGCCGAGCGCCGACGGCTTCGAGACCTACGGCGTCACCGGCGTCGCGCTCATTTCGTTCATCGTGCTGGCGGTGACGAGCCAGCGCGTCCAGGTGCAGCTGCTCGTGTGGATCTTCGTCATGCGCATCATGATGATTGTCGCGAGCGGCCTGTCGTATTTCATCAATGAAACGATCGCGCGGGCCCGCTTCGCCACCGTCGAGAAGATGAACTTCGAGGCGCCGCTCACCTCGCTCGTGTGGCTCACCTCGATCGTCTCGGTCGTGATTACCTACGCCGTCTCGCGCGTGCTGATTCCGGATCTGGGCGACGGCACGCTGTGGTGGAAGCTCTCGACCGTCATCACGTGCGGCACGCTCGCCGGCGCGATCATTCCGGAGCTCGTCAAGGTCTTCACCTCGACCGAATCTGGGCACGTCAGGGAAGTCGTGAGCTCGTCGCGCGAGGGCGGGGCGTCGCTGAACATTCTCTCCGGCTTCGTCGCCGGCAATTTCAGCGCCTACTGGCTGGGCCTCAGCATCGTCATCCTGATGACGGTGGCCTACTACGTCAGCACGTTCGGCCTCGGCACGCTGATGCAAGCGCCGGCGGTCTTCGCATTCGGACTCGTCGCGTTCGGTTTCCTCGGCATGGGACCGGTGACGATCGCGGTCGATTCCTACGGGCCGGTTACCGACAACGCGCAGTCCGTCTATGAGCTTTCGATGATTGAGCAGGTGCCCAACGTCAAGGCGGAAATCAAGAAGGACTTCAACATCGACGTGAATTTTGACCGCTCCAAGGATTTGCTGGAAGAGAAC
>Ga0207927_1000574_pt1 | contig 15626 bp, 13 predicted proteins | sample NGESurdeep072012_2_FD_184456 | JGI IMG/M metagenome (GOLD analysis project Ga0207927, IMG submission 184456) | Arctic peat soil microbial communities from Barrow, Alaska - NGEE Surface sample 210-2 deep-072012 (SPAdes) | ecosystem: Environmental > Terrestrial > Soil > Wetlands > Peat ... | reverse complement strand
AAGTTGACCATGCCGAATTCGGTGACCACATACATCATGTCCGAGCGCGGCGTCGTGGTATTGCAGGGAGCGGGCCGGGCCTTCTGCGCCGGCCATGACTTGAAGGAAATGCGCGATGCACGCTTCGGCGGCGCCTACCTCGAGGCATTGTTCGCCGAATGCGCCAAAGTCATGCTGGCGATCCTGCGTCTGCCGCAGCCGGTCATCGCCCAGGTAATGGCGCACAACCTGGCGACGCGAGATGCGCAGGAGGGTATTGGCGCATTCTTGGACAAGCGCAATCCGGTGTGGTCCGGACAGTGATCGACCGAGCACGGAGGCACTACGGCGCGTGAGCGGTCTGCGCAGCGACCTCGGCGCGGATGATTTCGGCCAGGCGCAGCGCGCCGGGGCCCGCGTAGTCGCGGTCGGCGAACACCAGGTAGAGTTCGCCCCAGCGCTCGCCGCCCTCGCGCAGCGGCAGCTGTTTGAGTACGCCGCGCGCGAGGTCGCCGCGCACCCATTCCTCCGCATACCAGGCGAAACCCAGGCCCATACCGGCGGCGTGGATCGAGGTGGCCTTGTGGCTCACCGTCCAGCTTTGCTCCGCGCCGAGCCAACTGCCGCTGCGGCGTTGGCTGCCGGTATCGCGAATAATCAGATGGCGGTGCCGGCGCAGATCCTGCAGGGTCAGCTCGCGTCCGAGGCGGTGAAGCGGATGGTCGGGGTGCGCGGCCGCGATGAAGCGCAGTCGCATCAGAGGATCTCCGGCGAAGCCGCGCGGCACGCGCGAGCAAATCGCCAAATCGACCGTGCGTTGCACAAGCGCTTCCTCGGTGCCGCTGAGCACGCTCTCGTAGAGTTCGATGCGTGTCTGCGGCCGCTCGTCGGCGAAGCGCGCGAAACTTTGCAGCAGCAGCCAGGTGGGAAAGAGGATCTCTGCCGCCAACCGCAACTCCGGTTCCCAACCGGCGGCGAGGCTGCCGGCGGCGCTCTCCAGTGCGACCGCTTCGTCGAGCAGGGCCTTGGCACGGCGGTACAGCACCTCACCGGTCGGCGTGAGATGCGCCTTGCGCCCGATGACCTCAAAAGCCTTCACGCCGAGCAGCGCTTCGATCTTTTGCACCGCATAGGTGACCGAGGACTGGCTCTTGTTCAGAACGCCGGCAGCCTGTGCATAGCCGCCGGCATCGACCACCGCCAGCAGCGAGCGCCATTGCTCCAGCGAAATCCGTGTGTTGGGCATAAATGATTAATAATTTAGATCAATATAGCCAATATATTCGACTTTTTTATCTAATAAAACAATACTTAAATGGTGCTGTCCCGGAACGAAGGTTCCGCCATCGATTTAGGGAAACGCACTCATGACGCTATTGCAAATCAATGCCAGCCTGAACAACGGCAACGGCCAGTCGAGCCAACTCGCGAACCAGTTCGTCGCGGCATTCCGCAAGCGCCATCCGGACGCCAAGATCGTCGTGCGCGATGTCGCCGCCGCCGATCCGGTCCCACACCTGGATGCCGAACGTTTCGGCGCGTTCACCACCAAGCCCGAGCAGCGCAACGCCCGGCAGCGGGCGATGGTGGCCTACTCCGATGCCCTGATCGATGAGCTGCGCCAGGCCGAGATGATCGTGCTGGGTCTCCCGATGTACAACTTTGGCGTACCCTCGCAATTGAAGGCCTACTTCGATCACATCGCCCGCGCCGGAGTCACTTTCAATTACACCGAGAAGGGGCCGGTCGGTCAACTCACCGGCAAGAAGGTGTACGTGTTTGCAACCCGTGGCGGTTTGTATGCCGGCACGCCCATGGATACGCAGACCCGTTACGTACGCGACTTTCTGGGCTTCATCGGCATGAGCGACGTCGAATTCGTCTACGCTGAAGGGCTGGCCGTCAGTCCGCAGAGTCGGGAAGCGGGTCTGGCGAAGGCTGTGGCCGAAATCGCTCGGCTCGCCGCCTAATATTTCACTTAAGGAAAATTTGCCGTGAATAACCTATTCGATTCCGTGCAGCCTTATACCGATGTCGTCGGACGCGTGCTGATCGCCACCTTGTTCGTGCTGGCGGGCTGGGGCAAGATCAGCGCGTATGCCGGAACCCAGGCCTACATGCAGCACGCCGGCGTGCCCGGCAGCCTGCTGCCGCTGGTGATCCTGCTCGAGCTGGGCGGCGGCCTCGCCATCATCGTCGGTCTGTACACGCGGCCGGTGGCATTGCTGCTGGCCGGCTTCAGCATCATCGCGGGGCTGCTGTTCCACGGCGGCTCGCCCGATCCGATGCAGCAGAGCATGTTGCTCAAGGACATCGGCCTGGCCGGCGGATTCCTGTTCCTGGTTGCCAACGGCGCCGGGCGGCTGAGCATCGACGCTCGAAGGAGAACTTGAGATGAACACTCGGACCCTGGCCCATGTCATCGAGTCCATGCCGACTTCCGACGGCGCCGGCGTCAAGCTGCGCCGCAGCCTGGGCAGCCAGCGCGGGCTGCATGTGGATCCGTTTCTGATGCTTGACGAGTTCTACTCCGACAATCCGGACGACTACATCGCCGGCTTTCCGCCCCATCCGCATCGCGGCTTCGAGACCGTCACGTACATGCTCGACGGCCATATGCGCCATGAGGATCACCTGGGCAATCGCGGCGACCTTGGCCCCGGCGGTGTGCAGTGGATGACCGCGGCGCGCGGCATCATCCACTCCGAGATGCCGCAGCAGAGCGAAGGGCGCATGCGCGGCTTCCAGCTGTGGCTCAACCTGCCTTCGAAGGAAAAAATGAAGCCCGCCGGCTATCGCGACATTCCCGCGCGCGAGATCCCGCTGGTCGCGCTCTCGCATGGCGGTGAGGTGAAAGTGATTGCCGGCACGATCGAATTGGACGGCAAGCTCAGCAACGGTGCGGTGAACGGCGGCGGCGCCAAACTGAGCACGGATCCCTTGTACCTGGACGTACACCTGCCCGCGGGAGCGGAATTCAGCGCGCCGGTGGCCGCGGGCCACAATGTTTTCCTCTATGTCTACGAGGGCGACGCCCATGTCGGTCGGACAGGCGAGACCAAGCCGCTGCCGCACCGCTCGGCCGGCGTCTTGTCCGACGGCGATGCCGTACGCGTGCAGGCCGGCGCCGAGGGGGTGCGCTTCCTGCTGCTGGCGGCGAGACCGTTGCGTGAACCGGTGGTGCAATACGGTCCGTTCGTGATGAACACGCGCGAGGAAATCGAGCAGGCGATCGCCGATTATCGCGACGGGCGCTTGGCCACTGCGGCCGGCGAGCTGTGAGAGCGCGATTGCCAAGGTGATCGCAACCCTGCGCGCTTAGGCGGCCGTGATTACGGGATCATCCACTGTACGACGTACTGCTGCAGTACGACCAACATGCCCAAGAGCAGCGTCAATACCACGCTGTGCTTGAAGGTGCGCGCCAAGATCAGGCCTTCCTGGCCCTTCAGCTGCGTGACGGCCGCGCCGGTAGCGATGTTTTGGGGCGAAATCATCTTGCCCATGACGCCGCCAGACGAATTGGTCGCCGCGATGAGAATCGGGTTCAACCCGAGTTGGTTTGCGGCGACCACCTGGAGATTGCCAAATAGCGCATTCCCGGAGGTGTCGCTGCCGGAGAGAGACACCGCGACCCAGCCGAGAAAAGCCGACAATATCGGAAAGAAGATGCCGGCCGCCGCAACGCCGAGACCGAGCGTGTAGATCATGCCCGAATAGTTCATGAGATACGCAAGACCCACGATCAGCATGACCGTCAAGATGGCCAGCCAGGCTTGCCGCAAGGTCGCCGCGATGGCTGCGACGAATCGGCGAGGTCCAACGCCCACCAATACGGCGGTCACGATGTTCGCGAATAAAATGGCCGTTCCCGTACCGAGCGGCTGGAAGGTCCAGTTCGCGGCATAGGGCTTGTGGTACAGGGTGATGAACACCGCATTGTGCAATCCGGGCCAATGAATGATTTGCTGGCCGGCGATTGCAATTTTGAGGTGCGTCCAGGCGATGACGGTCGCGGCGACGACCGCCCAGGGAATCCAGCCCTGCCAGGGTGGGACCGCCGCGGCAGCACCTGCGGTGCTCGCGCCCGGCTTGTGGATCCCGTACGCCGGATCGGCCTTCGGCGACCAGACGCGCAGAAACGCCAAGGTAACGCACAACGAGGCGAGCGCCGCCAGCACATCGGTGAGCGAATAATCGAGGTAGTTCGCCGATGCGAATTGCGCCAACGCAAAGCTGCCGCCGGCGACCGCCAAAACCGGCCAGAGCGCGCGCACCGAGCGCAAGCCGCCATATAGGGTTATGACATAAAACGGCAGGATAAAGGCGATGAAAGGCAGCTGGCGGCCAACCATGGCGCCGAGCTTGACGGCGGGAAGGTCGGTCACCTGGGCGAGCACGGTGATCGGGGTGCCGAGCGCGCCGAAGGCTACCGGGGCGGTATTGAATATGAGCGTCAGGGTGAGCGCCTCGAGCGGCGGCAGGCCGATGAGAATCAGCAAAGCGCTGGTGATGGCGACCGGGGTGCCGAATCCCGCGATGCCCTCCAACAGGCTACCGAAGCAGAAGCCGATCACGACGAGGACGATGCGCCGGTCATCGGGCAAGTGCCTCACCACCCACGCGCGAAAGGCTTCGAAGCGTCCCGAGACGACCGCGATGTTGTAAAGAAGCAGGCCATTGATCACGATCCACATCACCGGCCAAAGTGCGAACACGCTGCCCGCCGCCACGCTGTCGAGTGCGAGGCCGACCGGAAACTTCCACACCACAGTCGCCATGACCATAGCCACCACCAGACCGGCGAGCGAGGCCAGCCATGCCGGACGGCGCAACACGCCGAGAGTCACCAACACGGTGGCGATGGGGAGCGCCGCCGCCAGCACCGATAGGACCAAGCTTCCCCCGACCGGCGCCAAAAGTTGATTGAACATGATTCCGCTCCCCGCAAGACACCCTTGCTTGATCCGCTCGTCCGCTGCCCGGGCAGTTTCAAGCAACGGCGGTGATTTGTCCAAGCAGCTCATCGTGCGCGAAGCCTCGCTCCACTCCTATCGAGCGCGGAAAAATGATTCAATGTGTTCTTTTTGCCAAACCGACATGCGAGAAACCGATGTATTCACCTGCCCGCCGCGCCGTTGCCGGCCCATGCCTTGCCCTGATCGCGCTGTGTGCCGCGGCTGCGGATAAACGCCCGCTCGAGGCCAATGACTTCGATCGATTTCTCGCCGTCGACAGTCCGGTGTGCTCGCGAGACGGCCGCTGGATCGCCTACGCGGTCGAGGGATCCGATCTGGACACCGACGAGCGCAAGAGCAGCATTTGGATGGTGAACTTCGAGGGCACGGAAGACCTGCGGCTGACCGGAACCGCGGATTCGGCCATCAACCCAAAGTTCAGTCCCGACGGCCGCTACGTGTCGTTTCTTTCGACGCGGGGGCCCGATGCCAAGGCGCAGATCTACCTGCTCGACCGCCGCGGCGGCGAGGCTCAGGCGCTCACCAGCGTGTCGGGGGACATCGGCGGCTACGATTGGTCGCCGGACGGATCCCGGCTCGTGATTTCCATGTCGCCGGGGGACGGCGCTGCGGACGGCGGCGGCTCCGCGGTCGCCCACGGCGCCAAGGCTCCCAAGCCGATCGTGATCGATCGGCTGCATTTCAAGGAAGACGTATCGGGCTATTTGACCGCGGCCAGTCAAGCCCAGCTATACCTGCTCGACATCGCCGCGAAAAAGCTCGAGGCCTTGACGACCGATGCAGCGGTGGACGAGACCTCGCCGACCTGGTCGCCCGACGGCAAGACGGTGGCCTTCTTCGGCGCTCGTGACAGCGATGCAGACCGGTCGGGGATGCTGCATTTATACCTGATCGATGCGCGCTCCGGGGCGGCACCGCGCAAGCTCGCGGATTTTTATGCGCCCAACAAGGCCGCGTTGCTTTGGACCCCGGACGGCAAACATCTCGTCTTCACCTCTGGACTGGAAGCACGACTGAACGCCTACATTCAGGACCGCCTCAGTGTCGTCGCGGTGAGCGGCGGTGCCCCGAAGGTGCTGACCGAGCGGCTCGACCGGGCGCTGTCCTCTCCTGCGATGGCGGCCGATGGCGCCTCTGTCAACGCGATCCTGGAGGATGACGGCGTCGAGGCCCCCGTGAGCGTGCGGCTCGATACCGGGAGCGTCGAGCGGCGCATCGAAGGCAAGCTGTCCGCGACCGCGCTCTGCAGCGGCGGTGGGCATGTGGCGGCGGCGGTGAGCACCGACAGCACAGTGCCGGAGATTTACGCGATCGAGAGCTCGGGATTGCGAAAGCTCACCTCGCACAACGATGAGCTCGTAAGCCAGTTGGCACTCGGCTCGGTCGAGGATATTTCATTCCCGAGCCGGGACGGGACCAAGCTCCACGGATTGATGGTCAAGCCGGCGAACTATCGAGCAGGGCAGACCTATCCCACGTTGCTGTGGATTCACGGCGGACCCAACGGCCAGGATTCGCACGGTCTTTATGTCGATACCTACGCGCTGGCCCTTGAAAGGCAATGGTTGGCCGCGCACGGATACGTCGTCTTGGCCGTTAACTATCGCGGCAGCAGCGGACGTGGGGAGGCATTCGCCAGCACAATCGCCGCGGACTGGGGCGACAAAGAGGTCGCGGATCTGCTGGCCGGGGTCGATTACGCGGTTCGCGAGGGGATCGCCGATCCGCATCGCCTCGGGATCGGGGGCTGGAGCTACGGCGGCATTCTCACCGACTACACCATCGCCTCGGATCCGCGCTTCAAGGCGGCGATCAGCGGCGCGGGCAGCGGCAACCAGCTCTCGATGTACGGCAGCGACCAATACATTTTGCAGGACAACGCCGAATTGGGTCCGCCCTGGCGAACGTTGGACCGCTGGCTGCGCGTCTCTTATCCATTTTTTCACGCCGACCGCATCAAGACGCCCACGCTGTTTCTCGGGGGCGACAAGGATTTCAATGTGCCGATTGGCGGCGGCGAGCAGATGTATGCGGCGCTGCGAACGCTCGATGTTCCGACCCAACTCGTCGTCTACCCCGGCCAGCATCACTTGCTGACCCGGCCGAGCTACATCAAGGACTGCGAACAACGCTATACCGCGTGGTTTGACCGCTATCTGGCGCCGGCCGCCCCATGAGCGGCGCGGCCTGCGAAATGGCTCACAAAATCGCAATGTCCGGGTGAGCCGATCTCACCCCCGGGGCGGGCGGCACAGCAAGAACTGTGATTCACAACCGCCCACGTTACGGCTCATTCCGTGACCCTAGAGCATGTTGCAAGGGGCCTGTGGGTATCCATCCCACAGCGTCGCTGCGCAACCGGCTTTCCAGGGCATTTATTCGAATGAGGGAGCGCGGCCTTGTCTCAAGCAGCACGAAAGAAGGCGGCCGCCAATTCGCACCACGAATCGGCATCCGCGCCTGTCGTCTTTCGGCTGAATCAGCCATGAAAGACCCCTCGATGGCACCGGTAATCGACATTGCGGCGGCACCGGAACCGGCGTCCGCCCGGCTCGATCCCAGGCCCGCGAGCAACGCCATTCGCCCGGGCCATTTGTGCCTGGTGGTCCATGACGATCTCGAGTTGCGCCTCAAGCTTGCCGGCGTGGTGCGCGGCGCCGCCGTCGCGCCCGTGTCGCAGATGCATGGCGTGCCCGAGGTGGCGGGGTACCGGGTATTGAAAAAGATCGCCCACTCCGCGGCGGCGACGGTGTATCTCGCGCGCAGCGACGATTTGGCGCAATCGGTGGCTCTAAAAGTGCAGCACATCGACGGCAAGGCGAATATAACCGATGAGGATCGCCAGCGATTCTCGCGCGAATGCGCGATCCTCTCGAGCATGAATCACCGCTCGATAGCCGATGTCATCGATTACGGCATGACCGCCAAGTGCTTATATCTTGCAATGGAATACTTCCCGTGCGGCAGCATGCGCGAGCGTTTGCGCAATCCGCTGAGTGAGGCGGATGCGGTGAACTATGCGCGGCAAATCGCCAAGGCATTGCAGCTGGTGCACCCGGCCGGCATCGTGCATCGGGATCTCAAGCCTTCGAATCTCATGATGACCGCCGACAATCGGATCGTATTGATCGATTTCGGGTCGACGCGCACCCGCCTCGTGACGCACGAGTTGTCGTCCTCGGATCCGATGACCGGATCTCCTTATTACGCCTGCCCCGAGCAGATCGATGGCAAGGAACCGGATCATCGGGGCGATTTGTACAGTTTGGGGGTGGTGCTGTACGAGATGTTGGCGGGCACGCTGCCGTTTCTGGGCAACAGCGTGTCCGAGATATTTCAAGGGCACCGCCTTGCGGCCGTGCCGCCGCTGGCCGCGGCGCTGAAGCTCGGTGTGCCTCGAATAGGTGGCGCGGGCGCCCTTACCGGTCCGGCGGCGACCCCTTCGGCTTCCATCCCGGCGATCCGGTGAGATTGCGGTTCGGCCATTGATCGCTCACCGCGGGCAGGATCCCCTGCTTGCCCGTCACCATTTCCGGCGCGATCGCATACACGATTGTCGACCCCATTCTCGGAAATGAACCGGGCTCCCGGCCCCATGATCCCGGTGGAGCGTACTTGGCCATGAACGATTCGTAGAATCGGGTCTTCTGTGCCGCATCATCCAGAACTTTGATGCGCCCAAACAGGATCACCGAACGGTACGACACGGAGGTGTCGCACTCGACGTGCCCATACGGGAAAATCTGGCCGGGCTCGTCGACCTCGAAGCTCACGCGATCGGAATGACGAACATTGGAGATGAAGTGACCTTCATGCATCGCCGTGTGCAGATAGACCGTGCCTAGAAGCCATGTAAACAGGTTCGGAACGACGTAGGGATAACCATCGGCGCCGACTGTGGCGATGCGCCCGCAAAAGGCGTGGGCGAGAAAATCGTCCACCTCCGCCGCGGTCATTATCTTGTCGGTTCTGCGAAGTTGCCCGCGGAGGGATGGAGCAGCCGCGTTTTGCATCATGGAAATTGCCCCCGTTTCGTTTCTTGATCGAGATGCGGCTATCATAGCGCTCTCTCGCGCTGCAACCCCATGACACGGCGACTTCGAAGGCCGGAGCGTGGGCGGCGTTTCAACGGGCTCCGCTGAGGCGCCAAGGACAATACGATGTCGACCGCGAATGGCAGTATCCCGGCGGACCCGCTTTGGCAGAAGGATCAAGCCCACTTTCTGCATCCGTGGACGCACTTCGACACGTTCAAGCGCGACGGCTCGCTGGTGATCCGCGAGGCCAAGGGTGCCTACGTGTGGGATGCGGCCGGACGGCGCTATCTCGACGGGATCGGCGGGTTGTGGTGCGTGAACATCGGCTATGGGCGCCAAGAGATGGCCAAGGTCATCGCCGATCAGGTGGTGAAGCTCAGCTACTCGAACACCTTTGTCGATTGCACCAACGAGCCGGCTGCGGAGCTCGCGGCGAAGCTTGCCCAACTCGCCCCCGGGTCCTTGAATCACGTCGCCTTTTCGCTGTCGGGATCCTGCGCGAACGATACCGCGGTTCGACTCGCGCATTATTATCACTCGCGCCGCGGTGAGCCGGACCGGCGTGTGATTCTATCCCGATTTAACTCCTACCACGGTTCGACCTATCTCGGCATGACGCTCGGGAACCGAGAGGGCGACCGCTCGCCGCATTTCAAGTACATCAAGGGGCTGGTGCACCATCTCAGCGCTCCGTACGCCTACCGGCGCCCCGAGGGCATGAGCGAGGCGCAATTCACCGATCATCTGGTCGCCGAATTACAGGGCGCGATCCGCGACATCGGCGCCGGCAATATCGCCGCCTTCATCGCCGAACCCATTCAGGGAGCGGGGGGCGTCGTGCCGCCGCCGGTCGGGTATCTGCCGCGCATGCGGGAGTTGCTGGCGAAACACGGAATTCTCTACATCTCCGACGAAGTGGTGACCGGGTTCGGCCGGATAGGGCACTGGTTTGCCTCATTCGATGAATTCGGCATCGAGCCCGACATTCTGGTGACCGCCAAGGGTCTGACCTCCGGCTACCTGCCGTTGGGAGCGACGATCTACTCCGATCGGATCCACGAGGTGATATCCGCCCCCGATCCGCAAGCGTGGTTCACCCACGGCTTCACCTACTCCGGGCATCCGGTCTGCTGCGCGGCGGCGCTCAAGAACATCGAGATCATCGCCGAGGAAAACCTGCTGGGCAACGCCCGCGTGGTCGGGGATTATTTCGAGACGCGTCTCAAAGAGCTCGCCGTTCTGCCGCTGGTGGGCGATGTGCGCGGTCGGCGCTTCATGATGTGCGTCGAGTACGTGGCGGACAAGTCGACCCGGGCCCAGGTCCCGGAGGAGGCCAACATGTCGCGGCGCATCGCCAAGCTGTGCGAAGCTAAGGGCTTGCTGGTGCGCCCGCTCGGCCACCTGGACATCATGTCGCCGCCGCTGACGCTGACGCGCGCGCAATGCGACGTGCTGGTCGATACCCTGCGCGAGGCCATTCTCGAAGTGACGCATGAACTGGGACGCGAGGGGTACCTGACTGCAGGGTCCGGCCGATCTGTCATCATGCGTGGACTTCTTTAGGAACCAGACAATGCCGCCATTATCGACCACGTTTCCGCCGCTGGATAGTGAACGGCCGCTCGATCCGTGAACCGGATCGAGCGGCTGATCGGCGAGATGTCGCTGGCCGAAAAGCTGGGTCAACTCACCATGACCGCGGCCGGCCATGCAGTTACCGGCCCGATCGTCGCGGCCGATGCGACCGAAGCGATCAAAGCCGGCACCATCGGCAATCTGCTCAATTTATTCGGTGCGGATCGGGTGCGCGAAATGCAGCGCTTGGCGGTCGAGGAATCGCGCCTGGGGATTCCTCTGCTCATCGGGTTCGACGTCGTGCACGGGCATCGCACCTTGTTTCCGATACCGCTGGGTGAAGCGGCATCGTTCGATCCGCAGCTGTGGGCGCTCACGGCACGGGAGGCGGCCACGGAGGCGGCCGCCGACGGACTGACCATGACTTTCGCGCCGATGCTGGATGTCTCGCGCGACGCGCGTTGGGGTCGCAGCGCCGAGGGGCCGGGCGAGGACCCTTGGCTCGGCGCGCGCATGGCCGAGGCCAAGGTGCGCGGTTTCCAAGACGCGGATCTTTGCGCAGCGGACGCCCTGGCGGCGGTTGCCAAGCATTACTGCGCCTATGGTGCCGTGACCGCCGGGCGCGACTACGCCTCGGTGGACATCTCCGAACGCACCGTGCACGAGGTGCACATGCCGCCCTTCGCGGCGGCGGTGGCGGCGGGCGTGGCCGCCGTGATGCCGGCCTTCACGGATCTGGCGGGAATACCCATGACCGCAAACGGTGCCCTGCTCACCGGTTGGCTGCGCCGGCGGCTTAAATTCGACGGGGTCATAGTGAGCGACTTCAACGCGGTTGGGGAATTGATTCGCCACGGAATCGCCGCCGACCTTACGCAGGCGGCGGCCCTTGCGCTCAATGCGGGCGTGGACATCGACATGATGGCCGATGCGTATCGCCGCGGCCTGCCGACCGCGCTGGAGCGCGGGTGGGTGAGCATGGCGGATATCGACGCCTCGGTACGCCGCGTGTTGCAATTGAAAGCGCGGCTCGGCCTGTTCGACGACCCATACCGTCGCGGGAAGACGCCGGAAGCAGCGCCGGTGATCGCGGCACGGCGGCAACTGGCGCGCGCAGCCGGCGCACGCGCGATCGTGATGCTGAAGAATGACGGTATTCTGCCTCTGGCGGAAAGCGTGCGAAACTTGGCCGTGATCGGCCCGCTGGCGGATGCCGCCGCAGAAATGCGCGGACCGTGGTGGGGCGCCGCCGATCCCGAGGATCCCGTCAGCGTGCTTGCGGGGCTGCGCGGCATGCTTGGCGAATTGCGGGTGCCGCACCAGCCGGGCGTCGAAATCGACGGCGAGAATGTCGCCGGTATTGCCGGTGCGCTCGAGCTGTGCGCGCAGGCGGATGCGATTCTATTGTGCGTGGGCGAATCTGCGGCCATGAGCGGTGAGGCCGCCAGCCGTGCGCACCTGGGTCTTCCCGGACGGCAACGCCAATTGGCAGAAGCGGTACTCGAGCGTGCCCGGGCGCTGCGCAAACCCGTGATCGCCGTGCTTTTCTCGGGACGCGCGCTGATCGTGCCGTGGCTCATCGAACGGGCGGACGCCGTTCTCGCCGCCTGGTTCCCGGGGAGCGAGGCGGGCAATGCCATTGCGGATCTCATCATGGGGCGGCTCAGCCCGAGCGGGCGCACGCCGGTGAGCTGGCCGTGCGCGATGGGACAGGTGCCGTTGTTTTACGGCCAGCGCCCGAGCGGACGTCCGGGAGATCCGATGGATCGATTCACCAGCAAGTATCTCGATGCGCCGGATGCACCACTGTTTGCGTTCGGACATGGGCTCACGTACGGGGTGTTCGCGCTGTCGGACTTGCGGGTCAGCGCGGACCGCGTGTCGGAAAATGACACGGTCGAGATCCGGGTGGATGTCGCCAACCGCGGTGCGCGAACCGCCGAAGAGACGGTGTTTCTCTTTACGCACGACAAGCTGGCGAGCGTGGCGCGGCCGCTGCTCGAGCTCAAAGGCTTCGGCAAGATTCGCCTGAATCCCGGTCAATCGGGCACGGTGACGATCTTTCTGGACGCCAACGAGCTGTGTTTTCTAGGCCCCGACCTTGAGCCGGTGTTCGAACCCGGTGAGGTTGAGATTCTGGTCGGTCCGTGCGCGGACCGCTCACGGCTGCTGGTCGCGACGATTCACTTGGTTCCGCCGTGCCCCTGAGCCAGGGCGCATGCCCAAGCCAGAATGGATTCCTGATGAGTGCCGGGGACGATCGGATTCCACGGAGTGGTTTTCGGGTCGGCTTCCTCGGTCTGTGCGTCGCCGCGAATGTTGTTGGCGGCGTAGTAGATAATCAACAGATTGCGGGTATGTTCCTTTTTGCAATCGTATTGAGATTTGTCGACGACGCTCAAGTAGCGGCCGCCGCTGCCCGTTTGAGGTTCGGCATATTCCTGCCGCAGCCAAACGGTAAGCACCTGGCCGGAGCGCTTCACTTGGTGGGTGCTGCTGAAGGTGGCCCACAGGCCATCGCCGTCGACGCCGCGGAACTCCCAGCCTCCGGCGGCCATCGGGTCCAGCGTACGAACCCACGCCATCGGATCGGCTTTGCGCGCCGCCCGCTCCCGCGCCAGCTGTTCGGCCGCGGCCTTCTCCTCGGCGACTGTGCGCGCCCGGTCCGCATCCCAATTCTTTTGCTGCTCCGGGGTCTGCGCGATGCCGTTCGAGGAACACAGCAGGGTTGTCGCGATAACCGCGGCCGTTGCGGCCAACTCAGTGTATTTTCGCATCGGCGCGAATCTTACAGATTAATTGCGCCGCCCGCTCGGCAGGCGCCTGTCCGGCATGCGGCTCGAGCGGCATACAGCGTGCTGCGCCGGCGCCCGCGGCAAGGACGCCCGGGGGCGTATGCGCTTCGCCGCAAGGCAGCACCAGCACGACCTTGAGCCCTGGGTTGCGGTCGGAGAGTTCGAGCGCGCTGCCGTGCAGCTTGGCCACGGCGTGCACCATGCTCAGCCCGAGGCCGACCCCGGGAGTGCCGCGGCTCGCATCGCCGCGATAGAAACGCTCCAACACTTTGGATTTTTCGGAATCCTTGATGCCGGGACCGTCATCCGCCACCGAGATCTCGGCCGTGGTATCCGAGCGGCGTACGGCGACATCGATCGCGCCATTCTCGGGCGCATACTTGAGAGAATTGTCGATCAGATTGCCGAGGGCTTGCGCGAGCAGGATTGGATCGCCCATTACCGACAACGGCCCCTCGCCGTGAAACGCGAGCTGTATACGCTTCAATTCCGCCGCCGGCGCATAGAACTCGACGGCGGCCGAAGCCAGATCGACCAGATCGAGGGACTGAAATCCCGAACGGCGCATACCCGCGTCGATTTCCGCCAGCCGCAGCAGGGCATCGAAAATACGGATTACACGGTCGACGTCTGCGACCGCGGCGTCTATTTCGCCGAAAGTCCTCTCGGGTGACGGCCGTATCAACGCGAGTTCTTCCAGCCGCGAGCGCAGTTCCGCGAGCGGAGTGCGTAAATCATGGGCGATCGAATTCGATACGTTGCGTACGGCGTGCACCAATAGTTCGATCTGATCGAGCATGCCGTTGATCGTGCGCGCCAGCGTATCGAGCTCATCGCCGCTCGAATGGGTCGGCAGCCGGTGCTTCAGATCGCCGTGAATGATGGCCGAGATCGTCCGGCGGATGCTGTGCACGCGCGACATGAGCGCACGGCGCGTGATGAGGCCGACCAGCAGGCCGGCGATCGACAGAACCGCGATCGCGGCGGTCAAGCCGTACCAGAATCGCCGCTCCAGGGGCGCAAACAGCTTGTTGTCACGACCCACCAGCAGATAAAGATTGCCGAGCTGCGCTACGTGAACCAGCGTGGACTGGACGCCATGATCGGCCGTGTCGACCTCGATCCGGTAGTTGCCCGGTGCCGCCGGCAGATTGCGCGGCCAGCGGGAGAGGTTGCCCGTCAGCGGCTTCAGCGACGCATCGGTCAACAGGAGTATGCGGTCACCGGCGATCTGCATGTGCACACGCGCATCGATGAAGTTCTTGAGTCCGGCGCTTCCATCTCGACGGTAGACATCGGTGAGCCGCTGCGCGTCGGCCTGCAGAATTTCGCTGCGGCCATCCTGAATAGTGACCTGCCAGGCGTACCACAGCGGCGCCGCGAACAGCACCAAAGCCGCAATGCCCAATGCGACGTAACCGAGCGCCAGGGAGAGGGCCGAGGAGCGCATCATGTTAATCACCCGCGGTCACCATATAGCCCGCGTTGCGAACCGTGCGCAGCAGCGGGCGCTCGAATTCGGCGTCGATCTTTTGCCGCAATTTGCTGATGTGGACATCGATCACATTGGTTTGCGGATCGAAGTGATAATCCCAGACGTTTTCCAACAGCATGGTGCGCGTGACCACCTGATCGGCGTGGCGCATCAGGTATTCGAGCAATTTGAATTCCCGGGGCTGAAGCGCAATCTGCCGGTCGCCGCGGGTCACCTTGCGCGTCATCGGGTCCATGTGCAAGTCGCCGACGGATAAAGGCGATTCGCGATTCACGCCCTGCGCGCGGCGGTGCAGCGCATCCAACCGGGCCAGCAATTCGCCGAATGCAAAAGGCTTGGTCAGATAGTCATCGCCGCCGCTGCGCAGACCTCGTATGCGGTCATCTACTTCGGACAGCGCGCTCAAAATCAGAATCGGCGTGTGCGTGCCGGCCTTGCGCAGCACCTCGATGATCGCCAGACCGTCGATATCGCCGGGCAGCATCCGATCCATGATGATCACATCGTACGGTTCGCTTGCACCGAGAAACATGCCCTCGCGGCCGTTGGACGCGTGGTCGGTCGTGTGACCGGCTTCCTGCAGCCCCTTGATCACGAATTGGCTGACGCGCTCGTTGTCTTCGACCAGCAAGATTTTCATGCCGTCTCTCCCCGCGGCTCCACAGGCGGGAGCAGCGCGCGCGGAGTGGTGCGTCGGCGCTTCAGCCACAGGCTGAATCGGTCCAGATAAAGATACACCACCGGCGTCGTGAACAACGTCATCGCC
>Ga0207927_1000573_pt1 | contig 15629 bp, 11 predicted proteins | sample NGESurdeep072012_2_FD_184456 | JGI IMG/M metagenome (GOLD analysis project Ga0207927, IMG submission 184456) | Arctic peat soil microbial communities from Barrow, Alaska - NGEE Surface sample 210-2 deep-072012 (SPAdes) | ecosystem: Environmental > Terrestrial > Soil > Wetlands > Peat ... | reverse complement strand
ATCAGGCGCGTTCGACTCCAACGCACTCTCCTGGGGAAGCTATGGCTCCGAACGCGGTATCGAGCGGCTCCTGGACGTGCTCGCCCGCACCAAAATTCGCGCAAGCGTGATGACCAGTGGCGTCCTTGCGCAGCGTTTTCCGGAGATCGTTCGGAAAATTGCCAAGGCCGGCCACGAGATTGTCGCGCATTCGTGGGCGCAGGACGTTATTCCCTCGACTCTCACGCCCGAGGAAGTGCGTGCCGATATCCTCAAGACATCGGATATACTGGCTGATGTCGCCGGCGCCCGGCCGCGCGGCTGGATCAGCCCGCGCGGGACGGCCGCTGCCGACAGTGCGCGCTTTCTGCTCGAGGCTGGCTTCGCATGGCAGGGCGACGCCTTCGACGACGACCGTCCCTATCTGCAGATGTTCGAGAACGAGAAGAAGATTATCGCCATACCGCTCACCATGGAAATCAACGATCTCCCGCATGCCATGCGCTTCGGCCGCTCGCCGCGAGCGTTCATCGAACTGTTCGACGACTTGCTTGGCCATTCGCGCAAGAACAAAAACGAAGCTGTCATGATCGACGTGACGGCGCATGCTCACGTCTATGGCCGGCCGAACGGCGCCTGGGCTTATGAAGAGATCGCGAAGAAGACGAAGAAGCTAAAGGACGTGTGGATTGCAACGCGCCAGGAGATTGCAGATCATGTCTTGAAGGTGACCAGGTAAGAAGAAGCCTTAGCACGCCAGCGACGCCGACATCGGGAGAATGCTATGCTCGGTAAAAAATTCGCCTATCCGTCGCGCCGCGAGCTCTTGCGTACGGCCGGCTTCGCGATTGGAGCGATGGCGGTGCCCGGACTTGGCGTCAAGCAGGCGAGGGCGGCAGGGTATCCCGAGCGTCCGATCAAGATCATCGTGCCGTTCGCCCCCGCCGGACCGACCGACATCATGGCGCGCATCCTCAGTACGCATCTCGGCGACGCCATCGGCGGTACGGTGATCATCGAGAATAAGGCGGGGGCCGGCGGCAACATCGGGATCGGCGCCGCGGCGCACGCCGAGCCGGACGGCTACACGCTGCTGATCACATCGAGCGCCTATGTCGTCAATCCCGGTCTCTACGCCAGGATTCCTTATGATCCTTACAAGGATTTCGCGCCGATCGCCGAACTCGGGACGTCGCCGAACGTGATCGTGGTCAGTCCCAAGCTTGGCATCAACTCGATTGCCGAACTTATCGCGCGCGCAAAGGCCGATCCGAACGAACTCAACTACGCGAGCCCCGGTATCGGCACGACGCCGCATCTATCAATGGAGCTTCTGAAGATCGTCGGCGGCATTCAGATCACCCATGTGCCGTTCTCCGGTGCGGCTCCCGCCATTCAGGCGGTTCTCGGCGGCACTACGCAGATCGCCTGCGCGGCTTTGCCGCCCGCGCGTCCGCTTATCGAGTCCGGTGCGTTGAAAGCGCTAGCCACCACCGGCGCTCATCGTTGGTTCGATTTGCCCGATGTACCAACGATGGTCGAACTCGGTTACAAGGATTTCATCGCCGATACGTTCCAGGGTTTCCTGGCGCCGGCCAAGACCGCGCCGGCAATCGTGGAATTATTGTCGACGAAGTCAGTCGAAATTCTGAAAACGCCGAAGATTGCGGAGCAATTACGCAACGATGGCTTCGAAGTCATCGCCAACGGACCCGAAGGCATGCGAAAGCGCATCGAGGACGAGGTGCCGAAATGGCGTGACATCATCGCCAAAGCCGGCATCAAACCCGTCTGACTGGAAATGCCGTTGCGCCTGAAGGAACTTGAGGTCGAAAAAATCGGAATGTTGAAAGACAAGGTCGAGCGCCAGGGCGCCTGAGGCTCGGGACGTCGATAGAATACAACAGAAATTTTCGGGGAAACGCATATGGCCAGACGACTGATCGACATTTCGGTGCCGCTGCAAAACGACGTGCCGGCCGATCCGCCGGGAGGACATCCCACGATCCAGTACATCGATCATCAGCAGGGTCTGCCGCGCATGCTGCAGTTCTTCCAAGGCCTGAAGGCCGAGGATCTGCCGGACGGGCAGGGCTGGGCGGTCGAGCAAGTGCAGCTCTCGACCCATAACGGCACCCATCTCGATGCGCCCTGGCATTTTCATCCCACCATGAACCGCGGCGAGCGCTCATGGACGATCGACGAAGTGCCGCTGGAATGGTGCCTGCAGCCCGGCGTGAAGCTGGACTTCCGGCATTTGCCGGACGGCTATGTGGCCACCGCCAGGGATGTCGAAAACGAGCTCCAGCGCATCGGCCACACGCTTTCGCCGCTGGAGATCGTCGTGGTCAATACCAGCGCGGGAGCCAAATACGGCCGGCAGGATTACGTCACTTCCGGCTGCGGCATGGGCTACGAGGCGACGATGTATCTGCTCGAGCGCGGCGTGCGGCTCACCGGCATCGACGGCTGGAGCTGGGATGCGCCGTTCGTCTATACCGCGAAGAAATACGCCGAAACCAAAGACGCCAGCCTGATCTGGGAGGGCCACAAGGCCGGACGCCACATCGGCTATTGCCACATCGAAAAGCTGCACAACCTCGAGCAACTGCCGTCGACCGGTTTCACCGTGTCGTGTTTCCCGGTCAAGATTGAACGCGCCTCCGCCGGCTGGACCCGCGCGGTGGCCATCGTCGACGGCTGAAGCCGCCGTTCGGCCGAAACGCGCGGCTAACCGACCAGTCGCGGCAGCAGCTTGAGCGCGTTGCCGCGTTCGATGTCCATGAGCTGAGCTTCGTTGAACACGCCGGCTTCCCGGAGGCCCTTCACATGGTCGATGCTCGTCCGATAAGGAAAATCCGTGCCGAAGACGATCTGCGAGACCGGAATGATGGCCGACAGCGCCGACATCGAGCCCTTGTTCGAGGTTTGGGCGGTGTCGTAGTAGAATCGCCTGAGTTCGGCCAAGGTTCCGTCCGGCACCGTCGCCTTCGCTTTCGGGTCCAGCAGCGGGTTGCGGACAAAGCGCTCGATCAGGAACGGCATCGTTCCGCCGGCGTGCGAAAATATCCAGCGGATGTCCCGGAATTTCTGCGCGTTGCCGCTGAAGACGATGTCCGCGATGGTACGGGTCGTATCGGTGCCGAATTCGATCATCACCGGCTGCTGCGTGCGCACCAGATTGACGCAGCAATTGGCCGCGGTCGGATGGGTGTAGACAAGCGCCTTGCGTCGATTGAGCTCTTCCATGACCGGCAGAAACAGGGGATCGCCGAGCCATTTGTCGCCATAACTCGTCATGAGACCGATACCGTCGGCCTTCAGCGTGTCGAGTGCATACGCGATCTCGTGCAGGCTGCCGTCGACGTCCGTCAGCGGAATCATTGCGAAACTTCCGAAGCGGCCGGGATGGTCGGCTATCAGCCTGGCTGCATAGTCGTTGCACTCGCGCGCAAGCTTGCGCACAGCCTCGCCGGAGGTGAAATTAAGCCCCGGGGTTGTCACCGAGAGCATCGCGACGGCCACACCCGCTTTGTCCATATCCTGGAGAGATTTTTCGGGCGTCCAGTTCTTCATCGGAGGTTCGCCGAAATTGTTCGCATTCGATGCGGCAATGTAGGCCGGCGGGGAAAGATGATGGTGGACGTCGATACGGTATGGCTTCGCCGGCTCGGTCGTCTGCGCCGCCGCGCTTGGCGGCTTGCCCAGCCCGGCCGCGGCCATGACGGCGGCGCCGGTCACTCCCAGCATGAAGCCGCGCCGGTTCAGCGCCGCGCCTGACAGCGAAAGCGTGCTACCATCGCAACATGCGCATCCGCGATACGACCAGCGGTGCTTGCCTTTCATGATATCCTCCCGGTCAGTCCCTTCCGGACTTTTTGATCTTGCGCGCTTTGCGCTTCGTCGGCTGTTTCTTCCCTGTGTACGATCCTATCCAGTCAATTCTAGGACGAAATTCGCTATTCCCGCTAGCGTTGACCCGCCCCCGGTGCGTGAACCTGGAAATATTCTCATTGCGGAGAAGAGCACCGCTCCGACATTATTGCCGATGACCGACTTTCTGCCCTTTCCGGCTGCGGCACGATCAACTAGGCTTGCCGGGGATTGCGGCCACAATGATAAAGAGAAGGGTCGCCGGCGAGGGGAAGACGCTTTGAACGGACAGGCGGGCCGGCGCACCGAGGTCACGCGCAGCGGCGTTGAGGAAATTCGCCGGCGCCTATTTGCGGGCTTGTGGGTTACGCTACTGCTGGCGATCCTGGGCTTTCTGGTGATCTACCCGGTCCTCACTCTGTTGCTGGGGGCACTCACCGACACCAACCCGGTGGTCGACGGCTTCAGCCTGCGCCACCTGTCGGTCACCAATTTCCTCGCCGTGCTGGCCAACCCGAACGTTGCCGAGGCGCTGTTCAACACACTCATCGCCTGCGGCGGCGGAACCTTGATCGCGGTGGTGATCGGGCTGGCGTTTTCCTGGATCGTCGTGCGCACCAACACGCCGTTCAAGGGCTTCATCGCAGCAGCCAGCATCCTGCCGCTGTTCGCGCCGCCGCTGGTCGCGGGCGTGGCATGGAGCATCCTCGGTTCGCCGAAGACCGGCCTCATCAACACCATGTTCAAATGGATGCATCTCGACTGGCACGTGGATTTTTATTCGCTGTGGGGATTGGTGTTTGTGTTCGGCATCTATTACGCGCCTTACGTCTACATGTTCACCTCCTCGGCGCTGCGCAACATGGATCCGAGCCTGGAAGAGGCCGCCGAGATTTCCGGCGCCAGCGCGTTCTCGACGGTGTTCACGGTGACGTTCCCGCTGATCATGCCGGCGATCGTCTCCGGCATGCTGCTGTCGTTCATTGTGATGCTCGGCATCTACGGCATTCCGGCGGTATTGGGCGCGCCGACCAATATCAGCGTGCTGACCACCTACATCTTCAAGCTCACCAACTGGTCGCCGCCGCTCTACAACACCGCGGCGGCGGTCGCGATCATCCTGATGATGGTCACCGGCTTGCTGGTGTTCGCGCAGCAGAAGGTGCTGAGCGGGCGCAGCTACACCACCGTCGCCGGCAAGGCGTTTCGGCCGCGCAACCTCGATCTCGGGCCCTGGCGCTGGTTCACCCTCGGGCTCGGCATCATCTACTTGCTGGTGGTTGTGATCCTGCCGAGCCTGGCTCTGATCGTGGCGGCGTTCCGCAAATTCATGTTCATCCGCGATGCCGCCAGCCTGTTCGACATGCGTCAGTACTCGCTGATGCATTTCTACAGCATCTTCGACAATCCGCTGACCCTGAACTCGATCTACAATGCGGTCGAGGTCGGCATCATCACCGCCGCGGTCGGCGGCACGCTCGCCTTTGCGATCGGCTACACGATTCATCGTACCCATGTGGCGGGCCGGCGCGGCATCGATTTGGTGTCGACCTTGCCGGTGGCGATTCCGGGCCTCGTGATCGGGGTTGCCTATTTGTGGGCCTGGATCGGCATTCCCGGCGGGCTCTACGGCACGATCTGGATCCTGGCGCTGGCCTTCATCGCGCGCTTCATGCCGGATACGGTCAAGGCGCTGTCGACCTCGTTCCTGCAAATCCATCGTGAGCTTGAGGAAGCGGCCTGGGTCTGCGGCAAGGGCATGCTCGGCACCATCAGAACGATCGTGTTGCCACTGGCGCGGCCGGGCGTGATTGCCTCGATGACGCTGCTGTTCGTGCTGGCAATCCGCGAACTGGGCTCGTCGCTTTTTCTCTACACCAGCAACACCATGGTGATGTCGGTGCTGCTGCTCGACTACTACGAAGGCGGAAATCTCGGAAAAACCGCGGCATTCAGTCTGGTGCAGACGGTTCTGCTGGGAGTTCTGATCGGAGGCGCGAACTGGCTGTCGAGGGGGGCAGCCCAGGGAAGCGTTGCTCAAAGGATGAGATGAAACCAAGGGAGCATTGGCTATGAACACAGGAATCGTTGCCAGGATCGTCACCATCGCCGGCGTCGCGGGTCTCGGCATCGTGCTGAACGGCGCACCGGCACGGGCGCAGCAGGAATTCGGCCCGCCCGAATTGATCGCGGCGGCCAAGGCCGAAGGCAAACTGGTCTACTACACGGCGAATTTCGCCGAAGTCGAACAGCAGGTCATCAAGGAGTTCAACAAGCGTTTTCCGGAGATCAAGGTCGAAATGGTGCGCGCGCCGGGCGGCCAGCTCATCACGCGTGTGAAGACCGAGGCCGCGGCCGGCAAGCTGATCGCCGACGTCGTCGATCATTCCGACCGCGCGCTGATGCTGCCGCTGGTCGACATGTTCCAGGACTACGCGCCGCCGAATGCCGCCGACTACAATCCCGATGCGCAGATTTCGCCCAAGCTGTGGCCGCGTGCGACGCTGGTGTGGTCGATCGCCTATAATACCGAGCTAGTAAAAAATCCGCCGAAGACCTGGATGGACCTGACCAAGCCTGAATACGACAAGATGACCGGGCAGGTTTTCGCGCAGTCCGGCGGCACCACCTGGACCCGCATCATGTTCGAGCGCCAGGTGCTTGGCGAGGATTACTGGGCGAAGCAGGCCACGACCCATCCGATCCTCTATCCGTCGGGCGCGCCGATGGCGGATTCGATGGTGCGCGGCGAAGTCGCGATGGGCCCCTTGCTCTACAATGCGATTTATCCGAAACAAAAGGACGGCGCGCCGATCAAGATCTTCTTTCCGCCCGAAGGCGCCCCGGTCAATCCCTATGCATCGGGAATTCCCAAGACTGCTGCGCATCCCAATGCCGCGAAACTGTTTCTCAACTGGTGCCTGTCGAAAGAGGGTCAGACCTTCATGATCAAGGAGCTCGGCAATCTGACCTCGCTGAAGGTGGCGCCGGTCTATCCCGAAGGCTTTGATCCCAAGGTGGTCAAGGTCTGGTTCCCGAAGTTCGACGAGTACGTGAAGCTGCACGGGCCGTGGGTTGCCGAATGGGACAAGACCTTCGGCTACCGCCAGTGATCGTCGCGCCCATGAAGCTATTGAAATCATGACGGCGACGCTCGACGTCAGCGACCTGCGCAAGCAGTTCTCGATCGGCCGGCCGGCCATCGACGGCGTAAGCTTTGCCGTGCCGGCCGGCGAGATCGTGGTCCTGCTGGGCCCCTCGGGCTGCGGCAAGACCACGACCTTGCGCTGCGTCGCCGGGCTCGAGCATCCGACATCAGGGGAAATCAGCATTGCCGGGCGCGTGGTATCGTCGCCCGCGCGCGGCATTCTGGTGCCGCCGCGGCTGCGCGACCTCGGCATGGTGTTTCAGTCCTACGCGGTGTGGCCGCACATGACCGTGCGGCAGAACGTGATCTATCCGCTCAAGCACCGCAAGATCGCGCGCGCCGACGCCGGCCGCAAGGTTGACGAGGTGCTGCAACTGGTCGGCCTGTCGGAATATGCCGACCGGCCGGTGGTGGCGCTGTCCGGCGGTCAGATGCAGCGCGTCGCGCTGGCGCGCAGCATCGTCTACCGGCCGCAGCTACTGTTGCTCGACGAACCCTTGTCCAACCTCGATGCCAAATTGCGGTTACGGCTGCGCGACGATCTCCGCGTCATCCTCAAGCAGACCGGCATGACCGCGCTTTACGTCACCCACGACCAGGCCGAGGCGGTCGTGCTCGGCGACCGCATCGGCGTGATGCGCGACGGCAAGCTGTTGCAGATAGGCACGCCGGACCAGATCTATAACCGGCCGGCCGATCTGTTCGTCGCGAATTTCACCGGCGCAACCAACGAGCTCACCGGCACCCTGGTCGGGCGCAGCGGCGAGTTTGGCGTGGTCGACTTCGGCGACGGGCGGCGCGGGGAGGCGGCACTGCTGCACGCGCTCAATCTGGGTGAAAAGGTTCGTATCGCGCTGCGACCGGAAAATATCGGCATTGGCAAGCAAGACGGCGCCAACCTGTTTCCGGCTCGGGTGGTCGATCGCCGCTATCAGGGCACCCAGACGGTCTACGACATCGATTTGTTCGGGCGGCGACTGGAGGTGCTCGAGCTCGGCACGGCAGCCCGCCATCAGGTCGGAGTCGAGACGTCGGTTTCCCTGCCAAGGGAAGGTTGCTGGGCGTATCGTGATACGGGACCATCGTCTTACGATTAGCCGCAACACCGGGCTCAGGGGATCATCATGCGTATCGTCGTTCTAAGGGGTGACGGCATTGGGCCGGAGATATCGGCCGCGACGTTAAACGTCCTGCGGGTCGCGTCCGAACGTTTCGAGCTGAACATTCAGTTGGAAGAACATGAGGTCGGTCACGCAAGCCTGCAGCAGTTCGGCGCGATCGTGCGGCCCGGGCTCCTGGAAATCGTGCGATCGGCGGACGGATTGATACTCGGGCCGACGGCCACCGCTGATTTCAAGGATGAGCACAGCGGCGAGGTTAATCCCTCGAAATTCTTTCGAAAAAATCTGGATCTCTTTGCCAACCTGCGGCCGGCCCGAACCTTTCCCGGTTTGCGCAACCGGTTCGGTGCGTTTGACCTTGTCGTGGTGCGGGAGAATACCGAAGGTTTCTACGCCGACCGCAACATGAAACAGGGCAACAGCGAACTGCTGGTCACGCCGGATGTCGTGGTCTCGCTCCGCCGCATCACGCGACACTGCTGCGAAAGAATTGCACAGGCCGCCTGCAAGCTTGCCATGAACAGGCGCAAGCATCTCACCATCGTTCACAATGCCAATGTCCTGAAGATCGGAGACGGCATGTTCCTCGACATCTGCCGGGAGACGGCGCGCGCCTATCCGGAGCTTGCCGTCGATGACGTCTTGGTCGACGCCATGATGGCGCACGTCGTGCGTCAGCCGGACCGGTTCGACGTCATCGTTGCGACGAATATGTTCGGCGACATTCTCTCGGACTTGACCGCCGAGCTGTCAGGCAGCCTGGGCCTCGGAGGCTCGCTCAATGTCGGTACTGACTATGCCATGGCACAGGCCGCTCACGGGTCCGCGCCCGATATTGCCGGGCGTGACGTCGCCAATCCGATCTCATTGATTCTTTCAGCGGCATTGCTGCTGGCCTGGCATGGCGAGCGTTCGGGCGCGGCGCGATACGAGTCCGCGGCGCGCGCCATCGAAAACGCGGTTGCAGCCGCGATGAAGGGCGGCCGCGCGACCAAGGATGTCGGCGGCAATCTTGGAACGGCTGCGACCGGCCAAGCCATCGCGGAGATTCTGCGATCGGATATCGCGACCGCGTCTGCGGCGGCACGTTAGCTGGCCGGACCGTTCGGCCTTTCTAGAATTGATATCGGCGAAGCCCGCCATCGACGGGAATGACCGTACCGGTGATGTAGCGCGCCACCGGCGACGCCAGGAACACGGCAAGTGCTGCGAGGTCCTCGGGCTCGCCCCAATAGCCCACCGGAATCTCTTCCTCGGCAAAATGCTTTCGATAATCTTCCGGATAGTTGCGGCGAATTTGCTCGCTCATGATTCGGCCGGGCGGAATGCAATTGACCGTAATGCCATGCTGTCCGATCTCGCGCGATAGTCCCTTCGCCCAGGCATGAACCGCGGCCTTCGCGGCAAACGCCGCATTGAGCCCCTCCGGTTCGGATTTCCCGGTTATATTGATGATGCGTCCCCATCGATGTTCGATCATTTGCGGCAGCAGGGCGTGAGCGATTTTCCGGTAACTGGTAAAATTCAAGGCAATGGCTTCGTCCCAGTCGCTGTCGGGCGCGTCCACCGGCAGCGGCCGGCTGCCACCTGCGTTATTGACCAATATATCGACGTGACCCACCGCGGCGACCGCTGCGGCCGCCAGCGTTTTTGCCGCATCCTCCTGCATGATGTCTTGCACGACCGGGATCACGGCGGCGCCTCCCTCCGCCTCGACCTCTTGCGCGAGCTTCTCAAGCAGATCCTTCCGCCTGGCTACCGCGACGACGCGTGTTCCCTCCAGCGCGAGTCCCTTGGCTATGGCGCGGCCAATCCCGATACTGGCTCCAGTCACGACGGCGGTCTTGGACTTGAGATCGAGGTCCATGTTTGAAGACTTTCTTTCTGCCAACAACATGCACGCATGTCAGGATGCTTTGGTCTACCTGCGCTTCGACCTGCCGCGCAACCCTGTGCTTCGCAAAATCCCAGGAAAACCTGCCGCGCTACCCAGTGTCGGACCATGAGCATGGGTTCTGCCCGCAGTCTCGACATCCTCCGGCAGCGATGCACTGGATTGCCGGGCCACAAATGTAGTACGCCTGCGGCCGTTCAAAGGAAAAATAAAAAGGTCTCAGCGATGGCATGGAATCCGCAGCAGTATCTGAAATTTTCCGGGCACAGATTAAGGCCTGCGCTCGACCTTCTGATGCGCATTCCGGATTTCGAGGTCAGGAGCGTTGCCGACCTTGGCGCCGGCGCCGGCAACGTCACCAAATTGATCAAGGAAAGATGGCCGGACGCGGTTGTCGTCGGCGTCGAAGGCTCGCTCGAAATGGTCGCCGCCGGTGAGAAAGCCGCACCCGAGGTCGAATGGCTGCATCAGGATCTGGGATCATGGCGCCCCGCGCATAAATATGACCTGATTTACTCCAACGCGGCGCTGCACTGGCTGCCCGACCATGCCAGGCTCTTTCCTTCGTTGATGGAAAAGATCGAGCCGGGCGGTATACTTGCGGTGCAGATGCCGCGCAATTTCGGAGCGCCTTCACATTTGCTGATCGCGGAGACTGCCTTGAACGGACCGTGGCGTGCCAAGCTAGAGCATCTCGTGACGTTACCGCCGGTCCAGGAACCCGCGTTCTATCACGACGTGCTGGCGCGGCAGTCCGAAGAACTCGATATCTGGGAGACGGAATACCTGCAGGTTCTGGAAGGCGAGAATCCGGTCAAGGAATGGACCAAGGGCACCTGGCTGATGCGATATCTGGACGCGCTGCAGGGCGACGAGAAGGCAGCGTTCGAGGCTGCTTACGGTGAACGCGTTGCGAAAGCCTACCCGCAGAATTCAGCGGGCCAGACACTTTTCCCATTCCGGCGACTGTTCATGGTGGCTCAGCGCAAAGCCTGATGCCGTCGGGCTCCAAAAAGGGCGTCATGTCTACGGCAAGCGAGCGCGCCGAGCCCGGGCGAAAATCTGACCATGGGATCGTCATTTAGCCTGATGCCAGGCCTTGCGAATTCGGCTTAGGTCTAGTTGTTCGAACAATGGTTTGCTGCCACTACTGAAGACCGGAACGCCAAAAGAACCGGTTTCCGTGCAAATTGGGAGGGAGATTTCATGCGCAAGTTGATTCTCGCGGGGGCCGCGATCGCCGTTTTCATCACTCCGGGCGCCGCCATGGCCCAGAGCCCGATTGTCATCAAGTTCAGCCATGTTGTCGCCAACGACACGCCGAAGGGCAAGGGCGCGCTCAAGTTCAAGGAACTCGCGGAAAAGTACACCGACGGCAAGGTCAAGGTCGAAGTCTATCCCAACTCCTCGCTATACAAGGACAAGGAAGAGATCGAGGCGCTGCAGCTCGGCTCCGTGCAGATGCTTGCGCCGTCGACCGCGAAATTTGCTCCGCTCGGCGCAAAGGAATTCGAGGCGCTCGACTTGCCGTGGTTGTTCAAGGATGAGGCGACCTACGCCAGGGCCATGAAGGGCCCCGTTGGCAAGTGGCTGTTCCAGAAGCTCGAGTCCAAGGGCATCAGCGGCCTCGCTTATTGGGACAACGGCTTCCACATGACCTCGGCCAACCGTCCGCTGTTGATGCCGGCCGACTTCCAGGGGCTCAAGGTCCGCATCTCCGGTTCCAAGATTGCCGACCAGTATTTCCGCAACGTCGGCTCGATCCCGCAGATCATGGCGTTCTCGGAAGTCTATCAGGCGCTGCAGACCGGCGTGGTCGACGGCTGCGAGAATACGGCCTCAAATTATCTGACACAGAAGTTTTACGAGGTGCAGAAGGACATCACGGTCTCCTACCACGCTCACCTGCAATACGCGGTCATCGTCAACTCGAAGTTCTGGAACGGATTGCCGGCCGACATCCGCAAGCAGCTCGACAAGGCGATGGACGAGGCGACCGATTACACCAACTCGATCGCGGTCAAGGAAAACGAGGATGCGCTGGCCGAGATCAAGAAGTCCGGCAAAACCACGTTGCATTATCTGACCGACGATCAAATCAAGGCCTGGCAGGCGGCCATGCGTCCGACCTATACATGGGCCAAGGGCCGCGTCGGGCAGGAGGTGCTCGACCTTATCGCCAAGGAGCTCGACATCAAGATGAACTGACGCTCGGCTTGCCGCTCCAACAATAAGAATATCGGCCGGGAGTGATCGCGCTCCCGGCCGATTTAGGGCTGAGACCAGGGGGATTCGCTTGTTCAAAGGGCTCAATCGGGCGCTCAACCATTTGGAAGAGTGGCTTATCGCTACGTTGATCGCTGCCGCGACCGGTCTGATCTTCGTTGCGGTGCTGCATCGGTACGGAACCGGCGTCTCAATCAACCTGTCGAAATGGGCGGCTGCGCGCGGCGTGCCCTTCGTGCCCGATATCCTCAAGGACATTTATTTGTGGCTTGCCGCCCTCGACCTCTCGTGGGCGCAAGAACTTTGCATCTACATGTTCGTATGGATGGCCAAATTCGGCGCCGCCTATGGCGTGCGCACCGGCATTCACGTCGGCGTGGACCTTCTCGTCAACCGGGTGCCGGCGCGCTCGCGCAAGCAGGTGATCCTGTTCAGCCTGCTCTGTGGCGCGTTTTTCACGGGCACCATCGCTACGTTCGGCGGCTCGTTCGTCAATGAGATGTTCAAGACCGGCCAGCAATCGAACGATCTCGAAGCGCCGATGTGGTTTGTCTACCTGGCGATCCCGCTCGGCTCGGGCCTGATGTGCTTCCGCTTCCTGCAGGTTGCATGGTCGTATTATTGGACCGACGAACTGCCGCACCACGATGAAGCGCATGTCGAGGGCATCGATATAAACGCCCCGGCGCTGCATCCGGCGCCGACCGGTGCCGCGGAGATATCCAGTCGCAAGGCGAGCCCGCTGGGAATGATCCTGATCATGGCGCCGATATTGATTCTGGCGATCTGCGTCGGCGAGAAGGCTGGAATCATTGTGCTGCCGCAAGCCCTTCGCGCCGGCATGATCTTCATTCTGCTGATCGCGCTGATGCTGACCGGCATACCGGTTTCGATCGCGCTCGGCCTCACCGTGCTGACGTTCCTGTTCACGCTTACCGAAGTTCCGATTGAAGCGGTGTCGATGAAGCTGTTCACCGGCATCGAAAGCTTCGAGATCATGGCGATCCCGTTCTTCATCCTGGCTGGCAACTTCTTGACGCATGGCGGCGTCGCGCGCCGGATGATCGCCTTCGCGACCTCCATCGTTGGGCATTGGCATGGTGGATTGGGGCTCGCCGGAATCGTGGCATGCGCCATGTTTGCTCTGGTTTGCGGATCGAGCGTCGCCACCGTCGCCGCCGTCGGGGCGATCGTACTGCCCGAGATGGTGCGGAACGGCTATCCGATGCGATTTGGCGCCGGCATAATCACGGTTGCCGGCTCGCTCGGCATCCTGATGCTGCCGTCGATCCCGAAGATTATCTACGCGGTTTCCACCAATACATCGATCGGCGCGCTTTTCGTCGCCGGTTTGCTGCCTGGCTCGCTGCTGACGGGCATGCTGTGCGTGGTGACCTGGTATTTGGCCAGGAAGCGAAACTATCCGCGAATGACGAAAGCGAGTTGGCTCGAGAGCTGGCATGCATTCCGGGAAAGCGTCTGGGGCCTGATGCTCGTCGTCATCATCATCGGCGGCATCTATAGCGGCCTGTTCACCGCGACCGAAGCCGCCGCCATGGCGGCCGTCTATTCGTTCTTCATTTCGGTCTTCGTCTACAAGGCTCTCAAGATCAGGGATGTGCCGCGGGTATTGCTGAGGGCCGCGAATACAAGCGCGATGCTTCTCTATATTGTTACCAACGCCGTGTTGTTTTCGTTTGTCCTCAGCAACGAGAATATTCCTTCAGCGCTTGCCGACTGGATCCTGGCTCAGGACCTGGGCTGGGTTGGTTTCCTTCTGGTCGTCAACCTGTTGCTGCTGATTGCCGGCAATTTCATGGAGCCGACTTCGATCATCCTGATCATGGCGCCGATTCTGGCTCCAGCCGCCAAGAAGCTCGGCATCGATCTGGTCCATTTCGGCATCGTGATCGACGTCAACATGGAAGTCGGCCTTTGCCATCCGCCGGTTGGCCTCAATCTGTATGTCGCTTCAATGATCTCCGGCATGCGCATCACCGATCTGGCTGTAGCCGTCTTGCCGTGGCTGCTCACCATGCTGGTGTTTTTGGGAATCGTGACCTACTGGCCCGGTCTAACTCTCTGGCTCCCGCATGTGCTCGGTATGCACTAGGTTCGATTTAGCGGGCAGCTGGACTGATCTCGTCGCCAGAGTTGAACGGCCGCCGCCACCGCGACGACGAGCGATGGACTGCGGTTGATGCCGCGTTTAACTCCATAGCTGCCGCCGACGGCCGGGCGGCTGCGCGCGGAATTCGTCCGGCTGGTAAGGGAAAGCGGCAAGACCGCCGTGTTCATCACCCATTCGATCAGCGAGGCGCTGGAGATCGGCGACCGGATCGTGGTGCTGAAACGTCCCGCGATGATTGCCCACGATGTCAGCCAAACGAACGACCACCTGAGACCTTGCAATTTAAAGCCCCAGCAGAGAGATTTAACGCCTGTGTTGCGTCGACGGGTTGAGCCGGCACCCAATAACCGGACATATTCAGTGCCGCTCGGCATGTCTCAAAAGTGCCACGAACGGACTCATGCAGCGCAGCAAACAAACAGCCTGTCATTCGGCCAGCTCGTCGGCGCGATTCCCGCGCATCGCTGCGCGGCCGCAATGCCAAGCTCGGACAAATGCGCCCGCAATGCATTGATCAATTGGGCCAGTCGGCGCATCAGCAGATCGCGTGTTCGATACTGCATCAACTGGTCCTGCCAGCGCAGAGCTTCAGGCCGCCCGGGTGTTCGCCTTGAGCGGCACCAAGCGCTCGCTGGCAAGCGCTGCCTGCGCGCTCGATGCTCCCGCTTCGTGATATTCTGCGTCCTCGTTGACTTGCCATATGTCATAGATGCGTTCACCGGCCAGAATGTTTCGCGCCGTCAGCATGGCGGTCATCATGGCGTGATCCTGATTATTGTATTTGTGCATTCCGTTTCGGCCGATCAGATGCAGGCTCGGATAGCTTTGCTCCAGATCGCGCCGGATCATCGCCATATGGTCGCGATAGGCGTCGTCATAGACCGGATAGGCCTTGGCTTGGCGCACCACGCAGCCGTCGATCACATCGGTGGCCGCGGCCAAACCGACCTTGGCGACCTCACGCGTGGCGAGCGCGATAAGCTCCTCATCGGACATCGTCCACAGGCCGTCGTCCTCAAAGCAGAAATATTCGAGGCCGAGGCAGGTCATACCGGCCGGCGCCATTTCGGGGGACCACGAACCAAAATTCTGCACACGACCGACCTTCACCGACGGATCATGGATATAGATCCAGTTGTCGGCAAACACATCCGTTTTGTCCATCATTAGCGCAACGGTGAGGAAATCACGGTAGCGCAGCGCGCGCGCGTGCAGGAGCGAGATAGGTCTCGGCGACAATTTGTGTACCAGCTCGCG
>Ga0207927_1000567_pt1 | contig 15716 bp, 14 predicted proteins | sample NGESurdeep072012_2_FD_184456 | JGI IMG/M metagenome (GOLD analysis project Ga0207927, IMG submission 184456) | Arctic peat soil microbial communities from Barrow, Alaska - NGEE Surface sample 210-2 deep-072012 (SPAdes) | ecosystem: Environmental > Terrestrial > Soil > Wetlands > Peat ... | reverse complement strand
ACGGCGGACTGGCCTCTAATCCACAGGATACGTCCCGGACCTCGTGATCGACGTGACGGGGTGGTGGCAGTAGGGGGGCGAATAGCGGAAAATCGACGACATCTTTCCGCCAGCCCCGCCGCGTTCCAGCCTGACGCAGTTGTCCGAGGGATAGAATCGGGCCGGAGAAAGGCATTGAAGACCGCAACGCTGCAACAGCTTCGAAGCCGGCCCGGAGAGCTCTTCCGCGGAGCCGAGTCCATCCTGATTACTCGCCGGGGCAAGGTGATCGGTTATGTGCAGCCCTGGCCCGGTATGGACGAAAGGATCCCGCTTGCCGTGAGGCGCAGAACTTTCAAAACGTCTGTCGCGAAGACGGCCCGGCAGCTCGCCGCCAAGGGCGTCACCGAGGAGCAGATCGAGCGTGACATCGAAGCTCTCCGGAAGAATCGCCGCTGACACGAACGTTCTTCTGGCCGCCGCCCTCGGTGCGGCGGCCGCTCGTGTGTTCTCCAGCGCCATGAATCTCCGTGTCGTAACTACGGAGGCAAATATCGAGGAGGCAACACGGATCCTTCCACGACTCTCCAAGCGCTACGGGCTCGAGCCTGCCAGCGCGGAAGCGAACCTTTTGCGCCTTCCTCTTCAGGCTTACGCCGCGTCGGCTTACGAAAGCCATCTCGAGGAAGCGTCACAGTACCTGGCCAAGCGAGATCCCACCGATATCCCCCTGGCGGCCCTCGCCCTCAAGCTGGAGATTCCCGTCTGCCACGGCGAAGAGGTCGTCTCTGTCACATCAGGCAACGGACCGAACCATTTACCACGCCACCGTGACGCGATATCGCGCGATCTGCTCGTCGCCGCTCACGAGAACGAGGTTTTCGATCTGAGCCTGCGCGACGAGAATCCTGTCGAACGGGTCGCCGTGATGGTCGGGCAACGTCGAGACGTGCAGCGCGTGCCGGAGGTGAACCGGCAGGACCTGAAAGTCGTTGACCGCCACGTGTTTGGTCACGAAGTCCTCGAGGTTCTCCGCCAGCCGCAGCCGTCCGATGTTCGTCTTGATCGCAAGCTCCCAGGCGCTCGCGACACTCAGGAAGACCTCGTTCCGCTCTCCCGAGATCAACTTTCGCGCCTTCGCCGGAAGCCTCGAATCGTCGCCGATCCACCAGAGGAACGCGTGCGTGTCGAGCAGCAGCCTCACGATCCGAAGAAACGCCGGAGCTTGGCCGGAAGCGGGGCGTCGAAGTTCCCCTTCATCGTGAACCGGCCGCGCGCGCTTCCGGGTTCCCGGCGGGCCGTGCGGTCCGAAAACGGCACGAGGCGCGCCACGGGGCGGCCCGCCTTTCCAATCACGATCTCCTCTCCCTGGCTCAACCGGACGAGAAGCTTCGAGAAATGGGTCTTCGCTTCGTGGACGTTCACGACTTTCGACACACCGAAAATGTAGACTAAGGGATGGACTAAGTCAAGGCGTCGCGGAGCTTCTCGGCGAGCACCCGGAGAAACGCCGCCGGCGCACCGCCCTTGGTCACGCAGGCGCTTTGCTCCGCGCCCACGCGCGGTACGCGTCGCAGACCTCGACGGCGGGCCCGTCGCGCTCGATGCGGCCCTCGGAGATCCAGATCGCGCGCGTGCACGTCTCGCGCACCTCGTCGAGCAAGTGCGAAACGAGGAGGAACGTCTTCCCGCGGTCGCGGAACCCCGCCATTCGCGCGTGGCACTTCGCGCGGAACCGCTCGTCGCCGACGGCGAGCGCCTCGTCCACGAGGAGCACGTCCGGGTCGACGTCCGTCGCGGCCGCGAAGGCGAGGCGCGCGACCATCCCCGTCGAGTACTTCCGGATCGGCGTGTCGAGGAACGCCTCGAGCTCGGCGAACTCGGCGATGCGGTCCATCCGATCCGTCATGTCGACACGCGAGCGCCCGAGCAGCGTCCCGTGCAGGATCACGTTCTCGCGGCCCGTCAGCTCGCCGTGGAAGCCGAGGCCGAGCTCGAGGAGGGGCGCGACGCGCCCGCGCACGATGACGCGGCCTTCGCTCGGGCGGCGCACGCGCGCGATGACGCGGAAGAGCGTGCTCTTGCCCGCGCCGTTCGGCCCGATGATCCCCACGCGCTCGCCCGGCTTGATGGCGAGCGAGACCTCGCGAAGGGCGAGGAGCTCGCCGTGGTCCATCCGGCCCTGGAGCCTGCGGATCGCGTACTCCTTGAGCGAGCGGATCGACTCGGAGGCGACGCGGTAGCGCACGGAGACGCCCGTGAGCGCGATGGCGGGCTCAGTTCCGGAGGCCATACTCCTCGACCTTCCAGGCGTAGAAGAGCCAGCCTGCGACGAGCGAAGCCACGGCCGCGAGGACCGCGAAGGCGAGCGTATTCGGGCCGGGCAGCCAGCCGTTGTAGAGGGGCGCCCGGAAGATCTCGACGAGGTACGTCATCGGGTTGTACCGGAGGACCCAGCGCCACGAGGGCGGCACGAACGATTGGTCGAAGACGATCGGCGTCAGGAAGAACCACGGCAAGAGGATTGCCTGGTACATGTCGCGGACGTCGACGAACCGGAGCGCGAGTGTGAACACGACGAGGCCGACGCCCGCAGTGAAAAGCGTTCCGATGACGAGCGACACAGGAAGGAAAAGCCACGTCCAATGCGCGGGGCACCCCGTGACGAGGACGATGAGCACGAACGGGATGAGGCTCAGCAGGAGGTTCACGAGCCCGACGAGGACGGCCGACGCGACGAACACGGAGCGCGGGATGTAGATGCGGTTCGCGATCTCGAGGGCGTCCGTCGTGAGGGAGCCGACGTGGCTCGTGGCCTGGGAGAAGAACGTCCAGAAGAGCGTCGCCGAAAGGTAGTACACGGGATAGTTGGGGATCGCGAGGCGTTGGAACTTCGAAAAGACGAGCGTGAAGACGACCATCGCCATGAGCGGGCTCAGCATCGTCCAGGCGACGCCGAGGACGGAGCGCTTGTAGCGGACCTTGATGTCCCGGGACGCGAGCTCGAAGACGAAGTGGCGGTAGGCCCACAGCTCGCGCGCCTCCTCCACGAAGCGAAGCCCGCGGCGGGAAGAGTCGTAGACGGGCGTGCCGGCGTCCATCGGGTGCGGGGAGTCTACCCGCGGGGCCTCCTATACTTCCGCCGTGAACGCCCGCGTTCCCGACGAAGAGTGGGTCTCGGCCCGCGTCGAGAAGGCTCGGCACGAGCGCGAGATGGCCCTCGCGGCGGCGAAGCGCCTCGAGGACGAGGTTCAGCGACTCGCGTACCGCGTCGCCGAGCTTGAGGCCGGCGGCGTAGCGCTGAAGAACCGCGCCGAGGAGGCCGAGGCGTACGTCGCGGCCGTGAAGGCGTCGCTGCCGTGGCGCGTCATCCAGTCGCTGCGCGGCCTCGCGGGCCGGAAGTGGTGAGCGACGACGCCGAGCTCGAGCGCCTGAGGGTGGAAGCCGCGGAGCTGCGCGATCTCGTGCGCGCCCTCTCGGCGGCCCTCGCGCGGGCGGCCGCCGCCCTGCCGCCCGAGGCGGCGCTCGCGCTCGCCCGCGGCGGCGACGCCGGCGCCGAGTCGCCGTTCCAGCTCGAACACTGGAACGATACGATCGAGATGACGCGTGCGGACGTCGCGTCCGAGATGGCGCTCCTCTGGAAGCGCCTCCCCCCGCGGGAGAGCCCTTGACCTCCCCGGCTCCGCGGCGGACGACGGTCGTCGTCCTCTGCTGGAACCGCTGGGACCTGACGCGCCGCTGCCTCGAGACCCTGAAGGCGCACACGGACCTCACGCACGCCGAGGTCCTTGTCGTGGACAACGGCTCGACCGACGAGACGCCGCAGCGCCTGCGTGAGATCCCTTGGGTCCGCGTCGTCACGAATGCGACGAACCTCGGCTACGTGCGCGGGAACAACGCGGGGATCGCTGCCGCGCCGCAGGACGCGGACGTCCTCCTCCTGAACAACGACGTCGAGATCCACCAGGACGGCTGGCTCGACGCGCTGCGGGAGACCGCCCACGCGGCGCCTGACGTCGGGATCGTCGGCTGCCGCCTCGTCCTCCCGGACGGGCGCCTCCTCCACGCGGGGACGTACATGCTTCCCGACACATTCTGGGGGCAGCAGATCGGCGCCCTCGAGACGGACGTTAACCAGTTCGCCCGGACGCGCGACGTCGAGGGGATCGTCTTCGCGTGCGCGTACCTCAAGCGCGAGGTCCTCGCGAGGATCGGCGGGCTCTCCGAGAATTTCCGTTCGTACTTCGAGGACACGGACTTCTGCCTCCGCGCGAAGGAGGCGGGGTTCCGCACGGTCATCTGCGGCGCCGTGACGCTCGTCCACCGCGAGCACGGCTCGACCTCGGACCAGCCGAAGACGTTCGAGGCGCTGTTCCAGGAGAGCCGCAGAACGTTCCGCCGCCTCTGGGGAAAGAAGCTCGAAGCGCGGTACCGGCACACGCTCTCGTGGCAGTCGATCCTGAACTTCCCGACCGGCTACGCGATGAGTTGCCGCGAGATCCTGCGCGCCTGCGACGCGGAGGGCATCCGCGTCGCATACACGTACGTCTACGGCCCCGGCACGCCCTTCCCCGCGCGCGAGGACGACGACGCGCGCGATTACTTCCTGAACGCGGTCTCCCGGCGCCGGAGCGGGTGGAGGCCGCGCGTGTCCGTCGTCTACGGGCAGGGGGACGTCTTTCACCGCAACAAGGGCCGCCACCGGATCGGCTACACGATGCTCGAGGTGGACGGCTTTCCCGAGGAGTGGGTGCGGCAGGCGAACGAGATGGACGAGGTGTGGGTGCCGTCCGGGTTCAACCGGGACGGGTTCCTCGCATCGGGGCTGAAGAAGCCGGTCCACGTCATGCCGCTCGGCGTGAACGTCGACTACTTCCACCCCGGAATCCGGGGCGTCAACAACCCCGCGGGCGACTTCGTTTTCCTGGCGAACTTCGAATGGGTCGAGCGCAAGCGCGCGGACATGCTCCTGAAGGTCTTCAACCAGACCTTCCGCCGGAAAGACCCCGTCGTCCTCGTCTGCAAGGTCATCAACGTCAACAGGACCACGAACGTCCGCGCTCAGATCGAGGCTCTCGGGTTGTCGGCGAGCGGCGGGCGCGCCGCGTTCCTGCACAACAGGGAGTTCCCGTACCACCAGCTCGGCGCGCTCTACCGCTCCGCGGATTGCTACGTGTCGGCCGGACGCGGCGAGGGCTGGGACATGCCGCTCATGGAGGCGATGGCCTGCGGGCTGCCGTCCATCGCGACAGACTGGGGCGCGCACACGGAGTTCGTCCACGAGGGGATCTCGTACCCGCTGCGCATCCGCGGCCTCCTCCCCGCCGACGCGCGCGCCCCGTACGACAAGGGCGTCCGATGGGCCGACCCCGATCCCGAGCATCTCGCCCACCTGTTCCGCCACGTCTTCGAGCACCGCGAGGAGGCCGCCGCGAAGGGCGGGCGGGCCGCGGCCGAGATGGCGGCGCGCTGGACGTGGAACCACGCGGCGCGCCGGATCGCGGCGCGGCTGGACAAGATCGGGTGAGGAGGGCCGCCCTCCTCGTCGCTTTCCTGACGCTGCTCGTCTGGGGCCTCTTCGGACTCGATCACGGCCTTTTTCACGACGACGCCTCGCTGCTCTTCTTTGCGCAGCGGACAGCGTCGCACCCGCTGCGGGGGCTGTTCGAGCCGAGTGGGGCCCCCACACGCCTGATCCAGACGCTGCCGTACGTCCTCGCGTGGGCCACGCCGTTTCCCACGCTCGTTCTCCAGCTCTGGTACGGCGCCGCCTGGGCCGCGACGGCTCTCGTCCTCTTCCTGCTGGCCCGGAGCCTAGCCCCCGGTACGCCGATCGTTCCGCTCGTGGCGTGCGCGCTCGCCGCGACGGCCACCAGCGATTTCCTCACGAACACGACCGAGGCGCTCTCCTATCTGAACGCGACACTCCTTCTCCTCGCGGCCCTCGTCACGGCCCTGCGATGGACGGGGGGCGGGCGCTGGTTCTGGCTCGCATTCGCCCTCCTTCTCGTTAACGCGAGCGTCTTCACACTGGAAGGGCTTGCACCCGCGGCCGTTCTCTCACCGCTCTTCCTGCTCGTCGCGAAGGGTCGCCCGGAGCGCAGGGCCCGTGCGGCGGTCGCGTGGCTCCTCGCGCTCGCGCCATTCGGCCTCTTCCTCGCCGCCTACCTGCGCGACCCGTCGAGCTACGCCGCCATCGCGCTTCGGCCGCTCGGTCTCGTCGAGCGACTGCGCGGCATCGCGGGCCAGACCAAGACGGATTTCATGCCGTGGACGTGGACACTGTCGCGGGCTGTCTGGTTCGACACGCTGCCGCGGATCCTGCCGGCCTGGCTCTTCATCCTCCTCCCAGTCGTGGGAGTCGTCGCGTTCCTCGCCGCCGCGCGGCGCGAGGCCATCGACGGCGGCATGCGCGGTCCGGACGAGCGCAGGCTCGCGCTCGCTGCGGGCGCGAGCCTCCTCGTTGTCCTTTCGCTCCACGCCGCGTACGCCGGCGCGCAGCTCGCGGACCGGCGCTACCGGACGCAGCTCGTCTCGCGGGTGTTTGCGTCGCTCCTCGTGGCTCTCCTGACGGGGCTCTTCGCCCGCAGACTTCGCCGGCCGGCCACGGCGCTCGCGCTGCCTGCGGTCTTCGTCGCCTTCGGGATCGCGGGCGGGCTCGAGCGGCACGACTTCTTCCTATCTTCGTGGAGACGCGAGCGGACCGAGCTTGCCTCGACCCTCGCGGAGGCGCCCTCCCTCGATCCCACGGCGACGCTCGTGCTTTCTCTCGTTCCCGACCCCGGCGGATACCAGGCCACGCGCGTTCCGTACCTCGCCGCTGCCTGGATGTCCCTCCTCCGCGGGGACGTCTCCCTCGGGGGCAGGACCGTCGTCGAGTTGCCGGGCTGGGGCGCGACCTGCCGCGCGGAGCCGGCCGGCTTCGCCTGTCCGGTCTCCTCCGGTGGGCCCGCGCCTGGCACGATCCCGTGGGACCGACTCGTCCTTCTATCCTTCGACGCGGCCTCGGGCCGCTACCGCCTCGTCCCGTCCATCCCCGAGTCGGGAGGCGCCTATCGCCCGGACGCGCTCATCCGGTCCGCGCCAATGTCGATACGGGCGCGCGCGCTCCTCCACGGGCGCCGGTTCCTCGCCCGGCTTCTGCCCGGCGCGCTCACGCACGACGCGATGCTCCCCCCGTGACGGCCTCAACCGCGCCCTCCTTCGCGGGCAGGCGCACGCACTACTTGGTAGGGGCGCACCTGGCGGTGCCTCGTGCCCTAGACTCACTCCCGTGACGGATTCGGAAGGCGGCCGCCGGGCGAATAAACGTCCTCGGCCGCCCGAGACTCTCAAGCGCGTCGTGAAGCTGTGGGACGAAGCCGCATCCCGGCGCGCGGGCGGGAATCCCGAGGGCTGGCTCGACTCGCCGTTCGTCTTCCGCGAATTCTTCCAGACCCGCGTCTCCGGCGATCCGGACATGAACTGGCTCGAGGGCCTCATGGCCCGCACGGGGATCGCGAAGGGCGGCGCGTGGGCGAGCCTCGGCTGCGGGGCAGCCGGCGAGGAGATCAAGGCGGGCAGTCTCGGCCTGTGGTCCGCGCTCGCCGCGTTCGACGCATCGCAGGCGTCCCTCGACCTCGGTCGGCGCGCCGCGGCCGACGCGGGCCTCGCCGGCGCGACGTTCGCACCGATCGACCTCGACCGATTCACGCTTCCCGGCGGCGCCTTCGACGTCGTCCTCATGAACATGTCGCTCCACCACGTCCGCGAGATCCGCGCGGCTCTCGAGGCGATCCGCGGCGCACTCCGGCCGGGCGGCTTCCTGATCCTCAACGAGTTCGTCGGGCCGCGGCAGTTCCAGTTTCCGGACACGCAAGTCGAGGCCGTGCGCGCGCTCCTCACGGCCCTCCCGGAGCGCCTGAGGATGGATCTCACGACGAGCCGCCCGAAGAGCGAGTACGTCCGGCTGCCCGCCGCGCACTGGGAGGTAGAGGACCCGTCGGAGGCGATCAGCTCCGATCTCATTCTCCCGGAGGTCGCGCGGCTCTTCGAGATCGTCGTCCGCGTCGACTACGGGGGGACGGTCCTGAACCCCCTCCTCGAACACGTCGTCCACAACTTCGACGCCGCCGATGAAAAGGACGCGGCGCTCTTGCGCCTCCTCGCGGCCGCCGAGGCCCTCCTGATCGACTCCGGCGTCCTCGCGAGCGACTTCATCGCGCTCGCGGCGCGCCCGCGGGGCGCGGTGACCGACCCGGCCGCGCCCGCACTGGCCGCGCCACCTTGCCTCGCGCCGCCTGCGCCGCTCCGCCCGCTCGCGCCTCTCTCGCACGCCTCGCCCGAGGCCGAGCGTCTCGCGGCCGAGCTTGTGGCGATCCGCAGCTCCCGCGGCTGGAGGATCCTGCAGGCCCTGCGCGGGCTCCTCGGCCGCCGCTGGTAGCGCGGCCGCCGGCCGTCAGCGTCGCCGCGCGGACTTCATCTCGGCGCGCGCTTCGCGGTCGGCCTCGCGGCGGCGGATCGTCTCGCGCTTGTCGTGCAGCTTCTTGCCGGTCACGAGCGCGATCTCGACTTTGACCCGCGGGCCCTTGAAGTAGAGGTTGAGCGGCACGCACGTGGCGCCCGACCGTTTGATCTTCGACGCGAGGCGGACGATCTCGCGCTTGTGAAGGAGGAGCTTGCGGTTCCGCTTCGCATCGACGTTGTTGTAGCTGCCCGCCCCGTAAGGCGGGATGTGGACGTTCCACAGCCAGGCTTCGCCGCCGGTCACCGCCACGTAGCCGTCCTGCAGGCTGGCCCTGCCTTCGCGCAGGGACTTCACCTCGGTGCCCGTCAGCGCGACGCCGGCCTCGAGCTTCTCCTCGACGTTGTATTCGTGAAACGCGCGCCGGTTCGACGCGATCGGGCGGTTCCCGGCGTTCTTCTGGGCCGCGCGCGCGGCCGCCTTCTCGCCCTGCCTCTCGATCCGGGACTTCACGCGCGGTCCTTCGTCAGTCCGACGCGTCCGCGACCATCCGCTTGAACTCGGGCGTGAGCTCGGGATCGAACTGCGTGCCCGCCTTCGAATCGAGGATGTCGATGGCCTGGTAGTCCGACAGGACGGCGCGGTACGAGCTCGGAGACGTCATGGCGTCGAACGCTTCGCACAAATGGATGAGGCGCGAGCCGAGCGGGATCTCGTCGCCCTTCAGGCCGTCGGGATAGCCGCCGCCGTCCCACCGCTCGTGGTGGTGCCGGATGAGCGGGGCTATCGGGTACGGCCACGGAATGTCCTCGACGAGAAACGCCCCGACGCGCGGATGCTGGCGCACGAGGGCCATCTCCTCGTCGGTCAGGGTGCGCTTGGCGTAGATCGTGTCGTAGCTTAGCTCGAGCATGCCGACGTCGTGGAGGATACCGGCGACCGTGATCTGCTCGACCTCCATCGGCGTCACGCCGAGCTGGGCCGCGAGCTTGCGGGCCATGCGGCCCACGTTGAAACAGTGCGTCCTCAGGGCGGTGTGTTTCTTAAGGCCCGGCTCGAGCAGCTTGTTGACAAGCCCCCGGTAGGCCTCGCGGAAGCGGGCCTCGCTGCGGTTGCCGGCGAGGACGTTTCTGAGGACCACGTGCGCCGCGCGCAGCGCCTCGCGGACTTCGGGGTTCGGGCCATGCCGGAACAGAAGGGAGAACAGGACGACGCCTTCCGCCGAGCTGTCGAGCACGCTCGACTGGATGGAGACGATCTCGGCCCGGCGCATCGCGGGCGCCTCCGCGTGGAGCGTGTCGAGAGGCCGCCAGGACGGATCGGACGTGAACGGGAACGGGACGGCCGTCTTCGCGAAGATCTTCTCGAGGTTCTCGAGAAGCGCGGGCGCGATATCCGGATCGAGCCGGCGCCTCGCCACGATCGTGACGGTCGCTCCCCCGGGCACGAAGGAGGACACGGCGGCCACCTCGACCTCCTCGTAGCTGAGGCAGGTGGGAAGGTAGAGGGCGATGAACTCGGCCTCGCGCGGCGTGAGCCCGCCCCCCACCGCCGTGGCGACCTTCACGGGTGCGCTGCGCGAGAGGGTCTCCTCGACGAGACGGTTCGCCCGCGCGACCGCGCTCATGAGCTGGTTCGCGGCGTCGGTCTCGGGCTCGCCCACGGGCGCCGCGGGCCGTCGATGGACGCCCGAGGTGCCGAGCTGCGCCGTCGAGAAGCCCGACGTGCGCTCGAGCGGGGGAGGCGCCGTCACGGTTGGCGTGCGGTCGAGCAGACGCTCGATCTGGGGCGCCGGCCCGGAAAAGATCACGTTGCCTCCGCCGCGTGCGTCTGCGATGCGGCGCAGCTCGATCGCGAAGCGGCGCAGGAGGTCGGAAATCTCGAGCACGTCGTCCTGGGAAAAGCCCTGGCGGGCCGCCTTCTCGCGCACGTCGACGAGCCCCATGATCCGCCCGTCGAGGTAGAGGGGGGCGAGGAGCAGGCGCGTGGACGTAGCCTGAACCATCACGTCCGTCAGCTTTCCCGCGAGGTTCACGTTGTTGACGAAGGTCGGCTCGCGGTGCTCGTAGAGGTGATTGACGAGCGCGTCATTGCGGCCGAGGCGCTCGGCGAGGTGGTCCGTGCGGCCAAAGCCGAACTGCGCCTTCAGGCGAAACGTGCCGCTCGCGGGATCGAGCGTGTAGAAAGCCGCTTTGGCCGGCCGCCATTTCTGGCCGAGCACGGCGAGAAAGTCCTGATAGTACTTCTCGTCAACGGGCGCGAGCACGGCAGCCTCCGGACGCGAAGAGGATATCAGCCGTCATTTTGCACGAACGCCCCCGAGGCCGGCGGTGTGACGGAAAAGCCGCAGGTGAGGGGTTTTTGCCACACACCATGTCTCTGGAGGAGGCCGCGATCCGCGAAATCCCGCGAAAAAGAGCGTCTCCTCCGTGGCATCCGCTGTGCAAATCCCGGCCTGAATGCGCGCCCAGAGCACTCTCGTCCGGCGCGTCCGGCTGTCCGGGATCGGCCTGCACACGGGTCGTCACGTCCGGGTCGTCCTGCATCCCGCCCGCGCGGACCACGGGGTCGTCTTCTACCGGTCCGACGTCGATGCGTTCCTCCCGGCCGTCGCCGAGGCAGCGGGGCGCTTCGACCACGCGACGTCGCTCGGCGAGCGCGGCCACGACGTGGCCACGGTGGAGCACCTTCTTTCCGCGACCGTGGGCGCGGGCCTCGACAACCTCCTCGTGGAGCTCGACGGCCCCGAAGTACCCATCCTCGACGGCAGCGCGCTTCCCTGGCTCGACGCGTTCGGAACCGCCGGCCTCGTTGCGCTGAACGCGCGCGCCGTCCCCTTCGTCCCGTCGCGCGTCCTCGCCGTCTCCGCGTCGGGCGGCAGGAAGCTCGAGATCCGCCCCGCGCGCGACCTGCGCGTGACGTACACGATCGACTTCCCGAACGCGGTCGTCGGACGGCAGTCGATCACCGTGGTCGTCACGCCCGAGTCCTACGCCGCGCACATCGCGCCGGCTCGCACGTTCGGGTTTCTCGCCGAGTACGAGATGCTCAAGGCGCACGGACTCGCCCGAGGAGCCCGCGAGGACAACTGCATCGTGGTCGGCGACGACCGCGTCGAGAACGGCGACCTGCGCTTCGCGGACGAGTTCGTGCGCCACAAGGCCCTCGACCTCCTCGGAGACCTCGCGCTCGTCGGACGCCCGGTGCTCGGCCACGTGGTCGCGCACAAGGCCGGCCACGCGATGCACGCGACCCTCGCGCGCCTTTTGCGCGAGGAAAGCCGCGCGGCCTTCGCGGCTCCCGTACCGGCGCACACCGCGGCTCGGACCTCGCGAATCTGAACGGAACCCCGCCGACCCGCTAAAGTCGGGGGGTGCGCACCACGACCGCTACCGTCCTTCTGGCCGCCCTTCTCGCCGGAGCGAGCCCGGCTCGGGCGATCATCGAAGGCGACGGTCCGGTGATCCCCGGCGTCTCGACGTGGGTCGCGGGACATGACCTCCACGTCGACACGCGCCTCTCGCCCGCCTTGCCCGCGGACGTCCTGCAGCGCCTCGCCTCGGGGCTTCCCACGACCGTCACGTGGGAGCTGCGCCTCTTTTCGTTCCACAATCTCTGGTTCGACGGCCTCAAGGACGAGAGGCGCTACGCCGTGACGGCCACCTACCGGCCCGTCACGTCCGACTACGCGGTCGAGCGCCGTCTCGACGCGCGCCTGCTCGACACGAAGGTCGTGCCGACGCGCGACGAGGCGGCGGCCGCGCTCGCGAAGGTGACTGGGCTGCCCTTCTTCACGCTGGGCGACCACCTGCTCGGCAAGAGGCTCCTGGTCCGCGTGCGCTGCCTCTACGCGAGCGGCGTGGCCCTCGGATTTGTGCCCACGAGCGCCGAGACCGCCTGGGTGCGGTCGGGGATTTTCGAGTGGACGGCGAGCGGCGCGCGCTGAACGACTCGTCTCCGCCGGTTTTGCCGGGGAGGCGCTGGGCGCGGGACAACCGGATCCTCGTCGCGATCGCGCTCGCCCTCGGCGCGGCGCTCGCCGGCGGCTACGCGCTCGTCCTGCGCACGCGCAACCTCGCGCCCGTCGCCGCGACGAACCGCGTCCTTCTCTTCGTCCTCTTCTACATCGTCGTCGTCCTCATCCTCGCGCTCCTCTTCGTGCTCGTGAGAAGTGCGGCGAAGCTCGTCGTCGAGTCCCGCCGCGGCGTCTTCGGATCGCGCTTCCGCGTGCGCGTGGTCGCGTCGTACGTGGGCCTCGCCCTTCTGCCGATTGCGCTTCTCGTCCTGCCCACCACCGGCCTCCTGCAGAAAAGCGTCGAACGCTGGTTCGCGCCGCCGGTCGAGGAGACGGTGCGCGCCGGGCGGGAGGTCGCCGACCTCGTCCGCGCGCGGGCGGCGGCCCTCGAGCGCCGCACGGCCGAGCGCCTCGCGCCCCGGCTCGCGGCGGCCTCCGAGGGCGGCCTCGTCGCGCTCCTGTCTTTCGCGCGCGAAGAATCAGGTGTCGACCTCATCGAGTGGAGGCGCCCCGGCCGGCCGGCGGTGGCCGTCAGCGCCCCGAGGTGGCCTCTACGCGACGTGAACGACCCCGGCGCCGATTGGCTGGCGGACGCGAGGGCGCGGGGCCTTTCGCGGCGCCTCGAGCCCACGCGTGACGGCGGGCAGGCCGGACGCACGGTCGTCGCCCTGCCCTCCGGCTTCCTCGTCGTCGGCACGTTCGACCCGCCCGCCGAGGCCGAGCCGCTGCGCCAGCTCTCGCTCGCGACCTCGGCCTACGCGATGCTGAAGGCCGAGCGCGCTCAGCTCGAGGCCGTGCAGGTGCTGTTCTTCCTCCTCCTCGCGTTCCTGGTTCTCCTCGCGGCCGTGTGGGTCGGGCTCCTCCTCGCGCGCCGCGTGACGCGCCCGATCGCGGCGCTCGCCGAATCGGCGCGACGCGTCGGCGCGGGCGATTTCGACGCGCTCGTCGAGGTGGAGGGGGGCGACGAGATCTCCGCGCTCTCGCGCGCCTTCAACGCGATGACGTCCGAGCTGCGCAAGAGCCGGGCCGAGCTCGTCGCCGCGAACGCGGAGCTCGCTGCGACGAACGAGCGCGTCGACGAGGAGCGTCGCCGCGTGCGCACGATCCTCGCGCGGCTCGACGCCGGCGTCGTCGCATTCGGCGACGACGACACGCTGTATTTCCTCAACGAGACCGCGCGGCGCCTGCTCGGCCGCGACGAAAACGCCCGCTTCCCCCGCGCGCAGGACCTCCTCGCGTCCGAGGCCCTCGCGCCGCTCAACGAGTTCCTCGCGCGCGCGCGAACGGCGGGCGCCCCGCGCGAGGCGACGCTGAAAATCGGCCCCCGCGTGCTCGAGGCTCGCGTGACCCGGATTCCCGCCGGGGCCGCCGACGCGGGGGCCTGGGTCGTGACGCTCGAGGACACGACCGCCCTCGTCGCGGCCGAGCGCGCGACGGCGTGGGAGGAAGCCGCGCGCCGCATGGCGCACGAGATCAAGAATCCGCTCACGCCGATCCGCCTCGCCGCCGAACGCATGCGGAGGCACGCTCTCGGCAAGGACGCCGGTTCCCACAGTCTCGCCTCCGTCGTGCGCGAGGGAGCCTCCACCATCATCGAGGAGGTCACGACGCTCGCCTCGCTCGTCGACACGTTCGGGCGCTTCGCCCGACTTCCGGCCGCGGACCTCGTCCCGACGGACCTCGGCGCGGTCGTCCAACAGGTCACGAACCTGTATGCGAACGTGAAGCGGGGCGTGACGGTGTCGGCCGACATCCCGGAAGCTCTTCCGCTCGTCAACGCGGACGCCGAGCAGGTGAAGCGCGCCCTCATCAACCTCGTGGACAACGCCGTGGCGGCGACTCCGGGCGGCGGCCACGTGCGGATCGTTGCGGGCGTGGAGGAGGGACGTGCGCGCCTCGCCGTGGAAGACGACGGGGCCGGCATTCCCGAAGCGGAGCGGGAGCGTGTCTTCGACCCGGCCTACTCGACGAAGGCGCGGGGCTCGGGCCTCGGCCTCGCCATCGTCGCGCGCATCGCCGCCGAGCACGCGGGGCGCGTCCGCGTGGAGGAGAATGTCCCTCACGGATGCCGCTTCCTCCTCGAATGGCCGGCCGCGTGAGCGCCCGCATGCGAATGAGCGCCGCATGACGGACGGCCCGCGCATCCTCGTCTGCGACGACGAGCCGGGTATCCGCAAGACGCTCTCGCAGATCCTCGGCGACGAGGGTTACACCGTGGACGCGGTCGGCCTCGGGCAGGACGCTCTCGCACGCGCCTTCGGCGACGAGGCAAAGCGCCCCGAGGCGATCCTTCTCGACGTCTGGCTGCCGGATCTCGACGGCCTCGCCGTGCTCGATCAACTGCGGGCCGCCGGCCTCACGATGCCCGTCGTCATGATCTCCGGGCACGGCGGGGTGGACACGGCCGTGCAGGCCGTCAAGCGCGGCGCGGACGACTTTCTCGAGAAGCCGCTGTCGCTCGAGCGCGTCCTCCTGACGCTGGACAAGGCGCTCGAGCTGTACCGCCTCGCGCGCGAGCGCGACGACCTCAGACGCGAGCTCATGAGCCGCACGGACGAGGATGCGGCCAAAGAGACGCTGCTCGGCACCAGCCCCGCGATGATGCGTCTTCTCGACGAGATCCGGCGCGCGGGAGCCTCGGAAGCGCGCGTCCTCATCATGGGTGAGAGCGGCGTGGGCAAGGAGCTCGTCGCGCGCGCTCTCCACCGCGCGTCTCCGCGCTCGACGGGCCCCTTCATCGAGGTCAACGGCGCGGCGATTCCGGAAGAGCTCATCGAGAGCGAGCTGTTCGGACACGTGAAGGGCTCGTTCACGGGCGCGATCGACGACCGCAAGGGGAAGTGGGAGCAGGCCGACGCAGGCACGCTCTTCCTCGACGAGATCGGCGACATGTCGCCGAGGACGCAGGCCAAGATCCTGCGCGCCATCCAGGACGGGCGTATCACGCGCGTTGGCGGCGCCAAGGCGTTCGCGACGGACGTGCGCATCGTCGCCGCGACGAATCGGGACCTGCCCGCGATGATCCGCGCGGGGACGTTCCGCGAAGATCTCTATTTCCGGCTGGCCGTCGTCCCGCTGCGCGTGGCGCCCCTGTCCGAGCGGCCCGAGGACATTCCCCTCCTCGTGGCGCACTTCGCCGAGAGTCTCGCGCGCCAGCGCGGGCGGCGCCCGAAGGCGTTCGAAAAGGAGGCGCTCGAGGCCCTCGCGAAGAGGCGATGGCCGGGCAACGTGCGCGAGCTGCAGAACCTCGTCGAACGCGTCCTCCTCATGTCGCCGGGG
>Ga0207927_1000566_pt1 | contig 15721 bp, 14 predicted proteins | sample NGESurdeep072012_2_FD_184456 | JGI IMG/M metagenome (GOLD analysis project Ga0207927, IMG submission 184456) | Arctic peat soil microbial communities from Barrow, Alaska - NGEE Surface sample 210-2 deep-072012 (SPAdes) | ecosystem: Environmental > Terrestrial > Soil > Wetlands > Peat ... | reverse complement strand
AAGATGGGCTCCATCAAGAGCATCATGGGCATGATGCCCAAAATCGGCCCCTTCGCCAACATGCAGAAGGCCGCCGACAACGTTGACGAGAAAGAACTCGGCCGCGTCGAAGCCATCATCAACTCCATGACGCCCTACGAGCGCGAGCATCACGAGTCCATCAACGGCAGCCGCCGCAAGCGCATCGCCCGCGGCTCCGGCACCAGCGTGCAGGAAGTGAACCACCTCCTCCGCCAGTACGCGCAAATGCGCAAGATGTTCAAGGGCATGGGCAAGCCCAGCTTCGCCCGCCGCATGGCCGGCATGAAAATGCCAGGGATGTAGGGCCGCCGCTCAGTTTGTCATCCTGAGCGAGGACGCGAGGGGGTCTCCTAGCCCGGTGCTCCACTCACGCCGATTTTGCTGAGTGGGTCTATTGACCTTCCCCGACCGCGAATCTACGCTGGTTGACAGAAAACATTCGAAGTAAATAGACTTCGTAACCGTCGGAAAGGGCCCGCTGCATCACTCGTCTTCGGATAGCGGTTCCCACCCCTGGTAGGCCCTTACACTGGGTGATCTAAAGCAAATCAAGGAGGGAAAATTGACCTCCTGCGGAGAGTGTTCGCTCATGCTTCGCCAGGCGGGGCTTTGTGAGTACCACCCTCAGCGTTGCTGCGGCGGAAGCAGCATCACTATCGCTTATTGATAACGCCGCCACTAGGTGCTTTTCCACAATCGCCGAAAATTCATGGGAGGATTTATGGCAACGACAACAGCGGCAGTAGCAACTATGAAAGTGGCGCAGGTTCCCAGTCCCGGAGCGGATTTTCAGATCGTCGAGCGCGAGATTCCCACGCCGGGTGCAGGTCACGTGCGGATCAAGGTGCAGGCTTGTGGCGTCTGCCACAGTGACGTGCTTACCAAAGAAGGCCTTTGGCCTGGAATTCAGTATCCCCGCGTTCCGGGACACGAAGTGGCAGGCATTGTCGATGAAGTGGGCGCGGGGGTTTCCGCGTGGAAGAAAGGGCAGCGTGTCGGTGTTGGCTGGCATGGCGGCCAAGACAACACGTGTCGGGAGTGTCGGCGCGGAGATTTTCGCAATTGCCGGAACGTGAAAATTTGTGGCATCAGCTATGACGGTGGGTACCAGCAGTACATGGTGGCTCCCGTGGAGGCACTGGTGGCGATACCCGAGAGCCTAAGCGACGCCGACGCAGCACCCCTGCTCTGCGCCGGCATTACCACCTACAACGCATTGCGGCACAGCGGTGCGTTACCCGGCGACCTTGTTGCCGTGGTGGGTATCGGAGGACTGGGTCACCTCGGAATTCAATTCGCCAACAAGTTTGGTCATAACGTCGCGGCCATCGGGCGCGGTCCAGAAAATGCTTCACTTGCAAAAAAACTCGGGGCAAACCTGTACATCGACAGCCAGGCGACGAACGCCGCCGAGGAGTTGCAAAAACTGGGTGGCGCGCAGGTAATTCTGGCGACCGCGCCAAGCTCGAAACTGATGTCCGAACTCATCGACGGTCTGGGGCCGAACGGCAAGCTCGTGGTGATCGGTGCGACATTCGATCCCATTGAGGTCACGCCGGTACAACTCATTAGTGGAAGTCGATCGATTCAGGGCTGGGCCGCCGGTACACCAGCCGATTCCGAAGACACACTGCATTTCGCCGAACTAACCGGCGTGCGACCCATGATTGAAACGTATCCGCTCGAAAAAGCGGCCGAGGCGTACGCGCGCATGCTGAGCGGTAAGGCGCAGTTCCGCGTTGTTCTGACGATGTGAGTTCAACCAGACCGCAATCGCGAAACCCTGCGAACGCCGCTTTGCGAGTTCACGTAGGCCGAACTGCACGACACGTCTTTCTGCATTGGACGCGGATGCAGGGGCGATCTCCACGGTAGTCTGAGCCTTTGTCAGTCCTCGATGTTGAGAATCCCTGGCGCGGCACGTTCCACTTTCGAAGACGCCGCGCCATTGCATCCCAGGGTGACGGCTCGCAGTCGATCAGTGCGCAGCCGCCGTGCACGCGTCCGCTACATGCTGTACGCTGGTTACCTTAAAAACCTGCTCTTCTTTTACCGAGGAAGCGGCGCCCTGGACGGTAGTACCTACGGTCCTGATTGCAGGCTTTCCGGTGATCGTGACTTCGTGGCCTACATGCTTGGTGAGCTTGTTGGCTTGGCTTTGCAGTTGATGGATCGTCCCATTGTCTTCGGTGAGTCTGTAATGGCTGTTGCCGTATGTCAGGCAGCCTTGAATCGTAGTCAGGCCGGCCGTCTTGCCGGTTGTCTGCCCTGCATCTTGCGCTTGCAACCAAACCGTAAAGAACAGGAGCACCACAATAAACATCAGTCTCTTATGCACGAACACTCTCCTTTCGATTTTCATGTGGGCTAAGGTTGGTTCGATAAGTGACGCCACAGTATCGCCTGTGTTTCGACCTCAAGCAGATCCTCTGTCCCAGATTCCAGCAGCCCCACACTATATACGCATTGAGGCGATCCCAGCGCACAGCGATGCTCTTTTTTCTTTGCATGGGCGAGGAGCTTAGGACATGGCAGATGGCCAGATTTGCCCGCCGTTGGCAGAGAGTAGGTCTCTATCCGAATTCCCAACAAGGCAAGCGCTCGGTTACTTGCCCTCGCGATTCTTGCTGCACTCTTCACCATTCGTTCTATGAGTAAAACCGGAGAGTTTCGCCCGCCCGACGGGCTTGAGTTGGGACCGTTATCTCCAATCCGCTAAGTTATTTGAAATGATGCTTTTGCCTGTAAGTTGCTCTAGCGCAGGTCCTTATCCGAAAATTCCCGCCAAGCGACTGATTCCTCGGAATTTCAGCCAGAGAGAATAGTTTGAGCATTTGCCGCATTGCGCCGCTCGGGAGCGTATCCTCACCACAACCACAGCAAAATCCTTGCTGCAGTTGTCATTGAGCGCCAACATCGCCCGTCGGCTCTCAACTGCCATGGATTCTGCCACAACCTTAGGGGCCTCCTCGTACAGGAAGGGTGACAATGCACTCACCATATGGCATGGAACTAGTTGAGAACTGTCTCACCTGCAAACTTTGTTCCGACGGCTTTTTCTGTCGTCTGCCCAAAGCGGACATGGAGGCCTTTCAGAAGATAAAGTTCACGCTCGCGTATCCTGCTGGCTCGATTCTGTTTACCGAGAGCCAGCCGTGTCGTGGAATTTACATTTTGTGCCGGGGCCGGGTAAAACTGTCGGCGAGTTCGAGTCAGGGCCAGACCATCATATTGAAGGTCGCCAAGCCGGGTGAAGTGCTAGGGCTGAACGCAGCCGTGTCTGAAACCTCGCACGAGGCCACGGCGGAAACTGGCCAACCCTGCCAGCTGAACTTTGTCAAAAGGGAAGACTTTATTAAATTTCTCGCCGATCATACAGAGGCCAGCATGCAGGCGGCAATCCACCTCAGCCGCGAGTGCCAGCAGGCATACCAGCAGCTCCGTTCCTTCGTAATGCGCTCCGCCCCACAGCGCATCGCCCGGCTGATGCTGGATTGGTCGCACGAGGATGCCGGAACGCCTGCCGCACGCGGAATTAAAGTGGCCTTGACCCACGAGGAGATTGGGCAAATTATTGGCATGTCGCGAGAGACCGTTACGCGCACTCTCGCCGATTTTCGTAAGCAGCACATTGCAGAGCTGCATGGTTCCACTCTGCTGATCCAGAACACGTCAGCCCTGCATGACTTGGCCATCTGAACAGGCTGATACTCAACCTCTCGCTGCTGAAGGTGAAATTCGTGACCTGAAAGCTTCTCATACCTGATGCGAATTGTATTGCCCTGATTGCTAACTACTAATTGCTTATTACTAATTGCTAGCTGCTTCCTCTTCCTCCCGCATGAATTCCATCACTTCCTGCGGTTTCGTCGCCAGCCACACCGGCGCGAACGACATTCGATGCAGCGGAGTCGGGCCTTTCTCGCGCAATGCTTTCAGATGTACCGGGGCGCTGTACCCCTTGTTCGAAGCTAGCCCGTACCCGGGATACACCGCGTCGAACTCGCGCATCATGGCATCGCGCGCCACCTTGGCGATGATCGATGCCGCCGCAATCGAGGCCGACAGCGCGTCGCCATGAATGATAGGGGTCTGCGCGCAATCGTAGTTGAGGCGCATGGCGTCTACCAACAGATGATCGGGTTGCAGACTAAGCTTGCCGACCGCATCTTCCATCGCCCGCTTCGAGGCCCAGTAGATGTTGATCTCGTCGATGATCGCGACATCAACCGCTGCAACCGCCCACGCGATTGCATTCTCCCGAATACGCGGAGCCAGCTTCTCCCGCGTCGCCTGATCGAGCAACTTCGAGTCGCGCAGTCCTCGAATGCGATACGCGGGATCGAGTATTACAGCTGCAGCCACTACGGGCCCGAACAGGCAGCCGCGTCCCACTTCGTCCACCCCGGCAATCAACTTTGCTCCGGCCTCGGAAGCGAGCTTCTCGTATTTCAGAGTGCACTTGAGCTTCTTCAGAAAACGCAGCTTCAACGTTGCTGCAGAGACTGAGGGCGCGTCGCAGTCGAGCAGTTCTTCCTGCAGGTTGTTTCGGGAATGCTTCACGGGTCTCCGGCGATTGCTCGTTCACCAGAATTGTAAAGCACGCGACGTCGGAAGAGTCGGTGCAAAAAGAAAAGGCACAGAACCTCTGCGCCTCCGTGTCTCTGCGGTGATTTTGAAGTCTACTGGATCGAAACGAGCTGATCTTTCGCCGCGTAATGCGAGCCCACGTAGTCTTCCAGAATCTTGATGAACTCAGCCACAATGTGATCGCCCTTAAGTGTCGTCATCAGCCGTCCATCGACGTACACTGGAGCCTTCGGCTCTTCAAACGTTCCCGGCAGGGAAATTCCGATGTTCGAGTGTTTTGACTCCCCCGGTCCATTTACTACACATCCCATGACCGCGACCTTCATCTCTTCCACGCCCGAGTAGCGCGTCTTCCATGTCGGCATCTGCTCGCGCAGGTAGCTCTGGATCTGCTCCGCCATCTCCTGGAAAAACGTACTCGTCGTGCGCCCGCATCCTGGACATGCCGTCACTTGCGGATTGAAGCTGCGGATGCCCATCGACTGCAGAATCTGCTGTCCGACGGTGACTTCTTCGGTGCGATCGCCATTGGGAGCCGGAGTCAGCGAGACGCGGATCGTGTCGCCAATGCCTTCCTGCATCACTACCCCTAGTGCTGCCGAACTGCTCACAATCCCCTTGGCGCCCATACCCGCCTCAGTCAGTCCCAGATGCAACGGATACTCGCATCGCCGTGCCAACTCGCGATACACATCGATCAGGTCCTGCACGCCGCTAACCTTTGCGCTGAGAATGATCTGGTCTTTTCGCAGTCCGTAACTCACCGCCAGATCAGCCGACCGCAGCGCGCTCTGCACCATGGCTTCCATCATTACGTCGCGGGCTTCTTTGGGCTCGTCGAGCTTTGAGTTTTCATCCATCAGGCGAGTCAGAAGTTGCTGGTCGAGCGATCCCCAGTTCACGCCAATGCGCACCGGCTTGTCGTTCTCGATCGCGACTTCGATCATCGTCCGGAAATTGTCGTCATCCTTCTTGCCAATCGACACGTTGCCCGGATTGATGCGGTACTTCGCCAGCGCCCGCGCGCACCCCGGATACTTCTTCAGCAGGATGTGCCCGTTGTAGTGGAAGTCACCGATGATCGGCACGCGAATGCCCAGCCGGTCGAGGCCGTCAACCATGGGAGCCACTGCCGCGGCCGCGGCGTCGTTGTTTACGGTGACGCGCACCAGTTCCGATCCGGCCCGTGCCAGTGCCGCCACCTGGCGGATTGTGCCCTCGATGTCAGCCGTGTCGGTGTTGGTCATCGACTGCACCACAATTGGTGCATCGCTGCCCACGCGCACGCCACCGACGGTCGCCGTATAAGTCTTTCTGCGTTGTATTTGAGCCATACAGGTAGACTTCAGTTTATCATGTTGCGCCGCATTCCCCGCAGCGCGGATAGGGCTTCCGGCGATGCGCGGCCGTTCAAACGCCCAGTCTTCCGTCGCTTTCGTCTCATTGCTCGGGGCCTGCTGTAATCCTCTCGTTTTCAACCGTTTGCCGCGTTCTATTCTGATTTTGCAGCCAGTTCGCCGCTCTGCACAAACGGGAACTTCCATCCTGCCATTCAGGAAACCATTATGAGGGTTCCCGTTCCGCAACTCCTTTGTTACGCGCCTGGACGACAGGCGTAGAATAGAGTTGACTGGGGAAACAAAGCGAGTTCGTTGGTGTTCCCACAAACACGAGAATTCGTGTCAGTGCGTCGGTTTAGTAATGGTGCAGGCAACGGCTTCGCAGAAGGTGTTCATCATGCGTTCTAAGTTTGGAATTATCGGCTTGTGCGCCCTCACGTTGGCGCTCATCGCGTCAGTTCCTGCATGGGCTCAGGGATATCCCACGCAAGGATCAGGCACGTCGGCACAGGCTCCGAGCGTCCCGGATCCAGCGCAGAGCGCGCCTTCCAGTGCATTGCAGGATCAGACCGCACCTCCAGCCGCCGCCGCCCCTGACGACAATGCTGCCCCGAACGCCAAGCCCGATAAGAATGCGCCGAGTCAGGCAACGCTGAGCGCCATCGACTCTATTGGCAATCGCAACGTGGGTTGCGGACGCGGAGCAGGGAACTGGTACTCGCTCGATAAGCAAGTTGCGATGGGTCAACAGTACGCGCAACAGATTGAGCATGCTGCCAAGTTGATTACTGACCCCGTGGTCACCGAGTATGTGAATCGCGTCGGCCAGAACCTGGTGCGCAACTCCGACTCTAAAGTTCCATTCACCATCAAGGTCATCGACACCGACGAGATCAACGCTTTCGCGCTGCCCGGTGGTTTTTTCTACGTCAATTCCGGGCTGATTCTAGCCGCCGATAACGAAGCTGAACTGGCCGGAGTGATGGCCCATGAAATCGCTCACGTTGCCGCTTGCCACGTCGCCCGCGAGCAGACCCGCAGCAACATCGTGAACCTTGCCAGCATTCCGCTGATCTTCGTTCCTGGCGGATGGGCGGTTTACGAAGCTACGCAGGTCGCCATGGGCATCGGCGTACCGCTGACCTTCATGAAGTTCTCCCGCAACTTCGAGAGCGAAGCCGACTTCCTGGGTATGGAGTACATGTACAAGACCGGCTACGACCCGCAGTCGTTCATCTCGTTCTTCGAGAAGATCGAGGCGCAGGAAAAGAAGAAGCCGGGCGCGATCGCCAAGGCCTTCTCCTCGCATCCGATGACCCCCGACCGCGTCTCTCACGCTCAACAGGAGATGGCTACCGTCCTGCCGCCGCGTGAGGAGTACGTAGTGAACACCTCGGAATTCGACCAGGTAAAGTCGCGTCTTGCGTCCCTCCAGAACAAACATAAGGTTCAGAATGACAAGAACAATGCGGACCGTCCGACCCTGCGCCGCAGCACGGCCGATAACCCGACGAACAATGGTACCGGCACCGGGACAGGAACTCAGAACGACGATGACCGTCCAACCCTGAAGCGTAACGACGGCTCCAGCACCTAGCATTGGCTTGGTTGCAAATTCGAAAGGCTCCCCATCGTGGGAGCCTTTCTTCTTTTATCGTTCGCCGATATGATGGCGGCGGATCACTTACGACATGGCGATGTTACAACCTCAATCACGGGTGCGACCCAAGCTGCCATAGGACGGCTTTTCCAGAACTAGCGGGCCTAAGGCGCTTGCGGCTCGAGTTCTACGAGCAGTTCCTTCTCTTCACCAGGTTGCAAACGAATGGTCGCCGGTCGAGAAGGATCAGATGGATCGTGGTAGACCCATTTCTCGTAGCCGCGGGCGGAGATTGTCAGAACGAGATATTTTTCCGGTGGAACTATGGCGCGCTCGTTCAATCGGCTGATTGTCTGCCCGCCTGAGTAGGTGCTGTTCGGTTCGTCGGGATTAGAGATTGCCCAGCTTACCTCAAAAACTGTTACGGGCTTTCCTGTGAATTTGTCCTTCACGCTCGGAAGTAGCACTCCCGGTTTAGGGCCAAGCTTCAATACAACTGTCGCCGACAACTGGTTCGGTGTTAAGGTGACCACTTCCTTTACGCTGGTGCCGGCGAAAGCGACGTATCCATCTTCCAGCTTGATTGCCTCGACCCCGAACGTTCCCATTGCTACGTGGTCAATCTGGAATTTGCCCGCTTCATCCGTTGTAGCCGGGCAGTCACCGCGTGATTCTTTGGATCCCGCAGGTGCGTCCAGCATATAGGTGCACACTTGCACGCCTTTGGATGCTTGCCCATGTTCGTCAAGCACGGTCCCACTGATTGTGCCCTCGGGCTGGGAAGAATCAGCAGTCTGTGGAAAGGTTGGAAGTGACGCAAGAAGCGAGACCATGAGTGCGAACCAAATAGGTCGCATAAGCCAGAATTTCCTTTTTGACTTCAAGGACGGCACCATAGTACACCCGTCTCGCCTGTCCGCGACACCGTGCTACGATTTTTCATCGGGAACACTCCTCCACGGTCTTCCCTCCCCATCTGTGACCTAAGTTTTGCGACACCATTCCCTAACTCTACCCAGCTGTAGCAGATTCCGCGAGGCTTACTTCGCTCGGCGGTATCTAGTAGGTACCACATCCCGGATCGCAGCTGACCACCCACAGGGGATACTCCACTGACCGCCTTTGCCCGTCATACCGAAGACCCATCGCTTGGACAGAACTGACGCCGATGGATAGTGTCTGAGCAGCGCGGGACTGAACCGTGCCCCAAGTACTGCGCCTGCCAAGAATATGATGGCTGAGATCGATCTCCGAATGGGGCATAATATGGAGAGCTGTTGGGAGCTAACTGGGAGTTCCGTTTTATCAGCCCGGTGGGGAGGTGCGGTAATGCGTTCAACTTGGTTTGCGATCATCCTACTGTTGCTTTCAGCGTTTCCAGCGTTTTCGCAAGTCGGCGGCCAAACTCAACTCGAAGGGCAAATTGTTGGCACGGTGCTCGATGAACACAACCAACCAGTCAGTGGCGCACACGTTTCTGGTTTTATGCTTGCTGAACACAACGATCCGACCCAGGACCCGGCGTGCAACAATGCGTATTTTTACAATACGGGAAAAACTGGAAACTGTTTGGCAATAACGGATGAGACGGGTCAATATCACATGGACCACCTGCCCATGGGAACCTTTTTTTTGATTGCATCGAAGGAAGAAGATGGGTATCCACCTTATATGGCGGGTCGCGAAAGACAAACCGTCACACTCACGCCCGGATACCCTGTGGGCACTGTCATTGCGAAACTTGGCCAACAAGAAGGTATCTTAGCTCCTTCCGTAAGGGACAAAGTCACCGGGAGACCTGTGAAGATATTCAGGTTGAGATTCGAGATGGAGCGCACAGACCCTTCGCAGCAACAAGGAGGCGCGGCAAGATCATTCGGACGTGCGGTTACCCGTACAGCGATTCCTGTGGACAGAGGCCTATCCATTGAAGTGTCGGCTCGCGGGTACAAGAAATGGGTCTACGTCGATCCGTCGAACCCCTCAGCAAAGTTCCCGGTTCGTGTACAACGCGGCGAGATTAAGTCATTGGACATAGAGCTGCAGCCGGAAGAAGAGAATACGCAAACGGCACGCTAGTCCGAAGTGTCGTCTCGACTGCTGCCCAGAACCGCCGGCATCAGTCGTACCTTCATGCAAAACGGGGCGCATCGCGCGCCCCTCTGCAAAAACTCTGATTACGGCAGTCTCTGCGCCAATCCCGGTACCGCTTTCACAATGTCGTTGTAGATCACCACGACGGCGAACAGGATCAGGAACACAAACGCTGTCTGATAAATCCGCTCTTTGATGCGAAGGCTGATGTCTCTGCGGATGATACCTTCGATCGCCAGCATCAGGATCATTCCGCCATCGAGGATCGGAATGGGCAGCAGGTTGAAGATGCCGAGATTCAGGCTGATGCCTGCCATCAAGCTCAACAGTGGAGTCCAGCCTGGCTGGCTGGCGGCTTGCCCTGAAGCACGCGCGATCCCAATCGGGCCTTCCATCTGCTTGATTGAGGTCTCGTTGCGCACCATCTTCCGAACCAGGTCCACGATCAGTAGTGAGTATTTCTTGTTCTCGTCGAGTGAACGGCTCAACGCCTGCGCGAACGGCAGCTTATCTACGCGGACCGGCTCCGACTGGAAGCCCAGGCGGTAACGCTTTTGCCCGTTGTCCTCCGTCATCACCGGAGTGGCCGTGAACTTCATCTCCTGGCCATTGCGCAGCGCGGAAATCTCCACCGGCTGATCGCCATTCTTTTGCAGGAAACGGATCACCGACATCAGCGAGCGCACCGGCACGCCGTCGATCGCGACAATCTGATCGCCGACTCGCATGCCCGCCTTGGCCGCAGGCATCTTCGTTTCCATCTGGGTCACGACGATTGGCTCGTCCTGTACCCATCCAATGTTGCGTATCTGTTCCGGATCCGTCCCATTGCCGAACGGGGCGATCTGCTTGTCCAGAACCTGGTCGCCTCGCTGGACCGAAAGATCGAGAGGCTTATTGCCTTGGATTGCCGTATTCAGCAGCACGTCTTCCCAGGTCGGGTTCTGCATGCCGTCGATACTGACAATGCGATCTCCCGCCAGGATGCCCGCCTTCTCAGCGGGGGAATTTTCCATCACCCAGCCAATGACCGCCGGCTGGTCGAGATACACTGGGTGCTCGTAATGCACCATGTTCACCCCGGTCAGCAAACCAACAGCCAACAGGATGTTCATCGCCGGTCCGGCCGCCGCAATTACGAATCGCTGCCAGCGCGGATGCGACACGAACTCGTCAGGCGCTCCACTGTGTGCTTCCAGAGGGTTCTCGCCCGCCATCTTGACGTAGCCGCCCAGTGGCAGCGCGCTGATGCGGTAGTCGGTATCCCCTTTGCGGAAACCTACCAGCCGCTTGCCAAATCCAATGGAAAAAACGTCGACTCGGACGCCAAAAAGTTTAGCCGCGGCATAATGGCCGAACTCGTGCACCAGGATCATGATCCCCAGCACCACGGCCATGGACGCCACAGCAATCAGAAACGAATTCATAAACCTCTTTTACCCTGGGAGCTACTCGTGTTTACCGGCTGGATGCGTCGTAGCGGTACCAACCCCACGTTGCGATACCCGAATGAGTTTTCGGGCCCGGCGCCGGGCGTCGGCGTCCCAATCCAGGACCTGCTCTATAGATTCAGGTTTGTGCGCCGGCGTTTCACGAAGTACTGCTTCTATTGTAGACGGAATGTCCTCAAATCCAAGAGCGCCATCCAGAAAAGCCGCCACCGCTACCTCGTCGGCCGCATTCAGGGCGATGGTTTTTGCCCCTCCCGCTTCGACTGCCTCATAGGCCAAACGTAAGCAGGGAAATTTTTCCAGGTCCGGAGGGCTGAAATCCAGTTGCCGCAACTCCGATACCGGGAAGCGCAGATCTGATTCAATCCGCTGGGGATAGGTCAGCGCATACAGAATCGGAAGCTGCATGTCCGTCACCGAGAGCTGCGCCAGAAGGCTGCCGTCGACAAACTCCACCATCGAGTGGATCGTGCTCTGCGGATGCACCAGCACGCTGATCTGGCTCGCCGGCATGTCGAACAGGCGGCAGGCTTCAATCACTTCAAACCCTTTATTCATAAGGGTCGCCGAGTCAATGGTGATTCGCTTTCCCATCTTCCATGTGGGATGGTTCAGCGCCTGCTCCACTGTAATGTGGGCAAACTGGCGTCGCGGCGTATGTAGGAATGGGCCGCCTGAGGCGGTCAGCCAGATGCGATGCACCTCGTTGCGCCGTCCGCCCCGCAGGCACTGATGGATAGCATTGTGCTCGCTATCAATTGGCAACAGCGGCCTGCCCTGCCTCCGCGCCTCCGCCACGATTAGATCGCCCGCCGTGACCAGGCACTCTTTATTCGCTACTCCGACGGTCTTGCCCGCCTTCACCGCTTCGTAGGTGGCTTCCAATCCTGCGACGCCCACAATGGCGCTGACCACGAAATCGGCGTCGGGATGTGTGGCAACTTTCACCGTTCCCGGCGAACCGTGTACCACTTCCATCGCGTGACCGAGTCCAACTTTCTTCAGTTTGTCGTGCAGGTGGTCTGCCGCTTCAGCCGACGCCATCGAAATGATCTTGGGATGCCAGCGCCGCGCCTGCTCGAACGCGAGCTCGACATTGCCGCCGGCTGCCAGACTCACCACCGAGAAGCGATCGGGGAAGGCCTCGACGATCTTAAGCGTGCTCTTGCCGATCGATCCAGTCGAGCCGAGTATGGCGATGCGTTTCATCATCTATCTGTTCAGTATCCCACGAAGTTGGAAAAATACGCCCAACCCGCTGACGTAAAAAAGCCATCCCAGCGGCGCCGCAAACAGCAGGGCATCGATGCGGTCGAGCACACCCCCGTGGCCGGGAAGCAGCGTTCCGGAGTCCTTAACACCCGCCCCGCGCTTTAGCGCCGATTCAACCAGGTCCCCAAGTTGTGCCGCAACATTCACGCACAGCCCGAACAACACCGCAATCCACACTGGGACTGATTGCAGCAACCCGTCCGTAGCGCCTGGCGGATTGAGAGACATCGCCGAAATGTCCAACAAATGAATTCGGCCCAGCGCCAGATAAATGGCCGAAGCGAAGCGCAGCAACAGCACGGATACGACGGCCGCTGCAATGGCCGACGCAATCGTGCCTTCCCACGATTTTCCCGGACTCACGCGCGGCGCCAGCTTGTGTTTCCCGATAGCGCTGCCTACGTAGTACGCCGCAATGTCGCCCGTCCACACCACCAGCATCAGGAACAAGACAAACAGGGCCCCGTTCTCATACGCGCGCAATAGGACCAGGCACACCAGCGACAGCCCGACATACGGCAAAAGCAGAAACGAAACTGCCGCGTCCGGCAGCGACTGCGACAAAGGATCGCGCCGCATGCCCGCGACCAGTAGAAGAAACGGAGCAGCCACCAGTAAGAGCCCGGTTATCCCTTCCACCATCGGTACGCTGCGTAGCCACGCAGGCATCTGCCGAACAACCTCAAGACTTCCCCAGGTGACGAACCCAAACAGGCTCGCCAGGAACAAATAACTCAACGCCCGAAACGGCCGAAACCCCTGCGCCTTGACGATGCCGAAGTACTCGTGCGCCGCCAGCACCGCTACTCCAAAAACCAGCAGCGCGAATAGCCAGATCGGCGCCTTGAACAGAGCGATCACGACAATGGGAACTAGAATAACCGCGGTCAGGACGCGCTTCACGAGGAGTGTCCGTCGCCGATCAGCCCGCCAAACCTGCGCTCGCGTTTCTGGAAGGCCTCAATCGCTTCCAGCAATTCGCTGCCGCGAAAGTCGGGCCACAAGGTATCCGTGACGAAAATCTCCGCGTAGGCAGCCTGCCACAGCAGGAAGTTACTCAACCGCATTTCTCCACTGGTGCGAATGAGCAAATCAAGCTCCGGAAGCCCCCGGGTATACAAGTGTCGCGCAATGCCCGGTTCATCGACGCGCAGGTGACCGATGCCGCCATTGCGCGACGCTTCTTTCACGATCGCGTTGAAGCAGTCCACCAGCTCCGTCCGCGAGCTGTAGTTCAGCGCCAGCGTCAGCACCATGCCCGTGTTCTTCTCGGTTGACTCGCGCGCCCACGCCATGCGTTCCTGCACTTCCTGTGGCAATTCCTGCTGACGCCCGATGTATTGCAGTCGGATGTTGTTCTCCATCATCGTTGGGAGTTCCATCATCAGGTAACGCCGCAGCAGGTTCATCAGAAAGCTGACTTCGGTTTTGGGACGCTTCCAGTTCTCCGTGGAAAACGAATAGAGGGTGAGTGCGGGTAGCCCTATGCGCGCGGCCGTCTCAATGGTCGAACGCACGGCCGCCACGCCCGAGCGGTGTCCCGCAATGCGCGGCAGATGGCGGCGTTTGGCCCATCGGCCATTGCCGTCCATGATGATAGCGATGTGGTGGGGTAACCGCTCCAGATCGAGGCGGGAGTAGGTCTCAGCCTCTTTGCGGTTCAGCCCGGCCGGCACTTGAGTGCGCAAGGCTTTACCTCTTCTAACCTATTGAAAATAGCACAGCATAGCGGTGGTTGCAATCGGCCTGGAATTGCCCTGTCGATTCGTTTCGTCGACCGTTAGCTCCGGCGCTGGCAGTCATCGGTGTGAGGTGCGTCGTAGCGCTATCGTCTATAATCCGTCCCGGCCCTTCACCGAAACATCCAGTGCGAATTGCCACAATTCTCCCTGTTTAAGGAGCATCGTTCTGAAACTTCTTTTCCGAGCCGCTCTCTGCCTGCTTTTCTCGCTTGCCGTCGGCGCTGCGCAAGAGACTCCGGTTCCCGTTGTGCAGGAGCCGTACCACCATGTCCAATTGAAAAACGACGACATCGTGGTGATCCATGCGATCCTGCCGCCCGGCGAGCGTACCGCGTATCACATTCACTCCTGCGACCGCACAGGCGTCCAATTGGCGAACAGCGCCACCACCGGGCAGCGATTCGGAGAAGCCGAAGGCCAGCCCCAAGCGGCCAAGCCCGGCGATATTTTCTCGGACACGTGCACCGACAAGCCGCTCATCCATCGTGTGCACAATGTGGGGAGCACAACGATGGACGTCATCGACCTGGAGTTGCTCCATCGCCCCACTCAGCCTTCCACTTCGATTGCGGGGCCGATCGCTGTCGAAAACCCGAGCGTGCGAGTGTACAAGTGGACTATCGCTCCTGCTGCGTCCACGGCCATGCACACCCATACGCGTCCATACCTGATTGTAGCCATCTCTCCGATGCAACTGAAGATGACGGCGCCGGACGGACAATCGCGCGCCGAGCAAGTTAAGGCAGGCGACTTCCACTGGGTAACTGTGCCGGTGACTCATGCCTTGGCCAATGAAGGTTCGACCGAGGGACAGATTGTCGAGTTCGAACTAAAGTAGACGCGCAAGTTCATCAGCGACGCGCAAAGAAAACACCGAGGCACGAGGCCTCGGCGTCTTCCGGTCGGCTTTGGTTCACGCGGTCTTCCCGGAGTCCACACCGCCGCTGGAGTATGGTCGTTGTGCCGGGACCTCGCCACGCAGTAGGGCCCAGAACTTTTGCGCTGCCGGTCACCGCTGAGCAGCAGCGCAATTGCTGCGACGAACTAAGCGATACGACGCGGATGCGACACCAGGTCGCGAATCTGCGCCAGCACGCTGGTGCGCTGCATGTCATCAAGCTGCTTGGTGAATACCGCCATCTCCGCGATGAACGGGTCTGCCATCAACTCGTCGATTTCGTGTTGCCGCGACGGCGCGCAGGCGCGCAACAACTCGGGCACCGAAACCGTCAAGGCTTCCGCCAGTCGCGCCAGCGACGACAGCGTCGGCGTGGCCTTTTCGTTTTCGATCTTCGAGACGTAAGTGCGGGGCACGCCCATGCGCAACGCCAATTGGCGCTGGCTCAGCCCACGACCCAGCCGCAGGCTGCGGATGGCCTGCGCCACCTGCACCTCCGACCGGTTGACACCTGCCGGCTCCATCACCGGCAACGGCTGTACGAGGATCGGCTCAGGCTCGTCCTCATCCAAAGACGTGCGGCATTTACGGCAAAGGTTATTGCTGGTTCTGAACTGGACGAGATGACAGTGGTCGCATCTCACCACTTCCCGGTCTTCTACGGGTGCGAGAGTCGTTGCCATTCAGTTTTTGGGAGTGCCAGAGCAGGGCAC